>RHMF01001433.1_pt1 | contig 10876 bp, 10 predicted proteins | sample 5365151 | NCBI WGS metagenome assembly RHMF01 (sample SAMN10266501, study PRJNA497801) | feces metagenome | isolation source: feces | host: Bos taurus | place: China: Prairie of Fairy Mountain | collected 2017-08-14 | reverse complement strand
TTAAATTATATAAATAAAATCATGATTCCATAATAATATTATATAACATTATCACATATAAAAATAATCCAAGCATGATAAGTAATCAAAGAGGGGTCATGAGAAGTAATAAAATAATTAATACAATAATAAAAAATAAAATCATTACATCTAAAAAATAGTAATACTAAACAACAAAAAAAGATAATTTTGTCGGACACTCAACTTGAAAAAAAATAAAGTATATAAATATATACTTAAAAAGAAATTGTAGTTTATTTTTTAGGCTATTCTTTGAGGGGAATAGTTATAGTTTTTTCTAAATAATTCGTATTTCCATAGTAAGATATTGTTAAATTATTTAAATTATAGTAATTTGCATTGAATGTTCCAACAACTGTATTGTTTATAACGTAAATTTTTGGGGACATGCTTTTTCCATTAATTTTAAAAGAAAGATATCCTTTTTCTTCAGTTTCATTTTCAAATCCATCTAAGTTTGCATATATTGTTATATCTCCGTTTTTAATTTCATATGAAACGTTTATATTAATCTCTTTTTTGTTTAATGTTATGTAACTGGAATTTCTGTTGTTATTATACTTATTGTTTCCAATATAAATAAATAGAATTTCTGATTCATTTAATTGATTTTTTTTATCAATTCTTAAATTAAATAGGTCTAACAGACCCTTATTTAATTTAAATGTTTTAATGCTGATACCATCTATTTTTAAAATAACAGAACCGTTAGTAATTAAACAATTATTTTCATCATAAAAAATCGCACTAATGTTAACATAATTATTGGAATAGTTATAATTAATTTTACTATATGTATTTAGTTTAGAGAGATATAATTTTGAGGAGTTTGAAAATGTATTCTCTAAAAGAGTATCATTACAAATTAATTCAATAATATATCCTTTGTTAACTAAATTATCATTAATTTTGTAGTTATTTATGAATATTGTGTTATTTTCAAAAGATATGTCTACATTTGCTTGTTTATACTGGAATTTAAAGGAAATGTTGTCTATAGATTTTTTGTTATAATTATTAACATATGCGCTAATGTTAACTATATCTCCAATATGTGCATTTGTACTATTTAATTCGATATTTGGTGGGATGAATGTAATATTTTTTTCATAAGTGGTATAAACATCTTGTTTTATATCATAAATGTCAAATATTAAATTTAAATTTTTATAATGTTTTGGTGTACAATTTATAGAAATTATTAGAGTTTCGTTAACATTTAGTTGAGGTATAGTACATGAATTATCATTGTCAATTTTATGTGTCGAGTTAATTAAAGTTAATTCGGATGGTATTAAATATTGTAATTGGATGTTTTCTACTGGAAATATTCCTCGATTATGTAAAATAACATCATAATTAATTAAGTCACCATAAACGTATTTTTCTACTAAATTTGTAATTTTTATCTCGTACTCATCGTTATAACTTGAAACAATAAGATCCTCTTGTTGGTTTTTAAAATGGTTTTCACCATTATATGAAAGAATTAATGTTAAATTGGAATTTTTATTAAAAGGGGATTCTATATTAAATTCTGAACAATTACATTCAATACTCTTCAATAAATTTTCTTCTTGTAATAAACTAAAGTATCCTTTATTTACTGAAGTATTATAAATTTCATCTGTTTGGATTTTTCCATTAATTATCACAACATTGTTGATACATGAATAGTTGAAGTTTATTTTACTATTCAAATTGTTTCCTGAATAATAATTATTTGATACAGCAACAAAATTTTCCTGATTTCCATTAAATAATTTCAAGGAGGTATTGTTAATAAATTCAGAATTATAAATACGAGTTGTTCCATTAAAATCTTCAATAATACTATTTTTTGAAGTATTGTTTTGGAAAAGTGTGGACGTAAATGTGCTTGTAGAGTTTAAGTTATTAACTATACCATAACTGTTAAGGTCATTATTTGAAATTTTAGATTGGTTTATTGTTAGGTTTGTTTCTGAAATGTTTTTTACATTATTTGTAATTAATGATTCATTGACACTGTTGTTATTAATTGTTGAATTATTTATTTCGGCATTCATATTATTTTCAATAATGTTGTTGGCATAATTATTGTAGATTTTTGAATTATTTATGAATAAATTGTTATCATTGAGTATAACGTTATTTTTAATTTCATTTTGGGTTATGCTTAGGTTATTAACAATTAAGTTTTTGTTATTTGTCAAAATATTTAATGATTTTTCATTTAATATCAAGGTATTATTTATTGTTAAATTAGAGTTTTCATTTACAATAGTTGAACCACTAAGTGCAGTATTGTTTTTAAACGTTGAATTAATTATATTTACTGTGGTTGATCCAAAACTATGTAATGTGGATTCTGTACTGGCGTAATTATTTTCGAAAATACAATTTTCAATATTTATGTATGTGTTGTTGTTTAAATTTTCTGTTGTGTAAATGCTACTTCCTGATTTGAAAGCATAATTGTTATTGAAAGAAGAGTTTGTAATATTCATTGAACCTTCATTAAATATTGCACCACCACCAAACATATTTTCATCAGTAGAAGTATTATTTTCGAAAATACAATTGTTTACAATTAAGGTGCCACTATTTGATAATGCTCCACCTATGTTAAAATTCATATTTCGTATGGTTAGGTTATTTAATATTAAAGTGGTCCTTTTATCAATATTTGCAAATTTTCTTCTATTGTTTCCATCGATTACGGAATTATTTCCATTCAAAACAATTATTTTTTCAATTTGATTAGTATTTTCGGTATTGAAAGTATTTCTTAAGTTATATGTTTTTGTTTCGAAGTTAATTTCATTATATTTCTTTTCGGAATTAGTAACATTTGATAATGCACTTTTTAAAGTATTGTCACTATTTACATTTTGAATATAACTGTCTTCATTGTTTTCAATTGTTTTGCTTTGATAGTTATAATCTATTTTATTAATTTCTCTGTCTGTATCATTGGGGTTTGTTGCATATATGCTATTACAAAGTAATAAAATACTTAGTAAAAGTATAATGAATATAGATTTTTTATTAATCTTCATTTCTTGTTTTTAAAACTCCTGTACAATTTATAAAAAAAATATAGTCATATTAAACAATGACTATAATTAATAATATTTATTATATTATTTATATTTTTGTTTATTTTTTATTATTTTTTTTATAATTTTAATATTGGGTTGGATGTTTTTTTAATAATAAAATCGTTCTTTTGTTGAATGAAAAGTATTTATTATATCTTTTGTATATATAGTAACTAAATAAACGATTTATATACATGATAGGGATGGGCTATGACTGAATTTAATAAATGCACTTGTGTTAAAGTTAATAAGGATAAAATGGATTTAATTAAAGCAAAAGGTTTAAATTTACAAGATTTATTGGATAAAGCTATGGATGCAGAATTAAATCTTTCAAATGTCTCTGATGTTCAACAAAAAATGGATGATTTATCCTTAAAGATTGAAAAGCTAAAAAAAGAAAGAGATGCTTCTATTAAAGATTGTGAAAAAAAAATTGACATCTTGATGAAAAATCTTTTGGAATCTAAAGAAAAAGAGGAATTATATTATAATAAGCAGATTCATTTTTTAGAATTAGAATTAGAATATTTACAAAAACACTATGATGAATAATTTTTTGAAATATAGATTAAAGGTGATTGTATGAAAAAAATGGGTTTTGGAATGATGAGATTACCATTAACGGATAAAAATGATTTAAAAAGTGTGGATCAAAATCAAATAAATGAAATGGTAGATAAATATATGCAAGCAGGTTTCAACTACTTTGATACAGCATATCCTTATCATGATGGTGCAAGTGAAGTTGCATTACGTAAAGCAGTTGTAGAAAGATATCCGAGAGATTCATTTGTAATTGCAGATAAATTACCACTTTTTTTAATAACTGAAAATGAACAGTTGGAACCTATTTTTCAGGAACAACTGGAACGTTGTGGTGTTGAATACTTTGATTATTATTTGTTACACAATGTTAGCGCTTTTTCCGAAGCAGGCTTTGTTGGTGTAAATTCATTTGAATTTGCTTTAGAAAAGAAAAAAGAAGGTAAAATCAAACATTTGGGATTTTCAACTCATGCTAATGCAGAATATATAGAAAATATTATAAAAGAACATCCTGAATTGGAATTTATACAGTTGCAAATAAATTATCTTGACTGGGAAAATGATGCTATTGAATCAAAAAAATGTTATGAAGTGGCTAGAAAATATGATTTACCTATACTTATTATGGAACCCCTTAAAGGTGGATTTTTAGTAAATATTCCTGAAGAAGCCGAAAAGTTAATGAAAGAATATAATGATGAAGAACCTGTTACTTGGGCTTTAAAATATGTTTCAAGTTTAGATGGTGTTTTCATGGTTTTAAATGGGGTAAGTAATATTGAACAGATGGAACAAAATATTCAAATTATGGATAATCTTGAAGAAATAACTGATGAAGAAATTGAAATTATTTCTAAAGTGGTTGGAATTATTAATAGTCAAATAACAGTTCCTTGTACGAAGTGTAATTATTGTCTTAGTTCTTGTCCAAAAAATATTAATATTCCTAAATTATTTGACTGGTACAATAATGAAAAAATCGAAAATAATGAGGAGTTTACTGCAGTTGGAAATGCATATAGAAATTATTCAAAAATAGAAAATAATTCAATTGCTTCTGACTGTATTGCTTGTGGATTGTGTGTTAAAGAATGTCCACAACATATCGATATTCCTGAAGTAATGAAAGATGTTAAAAAAACTTTTGAAAAACCATTATACGGTTTTACAAAAGAATAATCTTTTATTTTTTTATAGTTTAAAGAAGTTTTTTGTATTGGTTGTAACTATTTTTCCTAATTCTTCGAAGTCCATATTCTTTTCTTTAGCTATTCTTTTTAATATGTGGGGTAAGTATTTCGGATCATTTCTATTCTTTTTAGGTTTTGGATTTAAATCTCTAGGTAATAAAAAAGGACCATCAGTTTCAATCATTAATTTTTCTGGAGGAATGATTTTTATTGCTTTTAATAAATCATCATTTCTACGTTCATCACAGATCCATCCGGTTATACCAATATAACAACCTAAATCCAAATAATCCTCTGCTTCATATTTAGTTCCAGTAAAACAGTGAACTACTGAATTTGAAGCTATTTGTTTGTGTTTTTTCATAATTTTTGTAAAATCATCATAAGATTCTCGATCATGTAAGAATAGGGGCATATTTAGTTCTTCTGCTAGTTCTATTTGTTTTTCAAACCATTTTCTTTGAACTGGTTGTGGAGAAAAATTTCTATTATAATCTAACCCACATTCACCTATTGCAACAACACAATCTTCTTTTGCTAATGTTTTTAATGTTTCAATTGTATTTTCGTCACATGTTTTTGCATCATGAGGATGTACACCACAGGTTGCATAAACAATGTCGTTATGTTGACTGGCAAATTCAACTGCAGTTTTACTTGAATTAATACTACTACCAGTTATTATCGCTTTTGAAACTCCCGCTTTTTTTGCTTCTTCCATAACTTCTATTCTATCTTTATTGTATGATTTATGCATTAAATTAAGTCCAATATCTATTAGTTCCATAATATTTATTCCTTTTATTTAATTAAGATTTTTTATTTATCTCAATAATTATATGGGTTTTGGTAAATATACCATTTCATATAAACCCTTACCCAGAGGTATAGTTAAATTAGCTTCAATATATGCTGCAATAATTAATAAAATTGCTATTATTACTATCATAATTAAAACATCTGAAAGCATTTTACAACATATTTCAACATGTTCAACAAATATATCATTTCTATTTTCCTTACTTATTTTTATACCACTGATTAGTACGAAAATTGCATGAGTAACTCTAAAACCAGCCCCACATGCTAGAACGATTGCAAACAATTCTATTATTCCATGAGGTAATGTGAATGATATGAAATAGAACAGATTTGTTGCACAAGCAGAATAACCTATTACTAATGCATTGAAAATTAATAGGTAGGTACTCATTGTACTGAAATATAATCCTCCAAATATCATATTCATTGCTACTGAAAAATTATTTATGAACAATGATACTGTCTCAAGTTTAACAGTTCCTTGTTTGACACCTTCACTTAATCCTTGAACTGAAGGTAAGACAATCGGTTGGAATAGTCCTGCATAAAAGTAACCTATAATTAAAAATATGATAAATATGAATAATGAGAGTATTACATAATATTTCATCCTCAACATAAATTTTAAAACAATATTTTTTGAGTTTCCAGAGTTTTCATTACCATAATCATATTTATTATTGCATATGAGTACAATATATTTGACAATAATATTACTCGTGAGTGCAGTTACAAAGAAAAATGTATAACTAGGACTGATAAAATACAAAGCACAACTAATGATGAAGTATATTAAATAAGATACTTTCGAATAACCTTGTAAAATACATGATGATAAAACAATGGTTAAAAGAAGTATCAACGGTAGTTCTAAATCTAATATCTCTGTAAAAGCAATATTTGTACCCCAAGCACAAAATGAATAGATTATTAGGGCAATAATACTTGTTGCAAGGTAATAAATGATATTTTGATTGTTTAAGTCATTATTTAAATTTTTTATAGATTGATTTTCATTTTTTTCTTTCATTAATGTTTCATTGTTATTAAAAAAGATAATTGGACGATTATCTTCTGAATATTTTTGATTGTTTTCTTTTTCTTTATTCATTTTAAACATCTTTTTTCTTTAAAAAATATAATCTATAAACTTTAGAAATATAAATAAATATTTTTAAAATCATAGTATTAAAATTTATTATTTAAAAGAATAAGAGGTTACTTGAATGAAATTAATTATGTTGGGTACGGGTAATGCATCAGCCACAGCATGTTATAATAGTTGTTTTTTATTAACTGAAAACAATAAACATATTTTGGTTGATGGTGGTGGAGGTAGTAATATATTTAATCAACTAAAAACTGTTGGTTTGGATTGGAAATTAATAAATAAAATTATTGTTACTCATAAACATATGGATCATTTCATAGGAATTTTATGGATTGTTAGAATGGCATGTCAACATATAAATCGTAATGAATATGAAGGAAATCTTTATATATATTCTCATGATGAAGTAATCTTTTTAATTAAGGATTTTATGAAAAAATTTTTAGAAAAACGTGATTTTGAACTATTAAACAAAAGATTATTTTTGATTGAAGTAAAAAACAATGAAACAATTGTGATTAATGATAAAAAAGTTACTTTCTTTGATATATGCTCAAAAAAAGCAAAACAATTTGGTTTTCAAATAGAATATGAAGAAAATCATAGATTAACTTGTTGTGGTGATGAACCTTTTAATATATTAAATAAACAATATTTGGAAAAATTAGATTGGTTAATTCATGAAGCATTTTGTCTTAAATCAGAAGATTTCTTGTATAAACCATATGAAAAGAATCATTCAACGGTTGCAGATGCATGTGCAATAGCTGAAAAATTCAAGGTAAAAAATTTGGTTTTATATCATTCTATTGATAAAAATATAGAAAATAGGAAAGAATCCTTTTTGTCTGAAGGTGAAAAGATTTTTAAGGGAAAATTATTTGTTCCCTATGATTTAGAAATCATTACTCTTTAATCTCTTTTAATAACAATTTCAATGGTTGAAACATTTGTTTTATTACCATCGTCATGAATTATTTCTTCTGTAGAAATTTTTATTTGATTATCATTTGCATCAGTTATGAACCTATTTGTAACAATTTCAGCTACATCTACAGCTTTACTAATGGTTTTTCCCCTAGCTTTAATTGTTAATTCATCTAGTCCTTCCATCATTCTGGTATTAATTGCTAAAACATAGTTCATTGAAGGTTTTTTTCCAATGTACATTACTGTTTTATCAAAAGATTCTTCATTGTTGTCATTTTTGTTTACTTGTTCAGTAACTTTTTGTTCTTTATTTGTTTCTGTATCTGTAACGATTAATCCTTGTTGTCTTAACTCTTGTGTAAATGATAAATTTCCACTCATTATAAAAAACCTCTAATACTTATATTATTAAATATGTATTAATTAATATAAAATGTTATTTTTTTTAATTTTTTTAAATGATATTTAAATAATCAATAACCATGACGTTCTAATACATGATACATTTTATATCTTGGAATCTTGAGTAAATTATGTGTATTTTCTCTGTTATATTCCAATGACAGTTCATTTAATCTTAAAAAAGTTCTACCTTCTGCAATTTTAATTAAAAATTTAATATCATCTATTTTTAAAATTTTATTAGGATCTTCAAGCATTTCCTCAAGTTTTTCAGTAAATTTGATAATTTCAACTGCAATATTCCCATCATAATGAAGATCATATTCAATACAATAAGATAATAAATATTTGTAGTAGCTTTTTATGAAGGTTAATTCATTAACAAAATCTAAAATATTTAAAGTTAAATTTTTTGTATTCATACTGTTTTTCCTAAAATTTATATTATAAAGTTTCTTTATCTTTTTTAATATCTTTTATTAAGAAAAAATTATTTTATTATCCAAACATAAATAATATTATTTTAAGGTGATTTAATTGACTGAAGATAAACATGTGATAGAAGCATTAGGAAAGACAAGAGTGACTATAAAAAATGGGCACATAACTTCAATTGGAAATCCAGAAATTGATTACTGTCCTATATTTGGAAAATATCATAACATTCAAAAAATTACTGCGGATGATGTTAAAAAAAATATTGAATATCGTATTGAAGATTTTGGAATGTGTACCAAGGATAGAGTATTAAAAATGGATGACATGCTATCTGTTGGAATTTCAGAAATATTGAGAAGTAATTTGGAATATGGAAGTATAGACTGTGTAGTGGGTGCATGTGAAGGTTGTGGAACTCTAATAATGGATGATGCAGATTTAGTACAAGGTGTTGGAGGACGAGTTTCAGGTCTGGTAAGTACAACGCCCATACCAGAAATAATTGAAAGAGTAGGTAGAGAAAATGTTTTAAATCCAAAAACAGCCGAATTAAATCAGTTGAAAGGATTAAAAATGGCAATAGAAAAAGGTTATAAGGAGATAGCCGTTACAATAATACCTTGTTCTATGGTTAAAGATATTAGAAAATATGAAATTCCGGAAGATGTTAATGTTTATATTTTTGTTGCCCATACCACGGGGGTAACAATTGAATTAACAAAAGAACTATTTGAATATGCTGATATTGTTACAGCTTGTGCTTCTAAAAATATAATTGAATATGCTCAAATTAAAAAACCCTATTATTATGGAAATGCAGTACCTATATATGCAGTTTCAGAGAATGGAAGACGATTTTTGGATTGTAGATTAAAACACATTAATAAACCTTTAAGTACAAATGATTATCCTCAAGATTTAACAAAGATGTCTCGTGAATTGAAATAGTCTTTTTTTTTAATTATTTTATTTTTTTTGATTTTTTTTATTATCATAATGACAATTAATGATAAATTATTTATATCATTAAAAATATACATATAGATTACATTATATTTTATAAAGATAAAATATGGGGTCAGTATTATGGTAGTTAAAAATGTGGTTGTAGCAGGCGGAGGAGTATTGGGAAGTCAAATAGCTTTTCAAACAGCTTTCTGTGGATTTAATGTAACCATATGGTTGAGAAGTGAAGGTTCTATAGAAAGAGCACAACCTAAAATTGATAGATTAAAAGAAATTTATTTATCCACTATGGAAGCAATGAAGACTAATCCACAAGCCTACTGCAGAGGATTCACAGATAAGGCCGAATTATCGGATGAAGAAATAGATGAATTAAAAAAGCAGGTTGAAATAGCATATGAAAATATATCTATGACAACAAGTTATGAAGAAGCAGCAAAGGATGCGGATTTGATTATCGAGGCAATTGCTGAAGATCCAAATCAAAAAATTCCATTTTATCAGGAATTATCAAAATATATGCCTGAAAAAACAATTTTAGTTACAAATTCATCTACAATGCTTCCTAGTACATTTGCAGAATATACTGGTAGACCTAACAAGTACTTGGCATTACACTTTGCAAATGAAATATGGAGAAATAATACTGCAGAGGTAATGGGTCACGAAGGAACGGAACAAAAGTACTATGATGAAGTAGTTAAATTTGCAGAAGATATTAATATGGTTCCGTTACAACTTAAGAAAGAACAACCAGGATATATATTAAATTCTATGTTGGTTCCATTTTTAAGTGCAGCTGAAGCGTTGTATGCAAATGATGTGGCTGATCCTGAAACGATAGATTTAACTTGGAAATTAGCTACAGGGGCGCCTAATGGACCATTTAGGATTTTAGATGTTGTCGGTTTAACAACAGCTTACAATATTGTAATAATGAATCCCGAAGCAAAAGATCCAAATTCAACTCCGGGAAAGATAGCAGCAAAATTAAAGGAAAAGATAGATCAAGGAAAAACTGGAATTAATGCAGGAGAGGGTTTCTACAAATATAATTAAATAAAATTTTAAACTATTTTTATTTTTTTATTAAACTTTTCTCTTTTTTAAATTTAATTCTATTTTTCCTATTTTTCATAAATAATTTAAAAAAGAGGGGATATTATGACTAAACGAGTAAAATTACTTTTTGAAAATAATTTTGAAAATGGGGAACGTGAAGTAATAGACAAATTAATTCAATTACAAGAAGCTTTAATGTTTAAAGATATAGATAAATTAGATGAACTTTTTGATGATTCTTTTGTATTAATTAGAGGTTCAGGAAGAAAAGAATCTAAAACTGAATTTTTAACAGATATATC
>RHMF01001432.1_pt1 | contig 10877 bp, 5 predicted proteins | sample 5365151 | NCBI WGS metagenome assembly RHMF01 (sample SAMN10266501, study PRJNA497801) | feces metagenome | isolation source: feces | host: Bos taurus | place: China: Prairie of Fairy Mountain | collected 2017-08-14 | reverse complement strand
GAGGATTTGTCGAAGCATAAGATGGACTCCGAGCAGTTTGTTATCACCGAGGAGGCTGTCAACCAGATTAATGGCGCACGCCGCGATGGTCATAAGGTTGTTGCTATTGGTACTACCGTTGTGCGCGCCCTTGAGACAGCAGTATCTGTTGGAGGTATGATTAAGCCTATGGAGGGCTGGACTAACAAGTTTATATTCCATCCCTACCAGTTTACATCTGCCGATGCCCTTGTCTCTAACTTCCACTTACCCTACTCTACACAGCTTATGATGGTAGCGGCATTTGGTGGTTACGACCAGGTTCTCAATGCCTATGATATTGCCCGCGAGGAGGGCTATCGCTTCGGTACTTATGGCGATGCAATGTTGATTTTGTAGAAAAATTTTACTATCTTTGCAAATAGTAAATCTGAATATTATGGCAACAAATAAAATTTTATACGTTTGTCAGGAGATCACCCCTTATCTACCCGAGAGCGAGGTCTCAAAGTTGAGTCTTGAGATGGCTCGCCAGATGCAGGAGCGTGGTTGTGAGGTGCGAACCTTTATGCCTCGATATGGCTGTATCAACGAGCGTAGAAACCAGTTGCACGAGGTTATCCGTTTGTCGGGTATGAACCTTATAATCAACGATAACGACCATCAGTTGATTATCAAGGTGGCGTCAATTCCTTCGGCGCGTATCCAGATATACTTTATTGATAACGATGACTACTTCGCACGTCGTGCTGTGTTGCACGATGCCGAGGGTCACCCCTTTGAGGATAATGATGACCGCGCGATATTCTTCGCACGAGGTATGCTTGAGACTGTTAAAAAGTTGCGCTGGACACCCACCATCGTACATTGCCACGGCTGGTTCTCGGCTGTTGTGCCGATGTACCTCAAGAAGGTCTTTTATGATGATCCCTTGTTCCGTGATGTGAAGATTGTGTTGTCACTTACCGATGATAAGTTCGAGGGTGAACTCGCCAAGGACTTTAAGCATAAGCTCGAGGGCGAGGGCATCATGGATAGTGGAATGATAGTTTTGGAGAATCCATCATACGAAAATCTCTACCGTTTCGTTATAGATTATGCAGACGGTGTTATTGTGAACTCGGCAAATGCTGATGCGACACTTGTGGAGTATGCTCGCAACACGGGCAAAAAGGTGCTCGACTATATGGAGGGCGAGCCAAAGGATATCTTCGATAATTATAAGAAATTCTATGACGAATTGTAAATACTTGTCAATCTTTGTTGTGGTTGTGCTTGCGATGGCACAGCTCATCGTGGGATGTACCACCAAGGTTGATTATACGCAGGGTTCGGAGTTTATCCCTTCGAACCAGAAGATGGAGCTGCGTCGCAGAGTATATAAGCACGGTGAGATGCGCGAGGGCGATGCGCGTGATGTGTGCGCACTGTCGTCTACGAGCCTCTATATCAGCGACTCTATTCCGTCAACCAACCTTAAGAATGTCTACTTTGGTCGCGAGAAGAGCGATACCTTTGGTCTGCGTACTGCAGGCTTTCTTACACAGATGACATTCAGTATGTCGCTTGACAAGGAGCGCGGCTGGGGCTATCGTCCCATCTTTGACTCTATGGTTATGGCGTTGTATGTCAATGGCTATCACGGCGATACAACATATAAGCAGCGTTTCGAGGTATATGAGGTTATGTCTAACGACTACTTTGAGCTTCCCGCAGATAAAGACACGTCATTCTACATCAACTTTGATCCCGTGCCGTATATCTCCAAGGAGCCTATCTTCACCTTCACCTTCCCCGATCAGGATAGGGGTGTCTATGTTGGTGACTCCGAGAACCCAGATACACGCATAGTGCTTATGCAGGAGACACCCACCACAAGAGAGTATGTTAGTCGTCTGATGTTGTTGGATAATATGGATGCTAATGGCGGCTATGCTGTCGATAGCGATAGTCTCTATGTTCCAGGCAATGAGAAGGAGTTCTTCGAGAGGGTGCGCGGTGTCTATGTTATGCCTGCGGAGGATAATAATAATGGCAGAGGCGCAGTCTATTCGGCACGTGTTGAGGAGTCGTATATGTATCTTTATGCACGTAGCCGCTATGAGGAGGATCCTACCATCATACGCGATACCGTACAGATGGGATATAACTTCTATATTGACCCCACAAAGTACTCTGTAACAGCAGGTAATGTATCAATCGGCACCGTTGACCATAACTACTCTGAAGTTACGCTCTTCGATGCTCAAAACATTCCTGTCGATGATGATACTGCACCGCGTGATATCGTCAGCGTCGGCTATATTGAGGGTATGGGTGGTGTTGTCACTGAGGTTATGTTCAGCGATGAGTTTATACAGTCGCTCGCCGATGTTGTGTTGAGCAATCGTGGCTCTGTTGTGTCGGTTAATCAGGCTCACTTGTCTGTTTATGTTGAGGGCTCGGACTATGACTACACCGTCATCGACCCTTGGGTTATCACTCCTATTATGGATGCCGCTATGCCGAGTATGGGCTTCTATGCCGATTATGGAGGTCTGGAGACTGTGTCTGACTATATGCACTCTTACTCAGGTAGCGGTGTGCTGGCATTTGATGGTAACCGCAACCGTGCATTGGCTTGCTACACGATGGATATATCAAACTATATCCAGTCGCTTATGATGAAGGCTGCCGACAACCTGTTGGAGGATGGTGCTACGGTAGACCTCGATAAGTTCTCGCCCACGAGCGAGAGTGGCGTAAGCTCACTTATCAAATACCGTCGCTTCTACATCGGGCCATCTGCTGATAACCTCTTTACCTTCAATCGTCAGTCGGTTATCGGTGGCGATATTGTTGAGGAGGGTGTAGCAGGCAATGCCCCCATCACATTGGAGTTGGTGTACACTATTGTAAAGTAGAGATTTGTAAAAATATACGAGGCAACCACACGAGGGAGAGTGTGTTCACGACACAGGGTTGCTATTGAAAAGAACAAGTTTAGAGATGCAGGAAAATTTAGTTATCGTAGAGTCCCCCGCCAAGGCGAAGACCATCGAGAAGTTTCTTGGTAAGAATTATACCGTTAAGTCGAGCTTTGGTCATATTCGCGATTTGGCAAAGAGGGGTCTCGGTATAAACCTCGAGAACGAGTTTGAACCTATATATGAGATTCCTGAAGATAAGCGTAAGGTAGTTGATGAGCTTTCGCGTCTTGCACGTGCCGCCAAGACCGTATGGTTGGCATCCGATGAGGATCGTGAGGGAGAGGCTATTGCGTGGCACCTTGCCAAGGTGCTCAACCTGCCTATCGACAATACCAAGCGTATCGTTTTCCACGAGATTACCCAGCGAGCAATTCTAAATGCTATCGAGAACCCACGCACTATCGATATGAATCTTGTCAATGCGCAGCAGGCACGCCGTGTGCTTGACCGCCTTGTGGGCTTCCAGCTCTCGCCAGTGTTGTGGAAGAAGGTGCGTCCAGCACTCTCGGCAGGACGTGTTCAGAGTGTCGCTGTGCGCCTTATCGTGGAGCGTGAACGTGAGATTATCGGCTTTAAGTCTGTGGCGCAGTTCCGCGTTGTTGCGCAGTTCTATGCTGCGGGCGATGAGTCGCGCACGCTCTTTAAGGCTACGTTGTCGCAGCCTTTCGAGCGTAAGGAGGATGCCGAGCGTTTCTTGAATGACTGTATAGGTGCAGGCTATGTCGTTGTGAAGTCCGAGGAGAAGCCTGTGCAGCGTTATCCCGCCGCACCCTTCACCACCTCTACCTTGCAGCAGGAGGCGAGCCGTAAGCTCGGTATGAGCGTGTCACAGACAATGTCTGTTGCACAGCGTCTATATGAGCAGGGTCTCATTACCTATATGCGTACCGACTCTGTAAACTTGTCGCAGATGGCCATCACGCAGTGTAAAAATGAGGTTACACGTCTCTTTGGTGCCAAGTACTCATATCCGCACAACTTCAAGACCAAGTCGAAGGGCGCGCAGGAGGCACACGAGGCTATACGTCCGTCGTATATCGAGCGTCACGAGATTGAGGGAACAGCTGCCGAGAAGCGTCTATATGAGCTTATCTGGAAGCGTACTGTAGCCTCGCAGATGGTACCTGCGGAGCTTGACCGCAAGCAGATTGTTATCAATATAAGTAGCCGTGCCGAGCAGTTCTTGGCATCGGGTGAGGTCGTTAAGTTCGATGGTTTTATGCGCCTCTACTCGGAGTCGCAGGACGACGACACCACGCAGGAGGGAGAGGGTGGTATGCTACCTAAACTCAATGTTGGCGACCAGCTTGAGGCTGTCAGCATCTCGGCTACGGAGCGTTATACGCAGGCACCGCCACGCTATAATGAGGCTACGCTTGTCAAGCGACTTGAGGAGTTGGGTATTGGTCGTCCCTCAACCTATGCGCCTACTATCACCACTATCATCAACCGTGGATATGTTGTTAAGCAGAACCGCGATGCAGTTAAGCGTCAGTTGCAGCAGGTGACACTCGCTGGTGGCAAGATTGCCGAGAAGAGCGTTACGGAGAGCTATGGCAAAGAGAAGAATCGTCTTGCTCCCACAGATATAGGTATGGTCGTTAACGACTATCTTGAGACACAGTTCTCAACAATTATGGACTACCACTTCACCGCAAATGTGGAGAAGGAGTTTGACCGCGTTGCCGAGGGCGATATCACGTGGACAAGTATGATTGAGGACTTCTATAACCACTTCCACAAGCTGGTTGATTCTGCTGTTGGCACACAGGCAGATAAGTCGCAGCACGCCGTGCGTGTATTGGGCGTAGACCCCAAGACGGGTCATACCGTTAAGGCACGTATTGGTCGCTATGGCCCTATGGTCGAGTTGGAGGCAGAGGATGGCGAGAAGGCGCACTTCGCATCGCTCAAGAAGGGTCAACTTATCGAGTCTATTACGCTTGAGGAGGCTCTTGAGCTATTCGCGCTGCCGCGTAACCTTGGAGATAAGGATGGCGAGCCGCTGATGGTTGGTGTGGGTAAGTTTGGTCCCTATGTGCGCCACGGCAAGACCTTCGCGTCGTTGGGCAAGGGTGACGACCCCTATACTTTGACACGTGAGCGTGCCGAGGAGCTTCTTGAGGAGAGTGCCGCCAAGCAGCGTGCCGCGTCACAGCCTATCAAGACCTTTGAGGAGGATGCCGATATGGTTATTAAGAGCGGTCAGTATGGCCCTTATATCGCATATAAGGGTAAGAACTACCGCCTACCCAAAGAGGCAAAGGTTCCTTCGCTGACTTATGTTGATTGCCAGCGCATTATCGCTAAACATAAGAAGTAGGCGAGAGGTGGCATGGGCGATGGTAGCCTACAACCCGAGGGCAGCGAGTGGGCGATGGTAATAGACAACCCGAGCATAAAAATTTACCTTAAAACTATATTATTATGAAGAAAATTTTTGTTTTGGCACTTGCACTTATCTCTGCGGCAGGTGTTATGGCGCAGGAGACTACGGCTCCTGAGTTTACAGTTGTGAAGGAGAATCCTATCACAAGCATTAAGAATCAGAATCAGGCTGGTACTTGCTGGTGCTACTCATCTTTGGCATTCATTGAGTCAGAGCTTTTGCGTATGAATAAGGGCGAGTATGACTTCTCGGAGATGTATCTCGTTCACAACACATACCTTGACAGTGCTGACAAGGCTGTACGTACTCACGGCGACGTATCTTTCGCGCAGGGTGGTTCATTGTACGATGTTATCTATGGTATGGAGGCATTTGGTCTTGTTCCCGAGGAGGAGATGCGTCCAGGTGTTATGTACTGCAAGGAGCTCAGCAACCACAACGAGCTTTCAGCTGTTAGCGACGCTGTTGTAGCTGCCATCGCAAAGGGTAAGCACCGCAGCTTGCAGGTAGGTCCTGACGGTCAGCCCTTGTGGAAGAAGACTATCGAGGCTATCCACGATATCTACCTCGGTGTACGTCCCGAGAGCTTTACATACAATGGTAAGGAGTACACTCCCAAGTCATTCTATGAGTCTTTGGGCTTGAATGCTGACGACTATGTATCGTTGACATCTTTCACTCACCACCCCTTCTATGAGTCATTCGTACTTGAGATTCCTGACAACTGGCGTTGGGCAAAGTCTTACAACCTTCCTATCGACGAGCTTATGGAGGTGTTTGACAACGCAATTATGGAGGGTTATACCATTGCTTGGGGTAGCGACGTGAGCGAGAAGGGCTTTACTCGTCAGGGTACAGCTGTTCTTCCCGATGATGCAAAGAGTGCAGACCTTCAGGGCTCAGATATGGCAAAGTGGCTTAACTTGAGCGAGGAGGAGAAGAAGAATACTCCCAAGCCCTCAACACAGAAGTGGTGTACACAGGAGGAGCGTCAGATTGCATACGACAACTGGGAGACTACCGATGACCACGGTATGCTTATCTATGGTATCGCAAAGGATGAGAATGGCACAGAGTACTATATGGTGAAGAACTCTTGGGGTGAGGCAGGTACTTATAAGGGTATCTGGTATGCATCAAAGGCGTTTGTTCGTTACAAGACTATGAACATCATCGTTAACAAGAACGCTATTCCCAAGGATATTCGCAAGAAGCTCGGTTTGTAATAACAACTTGCTTGGCATATATGGGGTGACCGAAGAGGTCGCCCCATTTTTTATTTTCGCCGTTTAGAAGCGCAACGTCGCTGTAAGGCGCACAGTGCGCGGGTAGGCATACAAGAGGCGGTTGTCGAAAGGCGATATATGGGTGTAGTCAGCAGTGTAGGTTCGGCGCATGCGGTTTTGCTCATATCCGCGCTGTATTATGTGGCTGCCTACGATGTTGCCGAGAGATAGCTGTACGTATAGAGATGTGCCTTCGCCAAGATTTATGCTCTTTCCCAAGCGTAGATCTACTGTGCACGCATCAGGTAGTCGCTGCTGTGCTTGTAGCATTGTTTTGTCCTCGGGCGACGAGGCGTGTTGCAGTATGCGCTCGCTACGACGTATGTATGATGGCTCAACGTGCCTGAAGCCCCAGTACTGCACCGATGCTGCTGCCGTCCAGCCCGCTTTACGCAGTGTGATGTCTGCCATCGCTGTCAGCTCTGGTGCCGAGCAATGGTAGCTCTTTATCGCGGAGCGTGTTGTTGCCGCTATGTCGTTGTTAGCATCGGCATATACCACCACGGAGGCATTGTCGGTGTAGCGGTAGCTGCCGCCATTTACCATAAATGTTGAACTGAATATCTGTGACCAAGTAACCCTTGCAATAAACTCTACGCCAATGTGTAGACGGTCAATGCCACTTATCACAGCGTTGGTGTATAACCCCGCTATGTCGTCGTAGTAGCGTGCTACGTGACAGTCGTTGGTGGTGTATGTTGCGTAGAGCGTCGATACGAGGCGTAGTCGCGGTAGGGTAAGGTGGTATGATGCCTCGCCTGCGAGTGTTGTTACGAGATGTGGGCTATCTACTGTGCGGTTATTGTACTGCGGTTGTAGGAACATATCATTCTGTGTGGGGCTCTCTCCGCGTAGCATCATCGAGGCACCTACGCCGTGTACGTCTAATAGCTTGTACCACGATGCTGCAACTTTGTAGGGAGACGTCCAAATTGCGCGGCTGCGCCCATAAGATGCACGACCCTTGAATAGCTCCTTCTCGTAGTATCCACGACGCTGTGTTAGCTCCGAGCCTATGTTGCCACCTATGTTAAATGACATATCCTCGCGTGCCCACTCCGCCGTGGTGTATACGCGTGCTGTGAGACGTGTCAGGCGATAGTCATAGCCATAGCGGTCACCTCTGTGTACTATGCGGTTGGGGTTACGCAGGTCATTTTGGAGCATACGCCCATAGTAGGCATCATCCTCAAGGTAGTAGTCCCAGTCTGTTATATGGTCGGCACCGAGCAGGTCGTCCATAACCTTGAAGTTGCGAGAACCACTGTGGCGTAGCTCTATGCCGTAGCGCAGCGTTACGTGCCTAACACGACTCTCGCCACCTATCATAAATGCTGCGTGTAACCTATTTTCGCGCCTCGATTCCACAGCATAACGAGCCTGCCCATCCACTTGCAGGCGGTTGGTGTGACGTAGCTCGTCCCACGCTATCTGTGTGTAACGTGGGTCATCTGCCACCCACGCCTCGGTCACGGGACGTCGCTCGTCGTCGTCATCAAAATATGAGGGCATCCAGTGGTAGTTGTCGGGTGCAGGTGTCATCGCATCAAACCACGCCAGCATACTATTTGCGCGACGCTCAAAGTATATATTTCCCCATAGCACGAGGTCTGTCACCGCCGTTAGCCTACGTCGCCATCCTGCCACAACCTCTGGTCGCAGCGTTGTTGCCATACGGCTGTTACGCACCTTGCCCGCATCAAAGCCCCACGCAGGGTTGTACATAGTGTTGTTAGTCAGTGTGAATGCCTCCTCTGTTGAGGGCTGTCGTAAACCGCGCTCCGACCACGGTAGCATAAACATAAGCGTTATGTTGTCGCGCTTGCTTCTGTATAACGCCTCGAAGGCGAGGTCAATACTATGCGTTGAGACACCATCTACATATATATCGCGTCCCATACGTGCGCGCGCGTAATGCGTGTAGCTCCATCCATCCTTTAGCAGCACGCCATTCGTTAGAGGGCGGTATGTTGCGCGATAGCTTATGCCGCCAATGTAGCCGCGTCCTGTTAGCTCGCCTTGCAGCTGATGTCCTGCGTGGCGATGAGTGTCGTAGGGTGTGAAGTGGCGTGTCGATGCCGTGCCGCCGCTATGTGTAGCTGCTGTAAGTCCCGATGTGCTATGTGAGTAGATGCCGAGCATCGACATCTGGCGTGCCGTGGTGTAGTCTACGGTGAACATATCCAGCATATTGCGTTGCTCGTCGTAGCCCGCGCCGCGTGGTGAGTATGTAACAGCCAATAGCGGGTATTTAATAGCTGTGAACATATAGTCTTGATGATACTCAATGGGTGTAGTCGCCTCTGTTAGCTGCTCAACAGCGTATATAAACCACGAGGCATCATCCACCTCGTCATAAAACTTATATTTACGATAGTCATACTCCTCCTCTTGTGCTGCGACACGCGCCGTACACAAGCATAGTGCGCCTATTATAAGTATCAGCCTTAAAAAGTGGGTCATACTGCGTAGTCGTGTTAGTAGGTATAGTACAAAGGTAATAAATTTCCCACAATTGCCCAATGTAGCTCTCATAAAACCATATTAATCATATATATATTTGCAAATATCACCTTTTGTGGTGTAATATTGTGATGGCGGTTGTTGTGCTGATGTCGGGATGTTGTTGATGTGTAAGAGAGCTATATAGGAGGAGTATTTGTAAAAAAATTGTCTAATAACTGAAATATATTATTTAATATTTTGTGGTTTAAAAAAAAGTCTTTAACTTTATAATCTGCAACGGTGAATAAGCGAGAGACCCACAATTTTGCAGGTGTTGAGCGCGACGGTTCACCCGAATGAAAGAACCTAAAAACTAATATACTTATGAAAAACTATTCAGCAAAAGAGATTAAGAACATCGTTCTTATTGGTGCACCTGGCACTGGAAAAACTACCCTTGCAGAGGCAATGGCTTTCGAGGGTAAGGTTATTGATCGCAGGGGTAGTATTGAGGCGAACAACACGCTCTCTGACAACACTGATATAGAGCACGAATACAAACGTTCTATCTATTCGACAACCCTCTTTACAGAGTTTATGGATCGTAAGCTCAACATCATCGACTGCCCTGGTTCAGACGACTTCTGTGGCTCGTTGTTCTCGGCATTTAAGGTGGGTGACGTTGGTGTTATGGTTCTCAACGCCCAGAATGGCTGGGAGGTTGGCTCGGAGCTTCAGTCACGCTATGCACGCCTGCTTAACAAGCCCCTTATCGGTGTTGTTAACCAGCTCGACGGCGACAAGGCAAACTTCGACGCAACAGTTGAGGGCATTCGTGCTAACTCTTCTGTGAAGCCCGTCATCGTGCAGTATCCTATCAATCAGGGCGCAGGTTTCGACTCATTCATCGACGTTCTTATGATGAAGATGTATAAGTTCATCGACGAGAATGGTAAGCGCGAGGAGCATCCTATCCCCGAGAGCGAGCTTGACCGTGCAAACGCCCTCAATCAGGAGCTTGCAGAGGCTGCAGCAGTTTATGATGACGCTCTTATGGAGCTATACTTCGAGAAGGGCTCACTCACACAGGATGATATCCGTTCAGGTTTGAAACTCGGTGTATCGAAGCGTGATATTATGCCTATCTTCTGTGCATCAGGTAAGCGCGATATCGGTACAAAGCGTCTTATGGAGTTCATCATCAATGTTGCTCCTGGCCCATTGAAGGCACCTGCATTCCTCACTACCGAGGGCGAGGAGTTGTTGGCAAACGCTGACGAGCCCGCAGTAGCATTCGTATTCAAGAGCCAGATTGAGCAGCACATCGGCGAGATTACCTACCTCCGCGTGATTCGTGGTAAGATTACCGAGAGTATGGAGCTTGTAAACTCACGTACAGGCAATAAGGAGAAGTTGTCGCAGTTGTTCGCAGTAGCTGGTAAGAACCGTGTTAAGGTGTCTGAGCTCTCGGCAGGTGATATCGGCTGTACAGTTAAGCTCAAGGGTACACGTACCAACGACACCCTCGCAGCTCCCGCAGCTCCCGTTACTGTTGAGCCTATCGTATTCCCCGAGCCTCGCTACCGTGCAGCAGTTAAGGCAAAGGAGCAGAGCGACGAGGAGAAGCTTGGCAAGTTGCTCAACGATGCAAAGTATGAGGATCCAACAATCCTTGTAGAGTACTCAAAGGAGCTTAAGCAGACTATCATTCAGGGTCAGGGTGAGCACCACCTCAACATCCTTAAGTATCGTCTCTCTACCGAGAATAAGATGGAGCTCGAGTACTTCGCACCCAAGATTCCGTATCGT
>RHMF01001428.1_pt1 | contig 10891 bp, 27 predicted proteins | sample 5365151 | NCBI WGS metagenome assembly RHMF01 (sample SAMN10266501, study PRJNA497801) | feces metagenome | isolation source: feces | host: Bos taurus | place: China: Prairie of Fairy Mountain | collected 2017-08-14 | reverse complement strand
TTCCTGTGTTTCCCATGAGAGTTCCAGCAGATACTCCTAATGCATTCGCAATCAGAAGTATTTTACTTTGCGGCAGATCCACATCACCACGCTCTATCTTTGCAATAGAAGACCGATCTGTGTATCCAGCCAGCGCGGCGAGTTCATCTTGAGTCATCTTATTTAGTATTCTGAATTTCTTAATGTTTTCATATAGTTCTAGCATCTGCATCACCCGTCCTTGCTATTCACATTTGTAACCGAATTGTAACATTTATGTTCTTGACGGTCAACAAAAAGATATGGTATCTTATGGACGTGAATTTAATTCACGTTACAAGACTGATGAAAGGAGGGACTCAAGTGACAAGAGGTGATGAATTGAGGCTGGAGATAGAAAATTCAGGCGTATCTATAACCTTTTTGGCTTATAGGATGAAATGCTCCAGAAACAGGATTTACGCTATCATCGGAGGGGCAGACTGTACAGCAACAGAAATTGCACAACTGACCGAGCTATTGCATCTGTCTAAAGTCAGAAGAGACTATATTTTTTTAAACGAAAACGTGAATTAAATTCACTTTTAGGAGGAACAACTATGAAACTGGAACAACTTGTTGAAACGGAAATGATCAATGACGACACCACGGTCTTTGTATCAAAGCCGCTCAGCATCAAAGGGCAGTATCTCACAAGAAAAGGTAACTGGTATCAGGATCAGATTCTGGATTTCAGCGATGGCACTATCAGCAAGCTCACATACATCGAGGCTGAGAACAAGGTGTATGTGGAGCTGAGATAGGAGGTTGGCCATGGCACAGATCACCTACAGCAAGCCGATTCTCAGCCGGAAGCAGTTTTTGGCTGAATCAGGTTATCCTGCCGAGTACGTTGATCGGGCATTGCATTGTTGGTTTGCAGATCAGTTTTGCTTTCGTACATCAAACGCTCCGAACGCGAAGTTCATGATTGATACACAGGCTTTTGAATATTACAGAAAACAGGGGGAATTCAAATGAGAAAGACAGAGAAAATATTGTTGCTTATTGGCGCGTTCCTGCTGGTGCTGCTGATGGTCCTGGTCTTCTCCAACCATCAGGAGAGAGTGGACTCCAGGTACGATGCAATCGCAAGGAATGAAAGGTATTGGGAGGGGTAATCATGGAGGTTTATGAAAGAAAACTGGCAGCGGCGCAGGAGATCATGGAGTTCATGGGGACTCTGGTTCCGCGCTACACAGCTCCGCAGATGTCGGAGATGTGGGATGCCCTTGGAGCAATGACTCAGCGGTACGGCTACATATTTGTGGCTGACAGCATCAGGAAGTCGGATGTCGAAGCAGAACTGGCACTGACGAGGTATGGAAGGAGAACAAGACCATGGTGAGAGAGATCACCGGAGAAGAGGTTGTGAGGATCTCGCAGCTTCTGGCAGAAGGAAAGTCCCAGAAGGCAATCGCAGAGGAAACCGGAACGAGCGAGCCAACCATCAGAAAAATCCGCGAGGGATTAGGCTACACGGTACAGCGGAGGGCAACGAAGATCTACCGGGAGCAAAAGGCGCGGAACAGGAAGTTCGAAGAACTATGTAGATACTTCCCGTTGCAAGTGGAGATAAAGAAGAAGCCAGAGAAGAAACGGAAACGGTCCGAGTTTCGGACACCATATCATTACCCACGGATGTGGAAATAAAGGAGGGACAGCAAATGAAAATTTATTACGATGAAACAAGAATGAAACTGCAAGGCGATATTGTAGACCTTATGGCAGGAGCAACTTCCATAGTAGGAAAGATCTCGAAAATAATCAAAGAAACATTTCCAGAACATGCGGACAAAATTTGCGCAACCTTCGCTGATACGCTCAGTCAAAAAGTGCTGAAATCAAATGAGGAATTCATGAAAGAAATGATGGAAAAGATTATTGAATCGTTGAAGGAAATGCACAATGACAGTGACGATGAAGACCCTGAAGAATCGTGAGGAATGGCTGCAGCACCGTCAGAATTACATCGGAGGCAGTGAAGCCTCTGCTGTGATCGGGATGAATCCCTATATGGATAACATTACTTTGTGGGAACTTAAGACCGGGAGACTGGAACCAGAAGACATTTCTGACAAGCCGTATGTCCAGTATGGAATCCAGGCTGAGGATCATCTGAGGGAACTCTTTAAACTGGATTATCCGGGGTATTTTGTCGGATATGTTGAAAACAACAGCATCCTGAATGACCGATATCCGTGGGCGGCTGCATCTCTTGACGGAATGCTCATGGAGAAGAACACCGGGCGTAAGGGAATACTGGAGATCAAAACCACAAATATCCTGCAATCGATGCAGAGGGAAAAATGGAATGACCGGATACCTCCCAACTACTACGCTCAGACAATTCACTATCTGGCTGTCACAGAATTCGACTATGTGATTCTGAAGGCTGCACTGAAAAGTGAATATGACGGTGAGATCCGGATACAAACGAGGCATTACCACATCGAGCGCAGGGATGTTGAGGAAGATATCAGATATCTGATGGAGGAAGAAAGAAAATTCTGGGAGTGCGTAGTGGAGGATCGCAGGCCGCCATTGGTACTCCCGGCAGTATAAGGAGGATTTATGCAAAAGAGGGTAATCAATTTTGCGCTGGAAGACGAAGCATTGCAGGAGATCATCATGGCCACCGATGAAGCTCTGGAGACAGTGATCACCGAGCTTTCATCCGAGAAGGGCGAATCAGGGACAGTGACCCTGAAGATCACACTTGGGAAGAATGTTTTTGAGGATGGGTATAAAAGGCTCCGAAAAGGCATTTCAATCAATTACAAGGTGGATTCCAGCATCACGAACAAATCATCATTTTCGAGCATCATCCCGACAGAAAACATGATGCTGCAGGAGTCTGATGAATTCGGATATCACCTTGTGACAGCACCGGATCCACAGATGACGCTTGATGATTATTTAGGAAATACGGAGGAATGAAAAAATGGAACTTGTTGTGAAGGAATTACAGAAACCGCAGCCGATCGAGTTCAATTATGAAGATCTCAAGGCAGAGTTAACTGAACGAGTCGCAGAATATAAGACCGTTGTCTATACCGAGGACACGATCAAGCAGGCCAAGCAGGACAGATCCAACCTGAACCGTCTGGACAAGGCTCTGAATGATGAACGGATCCGTCTGGAAAAAGAGTACATGGCTCCGTTCGCTGACTTTAAGGCAAAGGTGACAGAACTGTGTGGGATCGTGAAGGAAGCATCCAGGTGCATCGATAAGCAGGTGAAGGAGTACGAGGAACTCCAGAAGGAGGAAAAGACCAAGGAGATCTATCAGGTGATCAATGATGGAATACGTACTGAGTATCCGTGGCTCGATCTATCGCAGATCTGGAACGCAAAGTGGCTCAATGTAAGCTACTCCATGAAGCAGATCAGGACGGATCTGGAAGAGTGGCAGAAACGGATTGCTGCAGATCTGGGCATCCTGTCCCGGCTTCCAGAATATGCTTTTGAGGCTCAGGATACCTATAAGCGCACCTTGAAGATCGAGGATGCTATGTGGGAGGCAGACCATCTAAAGCAGATGGACGAAGCGAAAAAGGCACAGGATGCATCCGATTTTGAAAAATCTCAGGCTTTAACACAAGAGTCGGAGGATTTTATGCCGAAACCAATCGAGCCGGATATGGGCGAATCTGGCGCACAGATTCACGTGCTACAGTTCCGGGCTTACTGCACGATGGGGCAGGCACAGTCTCTCAGGAAGTTCATGGTAAGAAACGACATCAGATTTGAAAGATTATAGGAGGAATTGAAATGGCTTTACAGAACAGCTTGGCACCACAGCCAAAAGATACACAGGTAACGGAATATTCAAGCAATGGGGAAAAGATCAGGCTTTCACCGACCATTATCAAAAAATATCTCGTGTCTGGAGATGTTCATAACGTCACGGATCAGGAAGTGATGATGTTCCTGAGCCTATGCAGGGCTAATAAGCTGAATCCGTTCATCAAAGAGTGTTATCTCATCAAGTACGGATCTCAGCCTGCGTCACTGGTAACCGGAAAGGACACGTTCCTTAAACGTGCAAACAGGAATCCTAATTATGCAGGGAAATCTGCAGGGGTCATCGTCATGAATCGGCAGACAGGGGTCGTCACGGAACGCGAAGGGGAGTTTGCTCTTCCAGACGAGGAAGTTGTAGGCGGCTGGGCAAAGGTTTTTTTGAAGGACAGGAACCAGCCGGAATATGCAGCGGTCAGCTTTAACGAGTACGCTGGAAGAAAAAAGGATGGAAGCCTTAACAGCCAGTGGCTTACGAAACCAGCGACAATGATCAGGAAGGTGGCGCTGGTACATGCTCTCAGAGAAGCATTCCCAGAAGAATACCAGGGCATGTATTCCCCAGAAGAAATCCCACAGGCCACAGAGGTCGTGTATTCCGATGTTGAAACAGAGATACCTGTGCAAGTTGTCGAAGAAAATCAACAGCAGGCTCCGCAGCAGGCACCTCCTGTGCAGCAGGATCCGGGTCCGGTATTCGATGGCCAACAGCAGAGCGTGGAGCAGATGTTCTTTGGAAATTGACATTGACATGTTTTCGCAGATTATCACGCGTAACTATAGATGATGGACATGGAGGCTCTGAAAAACAGGAGCCTCCGAAGGAGGAAAATATGATTTATATCGGCATCGATCCGGGACAGAGTGGCGCATTAGCATGGATCAATGATAGCGGCATGGCTGATGTGTTTCCTTTTTCAGATATCGGCTATCTTAACTTCTGCTTTCGGTGCAAGGGAAAACCTGCAGTGGCTGCTGTCGAAAAGGTAGGCGCAATGCCCGGCCAGGGAGTTACGTCAATGTTTAAATTTGGGGAAAATTATGGCTGGATTCAGGGAATCCTGAAAGCGCACCTGATCCCTTATGAGCTAGTCACACCACAGAAGTGGAAAAAGGAGTTTTCCGTCACCAGCGACAAGAATACATCCATCGAGGTATGCAAAAGGCTCTTTCCGGATGTCAATCTGAAGAGGACTGAGAAGTGTAAGAAGGATCATGACGGGATGGCCGAGGCATTACTTATTGCTGAATATGCCAGGAGGCACATGAAATGAAATCTATAGGATGGGTCATGCTGTACCGCAACATACAGGACAACTGGGTATGGAAAGATAAACCATTTTCAAAAGGACAGGCATGGATAGATCTGCTGCTTCTTGCAAATCACGAAGATAAAAAATTTTATCATGATGGAAAAATTATCGAGGGAAAAAGGGGAGTTGTTTATCGTAGCATTTCAGCTCTGAGCGAGAGATGGGGCTGGAGTCGCATGAAAGCAAAACGATTCTTAGATGTACTCGAAGCTGATTCGATGGTGATTCAAAATAGCACAACACATGGAACAACCATAACCATTGTAAATTATAGTGATTATCAAGATTCGTGTGCAACAGAAAATACAATGGATGGGCAACGGACGAGCAGCGGTCGAGCAGCGGTCGAGCAGCGGTCGAGCACATACAATAATTATAACAATGATAACAATATAGAGTTTACGGAAGAATATACTTCTATCTCTAAACCTGTAGGTGGTGGTGTAGGTAGTTGGAAGAATATAGAAGGGGTCCCCCAACCAACCGTCCAGAACTATGAGGACATCGTGAAGGACTGGAACGAGATCCCACATACGCTGAAAATCCGAGAGATCATTCCGGGAACGAAGAGAGAAGACGAAGTGAGGGTGGTCATCGGGATGTATGGGTATGAAGGTTTGATAGAGGCTATCCAAAGAGTTAAGGATTCCAAATACCTTCAGCGTAGGGGTCACGTACAGTTTGACAATTACATCAACCGCAACGTGGTGGCTAAGATTCTGGAGGGATCATACGATCAGGACTACAAGGGAGGAGGCGATGAGGATGGATTACCCTTCGGTTGCTAAGTTGCTGACGAAGATCAGCATCAACTATCCTCGCTTCAAAAGCGAGATCGCTACTCCCAACGGCACGAACATCCGCAAGGAAGTTATTGAGGAGTGGCACAGGCAGATAGGCTTTCTGGATCTGGACGAAGCTCTGGAACGGCTCGACCTGTACATGGAGGATGCAAACAACAAGAAAGCTCCTATGGCCATGGACTTCCGGAAATATAAGCCACGGACGCAGTCGGAAGAATGGCACTCCCCGGAAAAGCACCAGTGGCATCTGGATTTCCCAAGATGGGATTCAGCCAGGATGCATGGCAGGCTCTACGATCAGGAAGACAGGGAGTACGTACATGATCCAACCTACGAGGATGGATATCATTACGACAGGCAGGGGCATATCTGCACAATTGACGGGAGGGTGGTGATGAACTGATGTACCAGAGTGAGGAAATATGCGGTACATGTAAATACGGACAGCCGGACTCAGAAGAAGGCGTGATCTGGTGCTTGTGCTTCAACAGTCCGGAGTACTTTGAAGAAAACCGCTGGAATTATAACTGTGATTTCTGGGAGGGGAAGGATGACAGCTGAAGAAACAAAACAATATAAAGCAAAACAGCTTAGATACAAGAAACCGATTGCCCGAGACATGAATCTTGATTTTATTCAAAACACTGTATGGGAAATGAGTGAAACAATCTCTGATGTCCAGTGGTTCGTGGAGGACGAAGCGAATCTTGTAAACGCTCTTAATGGGGATGAAGACGATGCATGGGAATTCAAAATGGCGTTTTCGGATCTGGCGGCTGAACTGGAAGCTTTCCAAGCAGACCTCGAAAACGAATATATCCCGGATTGCTTTGATGACCTTTTTCCAGCAGCAGGAGTTGACTTCTTCGGAGGATTTTTGGGCTTTGACAGATACGAACAGGATTATTACGGATTACAACCGTATGAATACAAATGGAGTCAGGAAGAATCGGAAAAACGTATCTGCCGTATGACGAAGAAGGAGCTGCTTGAAGCAGTCGGTGCTTGTTTGAAAGTCTACTCAGCGTTTATGGCATTACAGTACCGATATGATTGCTTGGAAGCATCATTGAAAATCATCCAAGGAAAGAATTTGGACGGGCTGAAGTTGGTTAAGGCAATTGAGGAACAGTATGAGATTGCGGAGACATCATCAGAGCATTTCCAGTATCAGTACAACAAAGAAGTGTATAAATTGAACGAGATGCTCGATCAAGTGCCACAGGAATACTGGCTATAAGGAGGGAACCGTGATGGGTGAAGTCGTTCTGGTGGTCGTGATCCTGGCTGTGGTGTTTGCGCTTGGGTGCGTGATTGGGAGGAAATAAGATGAGGCTAATGGAATTGCTTGATAGTGGAATATTTCAAGACTGCAAGATAGCAGTGTTTACCACACTTGATGTCGGAACAAGAGAAAATCATCATATCGAAATAATGCGTGGAGACAGACCGAGAGGATGGCGACCAGAGTATATTGAATGGTTACGTGCGCTTGATTTAGAGGTTAGAAGCGTTGGCATTGGTGTAGATCAAGAAGGAACTAAGGACACAATATGTTTTCATTGCGAACCTATAAAAGTGAGAGGGAATAAAAAATGAAGCTAACACCGAAAGAGCAGGAGATCTGCAACGAATACAGCCAACCGGATGACGAGCATATCTGCCATTGCTTTGAATGTCCATTGAACCTGTATCATCTGGATCCATGGCGGTTCGGATCGTGCGAGTGCTATGTCACCGTAGATGAGAAAAAAGCGAAGGGAGTGAAGAGGTATAAATGAAGTTAATCAAGTTTGAAGGATGCTTGCAGGCTCCAAACAATCCTGTAGAGGCACAGCTTCTAGAGGACAGGCTTCTGGATGTCGTGACAGGTGCGTTTGATGAGGAACTAGAAATGATGACATGTGGAATTGAGGAGGTTGAGGATGAGTGATTTAATTGATAGACAAGCGGCAATTGACGCAATACATACACTATGCGATTCGATTGAAGAAGACAACTACTACGCATACGTTTGGAAGGACAATCCACACATTGATTCCATTGTGAATACTCTAGAGAATCTGCCATCTGTTGCGGCAAAACTATGCGAATATTACGCATTATGCAGACACGGCAGAGACGAAAACAAACTCCGTGCACGTTTGGGATTTTGCGAATACTGTAATGAAGATTCAGATGGTTATGTAAAGCCGATTGAAAAGAATAATAATGCATTTATATGTTTCGGTATGAACGGGTGGGAGTTAAGACTGAAGGCAAACGGGTGGCATGGGAGCGCAAAAATTCGGTACTGCCCGATGTGTGGAAGGGATTTGCTTGTGAAATGAGGTAGAAAAAATGAAGGTGGCATTTATGATTGTTATAGTTATTTGGGGCGTGTATGGGCTTCATGAAATGTTGAAAAAGTAGGGGGTGCAATAGTGTCAATTTTAATACGAGGAGCGTCAATGCCAAAAAGTTGCAATGAGTGCAAATTTGATTTGCGAACAGACATATGCCAAGCCTTTTGCGAATGGAATGCAGAACATCCATATAGCATAAGGGCAACGGATAGACTACCGGATTGTCCTCTCTCCGAAGCGCATGAACCGTGTGAGGATGTGGTGAGTAGACAGGCGGCGATTGATATAGAGCGCAATGCGACCGTAGATACAAATCCATCGCATTTTGAAGCGCACCAGAAATTCACACAATTCTTGGATGACGCAGAAGTCTCAAGTTTTGGAAGGTGGCAATGGGCGAACGGTTTTAACACTGCTCTTACGGCGGTTGGCATAGACTTAAAAAAGTTGCCATCCGCACAGCCAGAGCGGAGTAGAGCTGAAGAACGATATAAGGATTTACTCGAATACTTTTCTGGGTGTGATGACAAAGGCGAGTACGTTTTGAAGACCAGTAAAGGGTTTAAAGCATGGTTGGAAAGAATGCATTGGCATGTAGGCGAGTGCAATAGACTTGCAAGACAGTTACAGAAACAGCCAAATATAGTCAGGTGTAAGGAGTGCGAATCATATTTAAGACAAGGACGATGTACACGTAACGATGATCTATGGGGAAAAGATGACTATTGCAGTCGAGGAAGGAGACGGGATGGATGATTTAATCAGCAACAGGGCGGCAATTGATAGAAATACATATTGCAAAGATTGTGATAGAAGTATTTACGGGAAGTATCATAATTGTGATATCAACATCGAGAACAATGGAAAATATGTCATGAGCAACGATAAATGCTACTGTAAAATCACTAACGGTAAAAGAGCGGAGAGGTATCCTTGGGAGGAGCAGGCCAATGGATGAAATGATTTTCAGACAGGATGCGATTGATGCATTAATAGACGATGCACAGCATGAGTGGGAGTACTCTGCTAACGATGCGATAATGACAATCAAAACAGTGCCATGCGTACAATCAGAACTCAATAACAACTCGACAAAACTCGACAAGGAAAATGTCGACTTGATTAGCAGGCAGGATGCGATTGATATATGTACCAGAATCTGTGAATCCTGTGGCGAATACAAGCGGTATAACGGAACAATGTGCGGTTCTTGCTACCTAGATGGAGTTGCCGATTATCTTGAGGATTTGCCATCTGTAGAATCGGAATGGAATAACCACACTGTAGCGTGTCTGCTAGCAGAATTGTATGACGATACATGTGCATGTAATTACAATGGCAATGATGAGTGGTTGCCACAATATTGCGATGTAATTGATTCATGTCCAAATCCTTGTGGTGTAGCGTGTTGGGAACAGTTTTTGGCTCATAGGAAAAAGGTGAAGAAATGAAAGATACTATATATAGGCAGGATGCGATTGATGCAATTGATAAAATCGGCAGTTTAGATACTGATGCAGATAGAGAATATGCGAGGTCTGTGTTTGAAAGTCTGCCATCCGCACAGCCAGAACGGAAGAGTGGGAAGTGGGTGGTCGATGAGACCGGTCTGATTGTAACTTCGTATACGTGCTCCGAGTGCGGAAGGAAGGTTCGAGATGATACGGGGTATGATGTTTATGCGGATTATCCGTATTGCCATTGCGGAGCAAAGATGGAGGAAGAACAAGATGAATCCGACAGAAAAACAAATTGAGTATGCAAAATATTTAGCAAGGAGGATGTGTCAGCAATTACCGTCAGAGTACACGAAAGAAGCATACTCGCAATTTATTTCTAAGTGGAAACCTGTAGTGCAACATGAAGATAAATGCATGAACGAGCCAGATTCATGGCAGATGCAGTATATGTAAATATGGAAGCGGGACAGGATGAGTGATTTAATAAGTAGAGTGGATGCAATAATTGGAGTCCAATGGGCAATGTTTGAGTCAATCAGCATAACCCGAGATGATTGGAATGCAATTGTTGAAGCGTTAAAAGAACTGCCATCCGCACAGCCAGAGCGGAAGACTGGGAAGTGGATATTCAAGAATGACCTAAAACAATTCTTCTGCAATAAATGTGCGGAACCGTCTTTAACTTATGATGATATTTATATTTACGGTATGGATTTGCCGAAATTCTGTCCGAACTGTGGAAGCTATAACGGAGGAGGACAAGATGGCTAAGTACATTGTTGAAATTCCAGACGAAATAGAAATATCAAAAGAAAGTCAGCTTGTACCTTTCGACATGTGCAGACCTTCTTGGTGGGAAGAGGCATACAATAAAGGGAAAGCCGATGCACAAAAAGAGTGGACGGCAAGGTGGGAATGTGTCAAAAGCACTGATATGGTTTCAATTGATTTTCGTTGTTCTGCCTGTCATCGATACAGATTTCATAACGGGGCAATGCGGAAGAAATATAAATACTGCCCAGCTTGTGGTGCAAAGATGATTGAGCCACAGGAAAGTGAGGTAAGCGGATGACTAGAGAAGAAATACTAATCCATTTAAAAGATATATTGGCAGAAGCAACAGAAACAGAAGACGCAGTGTGTTATGT
>RHMF01001427.1_pt1 | contig 10895 bp, 19 predicted proteins | sample 5365151 | NCBI WGS metagenome assembly RHMF01 (sample SAMN10266501, study PRJNA497801) | feces metagenome | isolation source: feces | host: Bos taurus | place: China: Prairie of Fairy Mountain | collected 2017-08-14 | reverse complement strand
AAGAGCTTCTTGATTTATTTAATATTGAACAGGAAGTTGACATTCGCAAGATTAGTATTGATTCTTTCCCTGAGGATATTAGTTTAACTACTGCTCAGATGGAAGCTTTAATGTTCATGATTGACTAATATGTATTTAGGCCAGGTACAATTTACCTGGCCTAACTTATTATATAAGAGAGAAAGGAGTTTAATTCATGGGACAAAAATTATATCCTCCTTATGTAGAAGCAGCCTCTCCAGCGTAGATTGTAAATTCTAAGGCTACAGTAGCAACTTTACGAATTCCTTTTCAGATGAATCGTGCGGTAAGTTGGGCTGATCTTGGAGAAGATAAGCTATAGATGGCTTTAATTCTAAAAACTGTTTCTACCGGAAAAACTGTAATTGACGGCTTAATCGGTCAAGCAATTACATATTTAAATGAATATAATAGCTCTGCTGCTTTATTTACTATTAATAAAAATGATTAGGGATTTTATCCAATTGCTGGATAGTATTATAAAGCGCAAATTGCTTTTATTGATACTGACAATAATATTGGCTATTACTCTGATGTTACCGTTGTTAAGTTTACAGAAGAACCACGAGTTACAATCGAGGGTTTAGATGGCGGCGGTTTAAATAATAGCTAGTATATTTATACTGGATTGTATGAAAGTTCTGATTTGAGTGAAAAAGTTTACTCTTATGAATTTAACATTTTTAATACTGCTACTGGATTATTGCATGATAGTAGTGGTACTCAAATTCATAATAGCAGTACTGATTTAGAGAGAGGTAAGTCTACTGATGTTTGGACTTCTTATAAAACACTTAAAGATGATACTCAATATAATATTGAATATGTAGTGAAAACATTAAATGGTTTAACCATTTCTTCTGGTGGCTACCCCATTATGGCTGCAAGCACATTGGATTTGGTGGCACGAAATACAGAATTTGTAGCTACATTACATAGAGATGATGCTTACGTGCATATTCATCTACTACCAAAAGATAGTGATGCTACGATTAAAACAATTACTGGAAACTTTGTTTTAATGCGTTCTTCAAGTGAAGATGGTTTTACAAGCTGGAATGAAATTTATCGTTTTAGCTTAGCGAACAATTATCCTCTAATGACTTTATGGAAAGATTTTACCGTGCAGCAAGGATATTCTTATAAATATGCAGTATAGGCATATACTAACTCTGGCTTATACAGTAATCGCTTTGAATGTAAATATTATACAAGTGAACAGGATGAGTCTGCGGATGCTAAATTACGTAATTTACATAACGCAGAAACAAATGTTTCATATAGTAGCGGTTGGCATTATTTAAATGACGGAAATGGTTTACCAGTAGATTTTGAAGACGCATTTTTGTATGATGGCAAGCGTCAATTAAGAATCTGTTTTAATCCAAAAGTGTCCTCATTTAAATCTACAATTTTAGAAACTAAAGTTGATACAATTGGAGGAAAATATCCATTCATTTTCCGCAATGGTAATGTTGAATATAAAGAATTTCCCATTGCTGGTTTGATTACTATGGTTTCTGATGAAAATGAATTATTTATGCAAGGGCTGAAGGACAAAGACCCTGTCCGTGTTAAGTCATAGGTTGGCGGAAGTAAAACATAGGTGCCACTAGATCCGCAGTCTACCTATAATCAGCTTTCCGCAGAAAACTTCCGCAGAGAACGTGAATTTAAAATGGAAGTATTAAAATGGTTAACTAATGGTCAACCGAAACTATTCCGCTCTCCTGGAGAAGGTAATTATATTGTTAGATTAATGAATACATCATTAACTCCTAATGATTAGCTAGGACGTATGTTACACAACTTCCAATGCACGGCTTATGAAATGGCACCATATGATTTCTTAAACTTAGAAAAATATGGATTTATTACAGCACGCACTGCAAATTTACAAGAGTTAAAATTTAAAATGATGAATACAAGCGCAACGCAAATTGTATTATCATCTGCGGCTTATTATTTTGCTATTTTACAACAATATGGCGAGTGGGTTGTTAAAGTAACTTATGCTAATGGTACGTCTTTTACATTTAATGCGGGCAACGTATCTGGACAATATATTTTTGATAAAGATGCATTGGCTGATAATCCTATTATCTCTATTACTACAGTATCAGGTAGACCCGATACTGCTTCTAAAATTTTATTTGGTTATTATGCTGAAAATTCTGCGGTTTTAACTTTAATTACTGATATTAATCGTTATAGTGTTATTACACAAATTATTGGTCATCCGCAAACCGATTATCGTAAAGATAGTTTAGAATTAAATCAAATTTTAGCAATCACAGATGGCATTGACCGAGCACACTAGGATAAAACGTTCGATACTATACCACGTGTTACTCTTGGTAAATTTTATTTCTTAAAGGCTGAGTGCAGAGAAACTACTCCTTTATTTTATTCTGGTGGCAAGTATTATGAAACAATTAATTTAACCAAAGAAAAAGTTGACTGGGACGATACAGCCATTTATAATGTATTGCAATTACAAGAAGGTGAATGGGTGTCTGTAAAATAGTACAGTGGTCGTCCAAGCAATAATATTATTCTTGATGACCCTGATTACACTATTCGTTTTAATGTAAAACCTGAGGGTTCTGATTTTGCGACCGAGGAATTAATTGATTTGAGTTTACGCGGTAGCAGTGCAGGAAATGCTCCCGTCACCACTGGTCGTTATGAATTATATTTTGATTTAGATGAATTACAGTATTTATATATTGGTTCTGGCATTGTGTGTGAGATTTGTTATAATCTCAATGTTTTTACTTATTGTGTTGAAAATCCAAGCGGTAATCATCGTAATGTTGTAAATGCTAAAAATAGTTGGGAAAGAGCTAAGGCTAAATATGAAGATAAATTAACCGCAGGTGAAAGTCAATTTAAACCAGAAGTTGAAGTATTGCGTCGAGAAATGGAAAATAAATATTATATTTTTGTTGATGCTTTAAAAGCTGGCGTTGAGGCTGAGCAGAAATTGGAGGATAGCTATTATGTTTTATGATAGAGATTTTTTGTCAGAATTAGACAGAACAAAAAATAAAACAATTTATGCAAAAGTAACTTCTCTTACTTTTGATGAATCTCCAATTTCTACAATTGAAGGTCGTGTAACCCAGGGCTCCATCAATTTAGATGGAGCCTCCGCGGTTCGTCGCTCTTGCTCATTAACAATTGTTGCTCAAGATTTTGATTATTCTGATTATTCTTGGGGATTAGAAACTAAATTCAAATTAGAAATTGGAGTTGCAAATACAATTAGTTCAATTTATCCAGAGATTATTTGGTTTCCCCAGGGAATTTATCTCATAACTTCTTTTAATACGGCTAGAAGTACCAATAACTTTACTATTACTTTGCAGGGAAAAGATAAGATGTGTCTTTTGAATGGAGAAGTGAGTGGTACAATAGGTGTACAAACAGATTTTGGCACCATAGAAGAAGAAGATGCGGATGGTATTTGGACTATTAGACCAATTCCAATTCCAGACATTATTCGCAATATGGTTCATACTTATGGAGGCGAACCATATCACAATATTATTATCAAAGATTTAAACACTTATGGACTTGAATTATTGGAATATAGATATGAGAATATGCCAATGGTATTATATCGTCTTAATGGGTCAACAACTTATAAAAATATGTTATTTTTAGATAGTGACATTCCCTTCTATACTAGTTTAACAAATGCACGCAATAAAATAAATCCGCAGTATTTAAATGGATTAGAAGATCATCATTTCGATAGTTTGATTAGTACTATTAATGGCGATTATTAGAAGGGAGACGTTTTTTATACTGAAGACGGATAGCGTATTTAGTTTTTAAAAATTAGTTATGGAGATACTGCAGGATATCGCATGACTGATTTAACTTATGCAGGTGAATTGATTGCCAATGTTGGTGAATCAATTACATCTGTATTAGACAAAATTAAAAATATGTTAGTTGAATTTGAATATTTTTATGATATTGATGGACATTTTGTTTTTTAGAAAAAGCAATCTTTTACTAGCACTTTATGGTCTCCAACAGATACTGCTGAGGGAGAAGGAAATGAAGAAATTAAAGAAAGTTTGGCTCTATCTTCAAGCAGTATGTATGATTTTAATGGTGGCGAATTAATTACTAGCTTTAACAATAATCCCAATTTATTAAATCTTCGTAATGATTTTTCCATCTGGGGTGAGCGCACTGGTGTTAGTGGTGCGAATATTCCTATTCATTTAAGATACTCCATTGACGTTAAACCAAAGCGCTATACAACAATTACCTTGCATGATGATGATAAAGCGGAGATTGATGAATATAATGAAAAATATGGTACTACTTTAAAAAGAGACCAAATGTCAATAACATATGGATGTGAGTATGATTACAAACGAGTAAAAGAAACTGATAGATATAATGCTAATTATCAATATTTTAGAGGCACTTTAAAGATACCGTATGTTCCAGAAGATGAGGATGAATTCTATGAAGATTTGGCTAATGGTTGGAATTCATTTAAATATTATAATTCTTTGGGTAGTATGTTATATTGGGATTATAAGATAGATGAGTTAGTTGGAGACTGGCGAGAAGTTTTATATACAATGGCTTCAGATTATTTTAAGTATAATACTTTAAATAATTTTGAAATTCGTGTGCGAGAAGCCAATCCAAGAGAGTTTCCAACTGGACGCACAGGCTATGAACAATATTATACTGATATCCAAGTGTGTTGGCGACAATTATACGACCCCTCTCTCTTAGAGAAGATTAATAATAGCTCTGCAAAAGTTGAAGTTTTAGAGGCTGAATTAGTGGCACTAGAAACTGAATTAGCAAATTTAGAGCAAAGTATTATTACTACCAATAATGCTTTAAGCGAAGCAGCTGATTAGAGCAGTGTAAATAATCTTTATGATAATTTAATTGAATATTCTGCTCAATATTCAACAGCTAAATACAATTACAAAGACAGATAGACTAAATTAGAAAATGAAAAAAGCAATTTAGAAAAATATCTGGGAAAAATAGAAACATATTATTATGGAGTTCCTTTGGCCGACCAAGAAGTTTGGAATGAATATGACACTTATTATATACCAAGTGAAAATTATAAAGTTTATACTTATAATCAAGAAACTTTTGAAGCTGATCGTTCAAAGATTGTGCGAGCAGTTAGAGAAAGTGATTCTCGTCGCTTCTGGTGTAAAGATGTTTATGAAAACCCTGGCGTTTTAAATTATTGGTTTGATTTCCTTGATACAGAAGGAGAGCTATCTCAATTTAATGTAAGGGCGATTGGAGCTAGGACGAAAGCAATTAATGAAACTACTGTAAAATCCATTTATTTTAGAGAAACTCCAAATATTATTTTTGAAGAATCTGCGGCAGAGGGCTCTAATCAATAGCGTCTTTCCGCATATAGATATATTCAAATTCCCCAAATGGAAAATATGTTTAGTATTAGTGCTCAAGGTAAATCTGCGAAAGAACGCCTTGATGAACTTTTATATGCCCATGGATATTGTAGTGAATCTGCTACTGTTAGTGCTATTCCTATTTATTATTTATAGCCAAATACTCGTGTTCATATTTCTGATCCTGATACCAAACTAGAAGGAGATTATATTGTAAGTAAAATTACAATTCCTCTCGCCCATAGCGGCACTATGTAGTTAACAACCACGAAAGCCGCAGAAACAGTATTCTTATAAGAGGAGGAGAACCTATGAAAAAGATGTATCAATTCAGATATTATGGAATCCCTTCTGAAAATAATTATCCCGCAGATTTAACGAAAGAGTTTATGAGCAATCATAAAATGTTTCGAGGAAAAAATGCAATTACTCATTTAGGAATTCAGGCTTCTCCTGGAACAACATTCTTTTTAAATCAGGAAATTAATCCAATTCAAATTGGTAAAACCGGCATTTTTGAACTGGATGTTTCTGGATATGGCTATATTACTCATTTAGCTTTTGCTGAAACATCGCTTGCTTTAGTTAATGAAGATAACGGCATTATTGTTGATATCTTATATGAAGGAGGCAGCGTATGAGTTTTTATGGTTAGATGCGATGGGGAGATTTTTAGAAGTTTTTCTATAATTTCCACTTGACAAACAAAGAATTTTCTGCTGACATTTTTAATGCTGATTATACAAAAAATACCGGCGCCTCGCCTACAATCGTAGGCGCCGGCACTATTAGATATGTTTAGCCGAATGAAGATTTTGCTACTTTTCATTTTAATACGGCAAATCACTGGATTAAAATGTGTGCGACTGACTCACAAGGGGATGAAGGAGTCACTTATACTGGATTGTCTATTTTCCATAATAGTCCTAAATTAACGAACTTGTATTCTTGTCCTGTTATTCAAGTTGTTGACGAAGAACAAGTCACTGCACCTATTACGGAATTAACTAGTGGAACTTGTTTTAAAGTTACAACTTTAAAATATGATTAGGCTGGACATCAAGCAACATTAGAATAGATTGTTGAAGATTACTTTAAAATTCCAGTATCTAAAATTCAGGTTAACCAAGATTTCTTAGAGTTAAACGAAAAAGGTTATTTCCATTTTATCAATGATGATGATTGGGTAAAATTAACTTTAAGTGATACTAAAATGACTTTAGAGTTTACTCATGCTAAACCAGAGGGCTTTACTGGTGCAACAATTGGAGCTTTTGCTCAAGAAGCAGAAGGAACAGCTGTTGATGAAGATGCAATTTTGGAACCTGGTGATAAATTTTCTTCTTATAACATTACTGTCGATGACGCAGGACATGTAACTAGCTTGGAAAAAGTTTATTTCCAATTACCTGTGGATAAAATCGACGAAGCTCTTACTGCTTTAACAGATAGAGTAACTGCGAATGAGGGTAAAATTGAAGACCATGAATCTCGTATTGGCTCTATTGAAAATGCTAACTATGGTACAAAAATTGCAAATCTACAATTATTGGTTTATAGTGATGATAATCAAATTGATAATTTTAGAGATGCGGTAGCTCAGTTACGCGGCGAAAGTGTTTCTGAAGGCTCTAGCGCTAGAACCATAGCTGCTGCAATTGCAGATTCAGCAAACCATATTCGTCAAACATTGGCCACTTTAGATAAAGAGGTTAAAGATATGAGAGAAGAGTTCTTGGAAAAAGAAGAAACTGATGAAATGGCAGTTATGCGTAACGCTATTGCCAAACTTGACGACCGTATTGCGATGATTGAAACGCAATTAGGTATTTCTTAATAATTTCTTTCTTTTAAGAAATTAATATATAATTTTAAAGAAAGGAGAGATTACATTGGCGAATTATGTAAAATTTATGCGTGGTACCACCGCCGCTTATAATTCATTATTAAATAGTGCTATTAAACCAAATGATGATACCTTGTATTTTATTTCTGACCCTGGTTCAACTGAAGCTACTTTATATTTGGGTTCTAAGTTAATTGCTGGTGGCGATACCGATATAGTCATAGGTTTTGAAAACATTGTTGATATTAGTTTAAGCGATGAATTAAAAGATAAATCGTTTTTAATTTACGACAAGGGTACTGGTCTTTGGACTGACTCTACAATTGAGAATGCTTTATCTGTTTTCATTGGAGCAACTTAGCATTCTGCTGGTATTTCAGGTTTAGTTCCAGCGCCAGAATTAGGTAAAACTAATTTATATTTGCGCAGTGATGGAACTTGGGCCGAGGTTGCCGCAGAACCAAATATTTTCTCCATTGAAAATGAAAGTAATTTATAGCATACAAATATTATTAATTCTGCAACACAAGATATCATTTTAGCTCCTGGTGATATTTTAGTAATTAAAGATATTATTTATGGCGACAAATATAAGCATACTGCATATGTTTATAACGGTAGTACCTGGGTTGCCATGGATGGTAATTATAATGCAGAAAATGTTTATTTCGATGAAGATTTTATTTTTACCAAAGATGTTGGTACAATTACTATTCCTAGCTCAGGTAGTACAACAGTATCGGCGAAGGGTAAAAATATTAAAGAATTTTTATCAACCGTTTTCGCTGAGGAGTTAAACCCAACTACTACGCAGCCTTGGATTACTATTTATTCTAATACTGCGAAACCATATGAAGTGGGTACTTATGTACAACCCTACTATTTAATTACTTTTTATCCTGGTTCTTATACATATGGCCCTGACACAGGCGTAACTGCAATGGGTTATAGGGTTACTGACAGTGAAGGAAAAATAAGTACTTCAAAGAATGGATATATGCCTTCTATTCAAGTTGCAGACACTACTAATTATACTTTAATAGCTACTGCAACACACAGTGCAGGTTTAGTACCAGTTACTAATATTGGTAATGAATATGATGATGGAGCAATTACTTCTGGAACCACAGACCCAGTTACTTCTAGTGCTATTACTGGATTTAGATATGTTTTTGCAGGCGCTGATAATTCATCAGAGCCGCTGACGTCTGATTTTATTAGAGAAAATCTATTAAAAATTGGTGCCAGTACAAAAGGTCATACTGTTACATGGAAAGCAGAAAATCTTGCTGGAATGAAGCGCTTTATTGTGGCAATTCCAAGCGATTCTGGACGAAAAATTACAAATGCTACCATTACTTCTTCTATGAATGCTGATGCAACAGCAGATTATATTAAGTAGTCTACAACAGTAAATATTGAGGGTGCGAATGGATATATGGCTGTTCCATATGATATTTGGATTTATGAGCCTGCTTCTATTGCAAGTACAGAAGTACATCAAATTACAATTGGATAAGGGGGTCTCATATAATGGCTGTTATTAAAAAAGATGGCAACTTTATGGGTCTTCCTATGAATGTTGCTCGTGGTAATCCAATTCCACTTGATAAGAGTGAGATTTGGTATTCTTATGAAGAGTTAGTCAACTATGCAAAAACTGATCCGGTTGCATATGTGGGTCAAATTTTAGGCTATGTTGACGAAGAAGCCGGTCGTGCAACTGCATATATTATTTTAAATACTGCAGGCGATTTAGAGGAAATCGGCACTTCCGTACAAATTCCTCATTTAAAAGGTGATAATGCTACTATTACAGTAAATGCTGATACTGAAATTATTTCGCTTGAAAACTGGGGTAAGCAATATTATAAATATGTTCCTGCTTCTGGCACTGAAGGCGAAGATGATTTCGTAGCTGGTCATTTTACTTTACAAGTAGTAGACGCTACGCATCCATGGAAAACTGGATTAGAACCAAAAGTAACTACTGATGCTAGTGGTGCTATGGTACTTGGATGGTATGAATCTAATCCAACCGAAATCTAGAATATTAATTCTCAATTAGATAATTTACAATCTTAGATTTCAAATGTTTATACCAAGACAGAAACTGAAACAAGAATTACTCAAGCAGTCACAGAGGCTGGTCATCTACGTAGAAAAATTGTTTCTTCTATTGCTGATATTAATGTTGTCGCACCTGATGCTGACCAATATATTTATATGGTTCCAAATGGTTTAGAAGAGAATGATGATAAGTATGATGAATATGCTGTTATTGATAACAAATTAGAAAAAGTAGGTTCTTGGGAAGTTGACTTAAGTGACTATGTCACAACCGAAGAAATGGAAAAAGAACTGGCAAAAAAAGTTACTGCCAGAGCTGACGCAACTCTAATTCCAAAAACTGAGTTAACAAAATTAGCTACAGTTATTGAAGGAGCAGAGCCAAACTTTATTAATAGTGTTGATGAAACGAATTTTAAAGTAGTTAATCAGCATTTAAGTTTAATTTCTATTTCCGTTGGACAAGTTGCTGACTTACAAACTTTATTAAATAATAAAGTTAATGTTGAAGAAGGTAAAGGATTATCTTCAAATGATTTGACTGATGAATTGGTTCTTAAAATTAATAATAGCAATTCTTCAGTTTAGATGCTGGTACAAGCGGTTGGTAACTTAGAATAGCTATTAAAAACTTCTACTGATGAAGATGGTAATTATATATCTGGCACTTTAGAAGTTATTCAAAATTCTGTAAAAGATTTAACAACAATTACAGAATAGAATAAAACCAATGTTGCACTAAATACTTAGGCTGTTGCAGATTTAAGAACTTTGTTAAATCAGCAAACAAATAAGGTTGATACAATGGCAACCCAGGTTAAGCAAAATAAAACCGATATTGGAATTCTTCAAACTCAAATCGGTAATTTGCAAGTTATGTTAGGTGACTATGTAACCGTTGCTCAATTTGAAGAGACTATTGGTACATTTGAAGAAATGAAAAATGAAACTTCTACTCTATATGCTCAAGTTAAAGAATTGCAAGATGCCTTAACTTGGGGATCAATACAATAAGAAAGGGGTATATAAATTATGGCTTATACAGAAACTTTAACTAAGACTAATACCATGACTAAGGCCAATCAGGTTATGTTTAAACATGGTAGTCAAGCCAGTTTAGATATTTTGCGTAAAAAGGATGCCCAGGGAAAAGGTACTGCTACTCCTGGCGTATTCTATTTAACAAATGACACTCATAGATTATATATCGGTAATGATGATAATATTCCAGTACCTGTTAATGAAGGTATTGTTAGATATAGTAACTTAAATGCTGCTATTACTGGTTTAGGAATTACTTCTACAACTACCGATAGACAGCCTGAGATGGCTGGTATTTTCGTTTACTTAGAAGAAGAGGGCGTATTGGCAATCTTCAACGGTAGCGATTTAGTACAAATTAACTCTGATACCAACACCACTTATAAATTTACTGAACTTTTAAGCGAAGACACTCCAGGTACTGTTACAGTATCTTCTTCTTTGATGAGCAAAGAGAGAACTGAAACTACTTTTGCAACAAGCGCAGGCGAATT
>RHMF01001426.1_pt1 | contig 10897 bp, 12 predicted proteins | sample 5365151 | NCBI WGS metagenome assembly RHMF01 (sample SAMN10266501, study PRJNA497801) | feces metagenome | isolation source: feces | host: Bos taurus | place: China: Prairie of Fairy Mountain | collected 2017-08-14 | reverse complement strand
TTATATAGCGCGTATAATTAATGCTATCCCCGTGTTGGTTAAAATAATTTTTTTGTATACCACGTATAATATTAATACTACCCTACATATAATACCTACCCTGGTGTTTTATAAAGCTAATTTTTTGTATAACGCGTATAATATTAACACCTACCCTAAGTTCTATTCAAACTTGTAAACTTAATTTTTAAAGCTAATTTTTAAAAAAATTACAAATGTCCTTATATGGTTAAACTAACCACGAGAATATTAATATATTTGAGAATGTGGGAAAACTGTTAGGCACCGGAAAAACAGCTGCCGTGTTCGAGAATAAAAAGGACAAAAACACAGTTATAAAATTATTTTCCATGTTAAGTCGTTAAGTTAAAGGTCCGTAGTTTAACTCACAACAATAAATATATTATTAGCTTAAATACATTAAAGATACGTAAAATAGTAAAGACGATAAAGGTTTAAATGAAGTTTTTGTCAAAATAGAAGATATCCAATGGGATGATTCCCGTATTAAATTAGTTATGCGTAAAATCCTCCCTTTGGAAAATTTAACAATGCGTGAATAATATAAATACATCCCATAAATTAAAACACTTATCGAAAACTTGTAGAGAAACAAAATATGTCATTCTGACCTTAATCTCAGAAATGTGGGAATAAATGAAAAGGGTAAACTTGTTTTGTATGATATGGACGGTGTGAAATTTTTAAACGCAGTCTGTCTTGAGCCAAAAGCTGTTTTCGCAGATATACCCGAATACATGAAATACATCAACACGGTATAACGAGTAGCTTGTTATGATGCTGTTAAAGTATGGGGACACGTTATGTCTGTTTACCTAGTTGATAACACAAAAATGTTAGAACGTTTAAATGATGTTGGATTACGTCGAATGAGTTATAGACTAATAATGTATTACAAAATACCTCGCGAAACTAAACGTCGTTTTTGGGACGTTCCTTTAGTTAGATTCTACACCTACAAATGGATAGATGGAGTCACTGACGATTTAATATACAAGATATTCACTACCATAACGAGTGATTAAGCCATAGCTATTCTTAAAAATTTCGAAAACAAAATGGTCTTCGTGGATGAAGTTCTTACTCACTTAATATGAGTCATCTAACCAAATTTACTTTTTTACAAAAAAGTTCTACACCAATGAATATGAACTAAATAACACTCTAAAAGGATACACTATAAAAGGACATAAACTAAATGAATATGAACGAAAAAGCTATAAACTAAAAAATGATATACGAAAAGTTTTATAACATTTTAAACGACTTGCCTTAAGTGGATAACACTTTGAAAGGAGGATCTAGAAAATAAACTTTTAAAATATCATCTACTGATCCTTATCAAAAGTTTTTAGCAATTCATATCAAGAATTACCCTTAAAGTGAGTTTTTAAAAGACTTGTGCTAAAACGCGGACACATTAAACACGAGTGATGATATTAAAAAATTTATAGAGGATCATTTTTAATTTTGTTGAGAAGTTTTAAAGACTTGTGCTAAAACGTGAACACATTAAAAAATTTATAGAGGATCATTTTTAATTCGTTGAGTGTGTTTTAAAAAGTGATATGATTGTTCAAAGTATTTCCTTTATTACGTTAGGTCTCGGCATATATTTTTTCCGCTGTTGTTTAGTTTATTATTCTTCATTTCGCTTACGCTCACCCTCTTTGATTTGTTATTTCTAGGTTTATTATTTCTGGGTTTATTATCTCTCGGTTTATTGTTCTTCAGTTCGCTATTAAGACGACATGAATTAACCAAAATCGTTTAAAGTTTGTTATTTTCGTTTTTCATGATACATCCCGTAAAGGATCATTAATATTTATATCTCCTTTTGAGATAGTTTTTCTTCTTCTGTGTTTTAGAAAATTGTTTATTATGTTCCGTAACAACACTCTACGCCCATTTTTGTTTTTAGAAATTGATAAAATGTCTAATTTTGTGAATGAACAATTTGGAGGAGTATTAGGGATAGATGTCGGGTAAGAACATATGGCTTTGTGTTTGAAATTACATAACGAAAAATAATTCCGGTTCTTTTTATTCTCTTTCGTTGATCCAGTTAAGAAGAACGTTCAACATTGGATAAAATTAAAACAACTTCACCTTCAATTGGAAAATGTTTACTAAAAGCTTTCCGAAATAACTTAACAAAAATATAAACGTCCTCCAACTGAGGTTATCAAGAACGTGTATATAGAACAACAAGTCGCGGAAATAAACATCAAGTTTTAATATGCTATCATGATGTGGTTCGTTATGAAAGGTTTCAAGATATTTCCACAACAGGCTTCGGTTAAATATAAATTCCTTGAACGAATTATAAATAATAATGACGTTCAACACTCGGCACTCACTTTCAGACAAAGCACAAACAACAAAACTCTCGGGCAATACTTTGTTATGAAGAACTTTATAGATTAAAATCTTGTCGAAATTTCATACTAATAAGATTTTGGCAAAAACTCCTCTAAACATAATAAGAACGGAACCGTTAAAATGTGCCGATGGTATTCACAAAACACAAAAAAATTTGTTCAAGACTACGATATTGACAAACTAGATGATATAGCTGATAGTTTATTGATCGTGTTAGCCGGTTTAAAATATCTTACTAGCTTTGCGTTTCAAAACGATGTTTGATGTTTTGGGATATAATTTTTTTTGACACGTTATTTAGTTGGTAATTTTTTAAAACTCGCTTCCTTAAAATATTATTTAATATCGCCGGATTGTTAAACTCGCTTTCTTAAACTTAGATGTTTTGAGATATAATTTTTTTGATACTGTATTTAGTCAATAAATTTTTAAAACTCGTTTTCGTAAAGCTTAGATAATTTGAGATAGCATTTTTTTGTTCTACTACGGCGTGTTAACAAACATTTAAAACAAATCCACATCTATATATCTCTCGTAAATGTAATACGGTCGCAAAAACACACGCCACCATTTTATCGGACATGATTTAGCCTTTTCTTCTGTTCCCGCAAAATCGTCTAGACGTTAAATCATATCTTTAAATCGTGCTTATATTTAAAACTAATTACACTCTAGAGCGTTTTTACACACGAGTTGAATCACAAAACACACTTATAAATATCGTAAATACTCATCAGCGGATAATGTCTTAACTTATACAAACTCCCAAGGTTGAATTTCATTAGTTTCTTCATTTATTAGGTAGTTATTAAAGGCAGGTTTATAATCTGTTTTCGCTAATTAGTCTATCATGCCCAAAAGGTAGTCGACATATTATAACTTCTCCTCCAATGGAAGGAACATATAAGTTTTCATTTACGGTATTTCAGCAAAAACATAATATTTTCCGACGTATATTTTAGATATTGGAACTTTTAACTCATATTAACGATAACGTTATATAGATTACACAAGTTGTTCTTAAACATCGTAATTCATAAAACCCATGCTTTACCAATCCATCACAAATATCTTCTTCTTTGATGTTGATTTCATGTTATATATCCCACCGTAAAAATTATTAGAATGTAAATATGTTATTTTGGTGAAGAACTTCTCTTCTTCAACATTATCGTATTCTTCTTATTACGAAGACATATTTTATTTTCATATTAACTTCTCTCACAAGGGTAAAACAAAGTTTAGAATACAATGTTGTGTCTCTCACAAGGGTAAAAAACAAAGCTTGATACACTTCTAGAATATTCTCTCAAAGTCTAGAATACATTTTTGTGTCTCTCAAAAGGGTAAAACAAACCTTGATATACTTTCCAGATTAGCCTTTTTCAAAGTTTGGAATACAGTTTTGTGTCTCTCACAAGGGTAAAAACAAAACTTGATACCACTTTTCAGAATCTGGAATACAGTTTTGTGTCTTCGGATTCGCTTCTTTCAACCAATAAGCCTTAATTATTAGCTTTTTTCGCTCTTTGATCGTTTAGAGAAGCGTATTATTGATCAACATACATTTTATCCAATGGAGTCGATTAAAAGTTTTCTTAAAGATGTTTAAAGTGGAGAGTGTAATAAACATAACACAACAGAATAACTAATACAATAAACAACATAATCAAAAATTTTCGATCTTAATACATTATCATTAGTTAATTTAGTTTATCACCACTATCTGTTTTGACCATATATTATGTTTCACTGGACATGTTTTTTTGAATATGAATTTATTTTCACGGTTTGTTTTTTGGTTGTATTATGTTTTGTTCGTATTATGTTTCGGTTATGAATTTATTTTTTAATATGTGTAGATTAGCATGCAAGTTGATTTATTGAGTTCTCTCAAACCACGTCATACAATCTAAAAATAGTCATCACCATCAATCGAGATGTGTAATGATATTTTAAATTGGATACATGTTCCTGAAGCAAATACGCCCTAGGCAAACACACCCTAGGTAAATACAACCCAGGCAAACACAACCCGGGTAAGCAAACCCTAAGTAAACACGCGTTTTGAAAAGAAGAAATTCGGTTCCAAAAAAACAAACAATAAAATATTATAAAGTGTTGCTAAAATAAAACCTCTTACCTAGGAGGAATTATAACATTAGCGAATTATAACACTGATAAAATAGGGTAGGTTAAAACCGTATCATGATATAAATGACGCTTTATAAGATGATAAGAAGATAACCTTAACTGTGGAAAAGGTTCCCAGTGATTATTGGTATTTCTACGAAGGCTCTTTTCATAGAATCTCTCATAAAGAAATTTATGGTAAATGAACTTAAATATTTTTTATAGGTTTCTAGTGGGTTATTATTTTAGTTTATAGTCTTATACTTGTAATATTCTTCTAACGGGGTATTATTTTAGTTTATAGTCTTCTATTTGATATTCTTATACTTGTAATATTTTTCTAACGGGGTATTATTTTAGTGAATATTCTTCTATTTGTGATAGTCTTATACTTGTGATATTCTTCTAACGGGGTATTATTTTAGTTTATAGTCTTTTAGTTCATAATCTCCTACTTGTGATATTCTCCTACTTGGATAGTCTTCTAACGGGGTATTATTTTGATTTTTAGTCTTTAGTTTTTAGTCTTTTAGTGAATATTCTCCTATTTGTGATAGTTTCCCGTTTAATACTATTATTAGGAATAAAATTAAAATTTATTTTTTTAAGAATTAGATAATAGATAATGTCTGTTAATGAGCTCTTATCAATGAGAGAAAATTTGTTTGATTATATTGCACAAGAGAAAAAATAACCCTGTGAATAACTATTGTATCAGGGTTGGCGAACTGATAAAAACAAAGATAAACAAACACCACTGATGTATTGGATATATCGTTGTAAGGGTCAAGATATCCCTTATGACTTATATTACCACAATTATCAAACAGACAGAGATAAAGATGGTCAAACACCATTAATGTAGTGGATCGAAAATCGTCGAGGTGAACCTATACCTAAGGAACTGTTTTACGACGGTTGGCAAATCGACAAAGATAGATGGGGTCATACACCATTAATGCTTTGGATTAGAAATCGTCAAGGTGAAGTCGGCACGAAGACGCTCGCAGAGCGACCTTAGAGCAACCTACGGTTGCGATGCCTTTAAGCCCCCGGGGCGTCTATACCTTAGGAGTTATACTACGACGGATGGCAAACCGACAGAGACAAAGAAGGTGATACACCTTTAATGATGTGGATCTAATGGCGTTTTCGACAACCCATACCTTAGGAATTATATTACTCTAATTGTTAATTGGACAGAAAGCGTCATTATGCTAAAACACCACTTATGTTATGGATTGAAAAACGTAAAGGTGAACCTATACCTAAGGAGTTATACTACGAAGGGTATAAAACCGACAGAGACAATGAAGGCAGAACACCATTAATGTTATGGATTAATTGGCGTTATAATGAAGCTATCCCTTAGGAATTGTAATATGAATGGTATCACATTGACAGAGACGAAAATGATAACACACCATTGATGATTTGGATTGAACACCGTTCAGGTGAAGATATTCCTAAGGAATTACTATTTCCAGGTTATCAAACCTATAGAAATAAATATAATTAAACACCACTGTTGTTATGGTTCGATTAGCATTAAGATGAAGATATACCCTAGGACTTTTATTACGACGGTTGGCGAACTGACAGAGACTTTCATAACGAAACACCATTAATGATGTGGGTAAATAATCAATACGAGGACGATATATTACCATATGAATTGTTTTACCCTAATTGTGAATTGGACAGAAACAATGACAATAAAACACTATTAATGATGTGGATAGAACATCATTAAAACTAAGATATACCTAAGGAATTATACTATGACGGATGGCAAACCGACAAAGACAATGAAGGTAAAACACCATTAATGATTTGGATTTAATGTCGTCCTTTTGACAACATACCTGAGGAATTATATTACCCTAATTGTCAAACAGACAGAGATATATACGGTCGAACACCATTAATGATTTGGATTGAAGAACGTTACTATGAAGACGATGATGATGAATCTGACAATAAGTATTATATACTCTAGAAATTGTATTACACCGGTTGCGAATTGGACAGAGACGCAGAAGGTCGGACGGCATTGATGTATTGGATTGAACATCGTAAAGGCGAACCTATACCTGATTGTTTGTATTACACCGGTTGTGAATTAGACAGAGACAAAGACGGTCGAACACCGTTAATGCTTTGGGTAAAACATCGGGATGGTTGCATTCCTGAGAGATTACATTACACTGGTTGCGAATTTGACATAAACAACTTTGATTGAACATCTATTAAATATTTATTTTTTGAAGCGAGATAATCATTTAGGAATATTCCCAACTAGTTAATACTATCACTGGGAATTCATTCTTAAAGCGAGATGATCATTTAAGAGTATTCTCCTTCTAGTTAATACTATCATTGGGAATTTATTCTTAAAGCGAGATGATCATTTAGGAATATTCTCCTCCTAGTTAATACTATCACTGGGAATTCATTTTTGAACAGGGATAATATTCCTAAACACTTGTGGATTTATTTTTTTCTATATACATACATATGAATATGTAAAATAACGATTCTCGAAGTGAAACTTTACTATCAAAGGAAGACGGAGCAATTGACTTAATTGAGCATCATACTGATTATAGAATAATTGAGTTAATTAAATATCACGACAAAGATAAACATACTCAAACACCTTTAATGGCTTGGATCATACATCGTAAAAGTAAACCTATACCTAAGGAGTTATACTACGAAGGATATAAAACCGACAGAAACAAACATGGTAGAACACCTTTGATGCTCTGGATCAAACATCGTCCTGGTGAAGATATCCCTAATGAATTACTTTACGATGGATATAAAACCGACAGAGACGATTATAATCAAACACCTTTGATGTTTTAGATATAATATCGTCCTGGTGAAGATATCAAGGAACTCTTTTACGATGGATACCAAACCGACAAAGACACATGGGAACAAACACCACTTATGTCATGGATCAAACATCGCCCAGGTGAAGCTATACCTAAGGAGGAGTTACACTATGATGGATACCAAACCGACAAAGACGTATACGGTAATACACCTTTAATGGCTTGGATCAGATATCGCCCGGATGAAGCTATACCTTAGGAATTACTTTACGACGGATGTCAAACCGATGAAGCCAAAAATGGTTATACAGCATTGACGTATTGGGAATATGTGCACCCTAGTGTACCTATCCCTGATGTCCTTCGGAATATGTGAATAATAAACTCTTAAACAAATATTTTTTTGAACACGGATAATCTTATAAAGTGTGCTAAATAGTTAATATTCTTCTCCTAGTTAATATTACCGTCGGGAATTTATTTTTTTATCAGGAGATAATATGACCACTGATATACATTTATAAAAGAAGGTGAGATTATTTAAATTCATTAGAAATTAACATAATCGATCCATCTCTTAAAAAATGTTATACAGGGGATATTAAACCGATAAAGACAAACTTAGTCGGACACCTTTGATGTATTGGATCATATTTCGTCACGGTGAAAATATACCAAAGTAATTATATTACGACGGTTATTAAACAGACAAAGACATAAGTGGTCAAACACCGTTGATGTATTGGATAGAACGTCGTCCTGGTGAAAATATTCCAAAGTAATTATATTACAAAGGATGGAAAACTGATAAAAACGACTATGGTCGGACGGCATTAATGCTTTGGATGAAACATCGTCAAGGTGAAAATATTCCAAAGTAATTATTATATTACAAGAATTAACAAACCAATAAAGACGATGATAATCAAACGCTATTCATGTATTGGATTATGTATCGCCCAGGTGAAGCTATACCTAAGGAACTGTTTTACCCTAATTGTGAATCGGATAAAAACAAACGTGATCGAACACCATTGATGCTTTGGATCATACATCGTGAAGGTGAAGCTATACCTAAGGAACTATATTATCCAGGTTGTTAAAGCGAAAAAGATAAACACGGTGATACACCATTGAAGTTATGGATTATACATCGTAGTGGTGAAACTATTTCCGACCAAACATCATTAACGATTTAAATCGATGGTGAAGCTATACCCAAGGAACTGTATTATGAAGGTTGTCAAACTGACAAAGACAAATATGGTAAAACACCATTGATGATTTGGATTGAAATTCGTAAAGGCGAAGCTATACCTAAGGAATTATTGTATGAAGGATGTCAAAACGATACAGACAAATACATCTTTCACCATACACCATTAATGCAATGGATCGATTGGCGTAAAGGCGAAGCTATACCTAAAGAACTGTAATACGACGGTTGGGAAACCGACAACAAATGCGGTATTACACCATTATCATGGTGGATAGAACGTCGTCCTGGTGAAGCTATACCTAAGGAACTGTATTACCCCAATTGTGAATTGGATAGAGACAATCGTGGTGAAACACCATTAATGTGGTGGGTTATAAGACGTCCTGACGAATCTGCACCATAAGAACTATATTACGACGGTTGGAAAACCGACAGAAACAAATACGGCAAAACACCGTTGATGAATTGGATATATTGGTGTGATGCACCCATACCTAAACATTTACTTTACGACGGTTGGCAAACTGACAGAGACAATGATGGTCAAACACCATTGATGTAATGGGCTAGATACAATTATAAGAAAGAAATTCCTAAGGAATTGTAATACGACGGTTGGGAAACCGACAAAGATAACACTGGTCGCACATATTCAACAATCATGTATGATGAACACCGTAATGACTATTACTGTGAATTTAGTTCTAGTGATTCATGATCTTCTCATTAGAAATTTATTTTTTCGGCCATATATAAAAAATATGCCTTCTAAAACACCATAAAAGGAAAGATTATTTAAATTTATTAAAGAATCACATAAGCAATCTATCCCTCAAGAAATGATGTATCCAGGATACCAAACTGACAGAGACGAATATGGTGAGACGGCATTGATGCTTTGGATTATGTATCGTCCTGGTGAAGATATTCCTTAGTAATTATATTACCGCCCATCACAGACGCTCGCAGAGCGAGCTAAGCCATCTCCGATGGCGATGGGCTCATAGACATCGCAACCTTCGGGTTGCTCTAAGTCTCTTTCGGCAACGAAGTTGCCTCTAAGGTCCTTCGGACCGTCAGAGGCGATGTCGTCCAATTGTTAAACCGATAGAAACGAACACTGTTAAACACCATTGATGTGTTGGATCGAATATCGTCCTGGTGAAGATATACCTAAGGAATTGTATTATGATGGTTATCAAACTGATAAAGATAATTATGGTTGGAGTCCATTAATGTTTTGGATTATATACCGTCCTGGTGAAGCCGGAGATCAACAACCTATTCCTTAGTAATTATTATACACGGGATATTAAACTGACAAAGATAAAGATTCTAATACACCATTAATGCTTTGGATAGAACACCGTGAAGACGATCACATACCTGATTGTTTACTTTACGATGGTTATCAAACCGATAAAAACAATCGTGCTGAAACACCATTGATGTGTTGGATTAAATATCGTTCTGAACAACCCATACCCGAATAATTATATTATGAAGGATATCAAACCGACAGAGACAAATGGGATTAAATACCATTGACGTGTTGGATTAAACATCGCTATGGTGAAGATATACCCGAACAATTATATTATGAAGGTTGTCAAAGCTACAAAGACAGATGGGATTAAACACCATTGATATATTGGATCAAATGGCGTCCTAACGAACCTATTCCTAATACCCTTCGGGATGTATGAGAAAAAATAATAAGCTTAAACATTCCTAAGCAATTACATTCTTTCTAATTAATGTTGCTATCAGAAACTAAAATTAAATATTTATTTTTTTAACAATCGTATAATAAATAATGTTTGTTAATACACGCTTATCAGAGAGAAAGAATTTATTTAAATTTATTGAACAAAATTAAAAACAACCCTGTGAATAACTATTATATCCTGGTTGGTAAACTGATAAAAACGAAGATGGTAGAACACCATTAATGCTTTGGATATATCGTTGTAGGGATAAAGCTGTCCCTAAGGAACTGTTTTACGATGGATGGCAAACTGATAAAGATAAATATGGTCGAACGGCATTAATGTTTTGGATTGAATACCGTAAAGGACAAATTATACCTAAGGAATTCTTTTACAACGGATATCAACTTGACAAAGACGGATATGGTTATACGCCATTGATGGTTTGGATAGACTATCGTAAAGGTGAAAATATCCCTAAGGAATTATTTTACGATAATTATAAATTGGACAGAAATAATTGTGGCGAAACACCATTAATGATGTGGATCATTTGGCGTTAAGGTGAAGCTATACCTTAGGAACTGTTA
>RHMF01002069.1_pt1 | contig 10900 bp, 12 predicted proteins | sample 5365151 | NCBI WGS metagenome assembly RHMF01 (sample SAMN10266501, study PRJNA497801) | feces metagenome | isolation source: feces | host: Bos taurus | place: China: Prairie of Fairy Mountain | collected 2017-08-14 | reverse complement strand
TCTTTCATTACAGAAAAAGCCTTCAAACCCCTTCTATCCTCAACCTGTGCAACAAAATCATCTTTTTCCTTGCTCTTATCAAGAATATAACACATCATATTACCCTCGCTTTGCTCCACACCCTCAATCAAACTAACATATTCTCCCTTTGAAAGCAAAAGCGTTGGGTCTAAGACATGCTCAGCCTTTACTCCAAGATTGCTCTCACACAACTCAACCCCACTACTCTCTCTTAAACTAATTGCCTGAAACTGTTTTGCTAAAAAGGCAAGCCTTTTAGTTCTACTTTCATCAAATTGCCAATGACTCACACCAAAACTTGCAGCATAAGAAAAGACTTTTTTGTCCTTATGATTAGCAAGAAAATCACAAAAATAACTCTCAACCCTTCCATAACTATCTCTCCAGACTTGGTCAGAGCCAATAACAAAGGTATCAAAACTATCAATCATTTGCTTTGAAGGCATTGTTTGCCCACCAAAGAAATCAATAGTCTTGATGTGCTTTTCAACAAACTTTGAGGTATTAGAACAAATCTCTTTCCACTGCCTTTCATTAGGAATAAAAGGAAAAGGATTCACACTCTTGCGACCAAGAAAATAGTGTGCAACAAAGTGCTTTGCCTTCTTAATCATTCTTTGAGAAGGAGTTAAAATCTTGCGAGGAAACTCATCTGTCACCACCTCATAATTCAAAGCCTTTAAACACCTTTGCAAAGCATAAGCCTGCAAAAGACAACCATAATTATGCCACAAAGGCTGTGTTAAAACTACAATTTTCTTACTTTTCATAATTTGCAAAGATACAAAAAAACGTTTTAATTAGAAGGGTAAATCTCCATATATTTCACACCCCTGCTCTTGCACAATCAATGGTGAAAAAGAATTCATTATTTGAATATCTTTTAATTTAGAACGATATTTTTGAAATAAATCTACATTATCTAATTCTTCTCGCCTATCCTTACTTATTTTAATAAAATTCTCCTCTTGCTCAATGCCTAAAAAACGTCTATTCAAAAGATTAGCTGCAATGCCTGTTGTAGAACTACCACTAAATGGGTCTAATATCCAATCGCCTTGTTGAGTAGAAGCCATAATTATTCTTGTTAGTAAAGCAAGAGGTTTTTGTGTAGGGTGTTTTCCACAAGACTTTTCCCAAGGGGCAATAGCTGGCAACTGCCAAACATCTGTCATTTGCTTGCCATTATTAATAAGTTTTATTAAATCATAATTAAAATAATGAGCTTTCTTTTCACTCTTTCTTGCCCATATAATAAACTCCGTGCTATAAGTGAAATAACGACAAGAAATATTAGGAGGAGGATTAGTCTTTGCCCAAGTAATTACATTAAGAATTTTATAACCTAAGTCGGTTAAACAGCTCGCTACAGAAAATATATTATGATAAGTCCCCGAAATCCAAATAGAGCCATTGTCTTTTAGTTTATCTCTACAAAGACTTAGCCATTGCATATTAAACTCATTAACCTCTTTAAAGCTGTTAGCTTTATCCCACTCTCCTTTATCAACACTAACAATCTTTCCCGATTGCACACTTATTCCACCATTTGAAAGAAAATAAGGAGGATCGGCAAAAATGCAATTAAACTTAAAATCAAACTCCTTAAGCAATTTAAAACAATCACCATGCAAAAGAGTAAAATCTCTATTTTGTGATTTATAGTAAGACTTAAGCATTTTGCTCTATTGAAGATAAATCAATATGAGGAATTATATTAGAATTAGTATAGTTCTTCTTGTAATAGAAAGCTCTTCTTCTAGCTCTAATTACTCCTCCTCTTCCATCAGGAGCATCTGTTGTGTCTTGATTGTTTCTCCCCTTGGTTTTAGGTTCAAGATATTCGCCCATGCTACAAGATAATTCATCTGCTCGTCCTGTTATGATATAATTCTGTATTTCCTCCCAATCTTTTTTAAAAACATTGTTCTGTATATTATTGGGGTGATCTAAAAAGTAATCTAAAATTACATAATCATTTTGATTTAATGCTACACCATCTACCTTTGCTAAATAAACAACCCAAAAAGTTAAAGCGATTTTCCCTCTTAATCTAGCAGTCTCCCAAGTTTCTTGTGCAACCTCCATGTAATTTATCATTTGAATAGCAGTAGGTTCTTTTGCCCTTATATTTCCATCTCTGTTTTTTTGCAAAGGAAGTACCTTTATTTCACAATCGATTTCTGGTATATCCGCTTCATCTCTGTTATTATTCTCTATACCAAGAAGATTTTCTACAATTAATCCCGAAGCACCTTTAACCATTCTGCTACGTTCAATATTTAATTCATCTTTAATCTGTCCTATCGTCTTTCCTTTTGAATTAGTGATGATATTAAACAAAGGCGTTAAATACTCTATAACTTTACTACTAATCATATAACATTGTTATTTAGTTTATATCTGTAATTTCTAATAAGAAGTTCTGTTAATTTACCTCTTCGTGATGCAATAGAATTAATGTTTCTTGATGCAAACACTCTTTCAATTCTATAGTCTATAAATAAGTCATCAAAAAACCTGTCTTCCTTATTCTTGCCTAAACAATCAGAGTTGCTTAACATAAAGCTAACACCTATTTTGTTCAACTTATCACAAAATAATTTTAATCTTACTTGTGCCTCATCGTTAAAATCTTCTTTGGCATAATCTTTAAAACTTGATGTATTGCTCAAAGGTCTATATGGGGGATCAAAATAAAAGAATGTATTACCATTTATTTTATTAAAAGTCTGCTCAAAATCTCCTGTCATAATCTCAACCTTTTGCAAAATCTCACTGTCTGCATAAATCGTTGCCTTATCACAAATAGTCGGCATAGTGTATTTACCAAAAGGAACATTAAATTCCCCCGATTTATTTACTCTATAAAGTCCATTAAAACAAGTCCTATTTAAAAAGAAAAATAAGGTACAATTCTCTATTGCATTTAGATTTTTAGCATTAAATCTTTTGCGTTGTTGAAGAAAATAGTCTTTTCGTTCATCTTCTGTTTTCAAACTATAATACTCCGATTGAATAGAATCAAGAGATTTTATCAATTCACTTGGATTGTCTCTTACTACCTGATAACATAAAGTCAAATCAGGATTTATATCATTTATTACTGCCGACTTTATGTTTGGATATTTCTGTAACATATAAAAGAGCATAGCTCCTCCACCAACAAAAGGCTCTATATAGGTTACATTTTCCCTTTCCGAAAAGTCAGCTGGAAGCAATGCTTCAAGTTGTTCTATGAGTTGGCTTTTGCCTCCAACCCATTTAATGAAAGGTTTTGCTTTTGCCATTTTTTATATTATTAACACTTGAACAAAGATACGAAAAAAAATCTAATTCACAACGCTTGTTTCCATTTCAGAAAGTATAGCAATTCTTTTTTCATAGTCTTCTATCTCTTTTTTTAGTTTATCTATTTCATATTTTTTGCTATATATCTCGCTTTGATAATTATTCTTAATACTCTCTATTGTTTCTTTTCTTTCTTCTTGGCTTAAAAAAGGGTTTATGTAAAATATGTTGTTGTTTTCTAAGACTTTAAGTAGGTCATAGTAAATCTTACCGTCTTCTTCTTTTGCAAAGAAATTCTTTGGTACATTAGAGGAATTTAAGTTTGTATATCTCTTGTAACGTTGTCTGTATGCTTTGAAAACTTTATTTTGTTGCTCTCTGTTCAGGCCTAATAAACAGCCTATTCTTATTAAATTGGAGTCGCTGTGGGAGGCTTTGAATGTTAGGCTGTAATTCTTTTTGTTGCCTTTAAAGTATTCTGAAAACAAATAAAAATTACCACCATCGTCTTTGTATTTCTCATACCACTTCTCATAAACTTCTTGAAGTAATTCATCGCTCCACTCTATCTTTTGGGAGGGAAATCCGTCTTCCCGGGCACTTTTATCCCTTGTATTGTTTGATTGGCTAAGATTATTCATAATTGTTGGTGCTTGATTGTTAAGGGGTTGTGAATTTTTTTTCGCCTTGTCTTACTTTTGTTTCTTAAGGTCTTACTTACTTTCTTTCCTACAAAAATAATGCTTTTTTTTAACATGCAAACTCTTAAGTGAAATTTTATTTTTCTTAGGAGAAGACATCTTTTCTTTCTTCTTTAATCCTTACTTTTTAAGTCATTGTCAATCAAATATATAGACTTATTTTTGTAAAGCAATTAATTAATAAAAAATCGTTATGAAATCTACACAACAGGTCTTGAAAGAATTGAAAATTTCTAATTCTACTCTCTACAGGATTAGAAGAGAGTTAAAAATGTTTTCAAAAAGACAGAAAAAGAAGTATTGGTATAGCCAAGAGGATATTGAAGAGATTAAAAAAATGTTAAATAAATAATTTAAGTTATGGCATATATTATTGTTGATTTAGAGTTTATTGCTATGCTCGAAAAAAGGAGTTTTAATAGTTTTAAGCCTTCGGAAAGATTGCTAATTTCTTATATCTACAATTTTAAGGGTGGATATTATGGCAGTTGTACTCATCTTGGTGAGGTCTGTGGCTTAAGTAAGGATTATGCAAGGAGAGTGATACAATCTCTTAAAGAAAGAAAAATTTTAATCAAAGAAAGAAATTCTTTATTCCTTAATTCAAAATATTTAGATGCTGAAAAAACAATATAAAATGGTATAAAATCTACCTGCATAAGGTATAAAATCTACCTCCATATGGTATAAAATCTACCCCAATAATAAATATATAATAAATAGATAAAAAGAAAAATTAAAAATAAAAAGAAAAGAGATTATGAATAGAGATGTAATTAACAAATGTTGGAATGTTTTTGGTTTGCAAAAAACAGAAATTCGTGGTATTGGTGTTTTGAATGGCAGCAAGAAAATTCTTAGTGCTTGGTTTTCTTCTGTTGGTAATTTAATCACAGAATTGGAACGTTATGAAAATTCTGCTATGCAGTGGTATTTTGTGTTTAATGGTGTTAATCCTTACAATCTTGAGGCAAAGATGTGTAACAATCAATGTATTAATAAATTCAACACCACTCAACACAGCATTAGCGATAGCGATATTGAGTTTAGACGTTGGATAATGATAGATATAGACCCTAAACGTCAAAGTGGTGTGAGTTCAAGCGATGAGGAGTTGGCTCTTGCTAAAAAGGTGGCAGAGAGAGTTTATCAATTCTTGTCAAATAATGGTTTTCCTCGCCCTGTCTTTGCTATGAGTGGTTCGGGTTATCATTTGATGTATCCTTGTTGTTTTGCTGTTAGCGATGAGAGTGATGTTGTGATAAAAGATTTTTTGACTGTCTTGAATATGTTATTTTCTACTCCTGAGGCCGAAATAGACACTGTGGTGCACAATCGTGCTCGTTTGACTAAATTATACGGGACAATGGCTAAAAAGGGCTCTAATACCCCGGAAAGACCTCACAGAGATAGTGAGATTAAATATATTCCACAGGTATTGGAGAATGTGGATTATCGTCTTGTAAAGGCTGTGGTGAGCAAGTATATGACAAAGGAGACAAAGCATAGTGAATTTGATAATTATGGTAGAAACAAATTTGATATTGAAAAGTTTTTGCTTCAACATGGTGTGACTTATAAGAAACGAGATGTTAAGGGTGGTTATAAATATGTTTTAGATGAGTGTGTGTTTAATCCAGAGCATAAGTCTCCTGATTCTGCAGTCTTTGTTTATGATGACGGAAGATTGGGCTTTAAGTGTTTTCATAATTCGTGTTCGTCTTATCATTGGAAGGAGTTTCGTGAAAGATTAGAGGGTGTGAAAGCACAAAAGCCCGCAGTGGATTCAAAGGCTTTTAGTGAGTTTAAACAAATACTCCCAGAGCAAGAGGCTAAATGGTTAGAGTTAAGTGATATAAATTCTGTTAATAGTGAGGATATTTTGCATATTCCAACTAATTATAGAGTTTTGGATAAATGTTTGAATGGTGGTTTAGCAGCAGGTGGTTTGAGCATTTTGACAGGCTCAAATGGTTGTGGTAAGACTGTATTGTTGAACAATGTTATTTTGAATGCTTGTGACAAGGGTTTTAAGGTTGGTTTATGGTCTGGAGAGATGCAGTCTTGGAGAATAAAGAATTGGTTTCATCTTATTGCTCGTGGTTTACAGCCCGATACTCAAGAGGTGAAGGATTTGATAGATGATAGTTTGAAAGGAAAGCTTTTTGTCTATAACAACAACTATGGTAATAATTGGGAGGATTTATTCTCTCATATAAGAGATCTGGTTGAGAATGAAAAGGTGCAATTGATTGTTCTTGATAATCTTTCTTGTATGAACATTAATCACAACAATATAGACAAGTATGAGCAACAAAGTATGTTTGTTAAGGATTTGTCTGAATATGCAAAGAAATCGGCTATTCATATTATTTTGGTTGCACACCCAAGAAAGTCTTTTGGTATTGTGAGAAAGGAGGATATTTCTGGTACTTACGATTTAAGTAATATGGCAGATAATGTTTTTATTCTTCACAAGGTAAACGAGGATTTTAAAAAGAATGCAAAGGATTTCTGGAAAAAGAATGAGTTGGAGTATTATTCAGGTTTTAATAGTTTGCTTGAGATTGCAAAGAACAGAGATATGGGTGAGGAAAGATTGATTGGTTTGTTTTATGAGAATTATTCCAAGCGTTTGAAATGTGATTTTACAGAGATGATTCACTATTCTTGGGAGTTAAAAAAGGAAAATAAGGTGCTTTAGATTCGTTCTTTTTAATTCTTTTTCATTCAGTAGATTTCTTTTTAATTCAGTAGATTTCTTTTTAATTCAGGCTATTGTGTAGGTGGTATTTTTGAGGTAAATTTGTAGAGTGATATCACAGAAATAGAGTTGTTTAACGTTTAAAATTTAGAGTTTATGAGTAGTCAGAAAAAGCCAAATTGGAAGAGAATTATTGAGTTTGTGATTGTGATTTTGACAACTATTGCCTCTTTCATCGGAGGTAATGTATCGGCACAGAATGGATACAGACTTGTGGATTATGTTACAGTTGGTAAGTAGTTTATTAAAAATTTAAAATTTAAGAGTTATGGCAGTAAAGTATGTAAAAGTTAAGAGAATGATTCATGTTGGAGAGAATCCAGGAGAAAAGTTTGTAGCACGTCTTTATAGAGGACAAGATGTAGATATAGACCAAGTAGCAAAAGACATTGCAGAAAGTACTACAGTGAGCTTTCCTGATGTTCTTGCTTGCTTAAAGGCTATGGAAATTCAAATCAGTAAGCATATTCTTATGGGTCAAGCAGTGAAACTTGGTTTGTTGGGTAGTTTTATTCCAACCATTCACGCAAAGGCTCAAGAGAGTATAGATAAAGTAGATGCGAATACGATTATACGATTTTCGTGTAGATTCTACCCATCGGTAAATTTCAAAGCAAATTTTGAAAAGTGTTCATTTAAAGAGGCTAATTTAGAGGTTAAGGGTTTGATTGAGTAGGTTTGTGGCTTTGAAACGAAAAAAAGGGAGGTTTTATCCTCCCTTTTGTGTTTTATATCATTGGGTTAGAAATACTCTCCAACTTCCTTCTTTTTCTCCTCGTTCAACATATTTTTTTTGTATTAGTTGGTCAAGCAATTTTTGAATGGCTGCTATGCTGATGCCTGTTATTTCTTTCATGTCTGCAAGTGTTAATGTTGGCTCGCTACGCATTGCATTGAGTATTTTTGTGTAGTTTGGTGTACGGAAAGCAATTCTTTCTCCATCGTACCACCAAACGTTTTCGTTTTTCTCGCTCACAAACAAGACATCGTTATAAATCTCTGTGGCTACCAAGTTATTGAAATATTTTAAGAATGGGCGAATGTCTTTAATCTCTGCACTTGCTCCATCGCTTGGTAAGGAACCTACTTCAAGGTCTGTTTGATGTAAAGCTTCCAAGTATTCACTCTTTTTACGACTACGAATCACTATCATTGGATAATCGTGACGGGTAAGGATAAAGTTTACCATTAGTCTTGCGATACGACCATTTCCGTCTTCAAATGGGTGTATGCGTATATAGCGGTAATGAAATAATGCGGCGAGTTCTATCGGAGAGAGTTTCCCTTCTTGTTCTGCTTTGTTGTACCAATCAACCAAGTCTGCCATTAGGCTTGGTGTTTCTTCTGGTGAGGCATATTCAAATCTATCTCCATAGCGTGTAATTACGCTATTGGGACGTGTTTTGTATTGTCCTGCATGTATCACATAGCTTGTTTGAATGCCTCCTTGTAAGTTGCGATATATCGTATAATCTTCTCTAATTAGAGTTTTGTGTAAGGTGCGAATAAAATTTTGTGTTAAAGGAACTTCTTTCATTGCGGCTTCTTCTCTCATCATACGAAGTCCAACATTGCTTGCTGTCATCTCTTGTACATCTCGCACATCTGCCTCTCCTATTACTTTTCCAAAGAGTAGCAATATTTCTGTCTGTCCATAAGTCAAAGTGTTACCTTCTATGTGATTACTATTGTAGTTAAAGTCCACGGTAAAACGACGGCTAAGTCTTTCTTTATCTTTTTCGGATAATGGTTGTAGTTCTTGCCATGCTTGCAATGCTTTTTTTATATTTAGGTATTTCATTTGCTTTTAATTTGATTAACATGCATTGCAAAAATACAAAATGTTTTTAATATGGTTGTATAGATACAACCTTTTTTGTTAAATTATTGAAAAATGAGGTTTAAATGAATTGAAGGTGGGGTAAATAGGCTAAACGAAAAAAGGGAGGTTTTATCCTCCCTTTTGTGTTTTATCTTTTGTAATGTGGCATATCTTCTGGTATGACTATTGAGAATTCTACCAAGCCTGCAAATTCGCCGTCTTTATACCAAGGTGTTTGATAGATTAGTTTCTTCAAGCCTTGTTTTTCTATTGTGTAGGCGTTTGTTTCTTCGCTACTCATGAGGTGTTTTATCATCTCTTGTGCGCGGGCTGGGTGGCAATCAAATAAGGGTTTTCCTATTAGTTCTTTTCCTCCGCTATTTGCAAAGGTCATTTGACTGCGCTCATTCATATCTATGATTTTACCGTCTTTGTCGCTTACTGTAATGGCTACAAAGGGTAATTCGTTTGACCAGTTTTCCATTTTTATTATTTACAAGATAATGCTGCTAATGCGATAGAGTACATTTTTGTTTTTGTGCTATCGCCTCTTGATGACAATACGCATGGTACTTTTGCTCCTACTACCATTGCTGCTAATTCTGTTTAGTGCATGATTTGTAGAATACGTTTCCTGATTCTATGTTTGGCCATACAAGACAGTCTGCATCTCCTGCTACTTCGCCTTTTAATTTTTTGATTTCTGCTGATTCTTTGTCTATTGCAACGTCAAGTGCTAATGGTCCGTCAATGATTGCTCCTTTTATTTGTCCGCGGTTACCCATTGCTGCGATTAATGCTGCATCTACGCATGATGGTATTCCTACTGACATTTGTTCTGTTGGTGCTATCATAGCTACTTTTGGGTTTCTATTCCAAGTGTTTTAGCTGTGTTGATAACGTATTGTGTGATTGCTGTTTTTTGTTTGAAGTCTGGTGCTGGTATAACTGCAACGTCTGATGTGACAAGTAATTTGTGGTATGTTGGTACTTCAAATACTGTAACGTGAGAAAGTACTGGTTTTCCACCAGGCATTAGGCCTTTTTCTTTGTTAAGGATTGCTCTCATGTATTTGTCTGTTGAGCAAAGTCCTTTCATTAATATATCGCCTTCTCCTGCGTTGATAAGTTCTACTGCTTTGTTTGCTGCTAATTGTTCGTTAGCTTCTTGTACTAAGTTGAATTTGTTTACATCTATACCTTCTTCTTGGCATACTTTTTTAATAGTGTCGATGTCTCCAACTAATGTTGCTTCTACTATTCCAAGGTCCATTGCCATTGAAGCGGCTCCTATTGTGTGTGAATCGTTAGCGTATGCTGCTACTAATCTTTTTTTGCCTTTTACTTTTACGGCTTCAATGATTTCGTCTAATTTTTTAATCATTTTACTTTATTTTTTTATGTTAATATTTTATAAATTCCCTTTGTGTGCAAAGTTAATACTTTTATTCCAAATAATGTAAAGAATTAAAGAAATTATGGTTGCAACCCCTCCTACTGTGTAGGAAATTGTTGGTGAAAGTGAAAATCCTTCTGGTGCTATGAAAATGTATGTTACGCATACCATTGTCATAAATAAGGCTGGGATTAGTGTTATGATGTAGTTGCTTTTTTCTTTTGTTAGATAGACTGTGATTGTCCAAAGCGTGAAAACTGCAAGTGTTTGATTGCACCAAGCAAAGTAACGCCATAGGATGTCAAAGTTTATTTGTAGGATAAGAAAACTTGCTATGAAAAGTGGTATTGAAATCAATAGTCGTTTGTAGATTTTCTTTTGTGGTATTTTCAAAATGTCAGCAACAATCAATCGTGCTGAACGAAAGGCTGTATCTCCCGATGTGATTGGTGCAAATATCACACCAAGCAAAGCAAGAAACGCTCCCGCAATTCCAAGCCATTCTTTTGTAATTGTATCAACTATTACTGCTGCGTTGTTTTCTTCCATTCCGTTTTCATAAAAGAAAGCACTTGCTGCCGCAGCCCATATAAGTGCTACTATTCCTTCTATTATCATTGCTCCATAAAAGACAGGACGTCCGTGTTTTTCGTTTTTCATACAACGTGCCATCATTGGCGATTGTGTTGCGTGAAATCCCGATATCGCACCGCAAGCAATGGAAACAAACATCATTGGAAAAATAGGATTACCATCAGGAGAGGTATTTTTAAGGCTTGAAAGGCTTGTTATTTCTGGCAAAACAGGGTTATTGTATATTAACATCACTAATATTCCCACTGCCATAAAGAGTATAGCTATTGCAAAGATTGGATAAACCTTTCCTATGATTTTATCAACGGGCA
>RHMF01008004.1_pt1 | contig 10908 bp, 7 predicted proteins | sample 5365151 | NCBI WGS metagenome assembly RHMF01 (sample SAMN10266501, study PRJNA497801) | feces metagenome | isolation source: feces | host: Bos taurus | place: China: Prairie of Fairy Mountain | collected 2017-08-14 | reverse complement strand
TCAAATCCGCTTATGTTTTTTTGTACAAATCGCAATACTTGGTCGTAATACAAAACCACTATCGGACTTTCTTCTATTATTATGGCGTTCATCTTTTTGTATAAGGCGATTCGCTTTTCGTAATCTGTCTCTAAGATTGATTCTTCATAGAGTCTGTCATATTCTTTTGAAGAGAAATGAGTGTAATTTGAGCCTTTTGGGCAATGATTCTTGCTATAAAAAAGCGAAAGATAGTTTTCTGCATCGGGATAATCGGCAATCCATGAGCCACGAAACCATTGTGTTTTGCCTTGTGCTATATGCTCACGCAAAGCAGCAGGAGGATTTACATCTATCTTTACCTTTATTCCTAAAAGTCCTAATTGTTGTTGAATATATTTACATAAATCAAGATAAGTTGCCGTTGTGGAAAGTGTAATTTCTTGCATTCCTTCTCCATTTGGGTAACCTGCCTCTTGCAATAGCTGTTTGCTTTTTTGGGGATTGTATTTGTATGAATTTATTGTGGAATCAAATCCTGCTAAACCTACGGGAATGATTCCAAATTCACCTGGATAGCCAACGTTATTACGCATATATTTTATCATCTTCTCTCGAGAGAATCCGTAATTTATGGCTTGGCGTACTCTTTTGTCTTTTAATGGATTGTTTTCATCGTTTAAGTCCATTTTAAAGCCAAGATATTCTGTGTTTAAGTAGGGTTGTGTTATTAGATTTATCTTATCCTTATACTTAGGCTGTAATTTTCCGCTACGTGTTAAGATTTCGTCTTTATAATTTGGGTCTATGCCCGAAATAAAGTCGATGTTTCCTTTGACAAATTCCAAGAAAACGGATTGTTTATCGACTATAAAACTAATGGCTACAGCATCTAAATATGGGAGTCTTTCTCCTGTGGAATCGGTTTCAAAGTAGTCTTCATTTTTTACAAGTACCAATTTGACATTTTCTTTCCACATTTTGAATTTAAAAGGTCCTGTACCTATAGGGTGCTTTCTGAAATCTTCTTTGTAATGTTCTACTATTTCTTTTGGCACAACGCTTGCGTAAGGCATCGTAAGTATTCCAAGAAATGGTGAAAAGGGTTGTTTTAATCGCACAATGAAGGTGCTATCGTTTGGTGCAAGAAAACTGTATTCTTCATTTTTTTGCTCTACGTTTTCAAAAAAAACTGCCCCTGGCGACATTGTTTTTTTATCTACTACCCTATTTAAACTATATACGAAATCCTCTGCAACAACTCTACGTTTGCCATTTTTGAAAAGCGAATGTGGGTGAAAATATACGTCATCTCGTAAATGGAATGTGTACTCTAATCCGTCATTTGACACCTCCCATGATTTGGCTATTGAGGGGATAATATTTAATTCATTATCCATTTGCACCAAGCCGTTATATAGTTGCAGATCTGCCCATATCATTGCTTGGTCTTTTGCGTATGCAGGGTCTAAGGAGTGAATATTTGCTGCTTCGTTATAACGAAAAACTTTCTTGTCCGCATTAGGATTCTCGCTTGTGCAAGAACTTAATACAAGGACAAGAAAGTTTATTATAAAGTATGTTTTAAAATTAAATTTCAAATGTTTTATTTCTTTATTTGTAAGAAATTCTTTCCGTAAACACCTTGTGTCTTTGCTATTGATATGAAAGCATTTGGGTCTATCGCTTTTACCAATCGCATTATTTCAACTTTGTCTTTCTTTTGTGCGATTACCAATAGGACTTTTTGGTCTTTTTTGCTGTACCAGCCCCATCCGTTTAATAATGTTACGCCTCGTTTTACTTCATTGCCTATTGCGTCTGCTATTTCATTACTCATTTGAGACATAATAGTGATTTGATAGGTTTGTTTCTCACCTTCAACAATGAAGTCTATTGAATATGTAAATACTCCTAAGCAAACAAAACAATATACTAATTCTTCAATTCCGTTACCCATTATAATAGTTGATGCAATAACGCATGTATCTACTATCATTATCACATATCCTGGGCTGACGTTTTTGTATTTTGTTACAATTAGCGCAATAATATCACTACCTCCTGAGTTTCCTCCATTAATAAAACACAATCCAATTCCTAATCCCGATAAAACTCCTCCCAATATTGCTTTTGTAATCATTTCCATGTTTTCAAATCTGAATTGTTCCATATTTTGAACCTCTAAGACTTGTTGGAAAAATATCAAAAACAAGGAAGCTGCTCCCATTCCTATGATTGTGTTTATTGCAAACTTACCTCCAAGGATTCTATAGCCTATTAACAATAATATTGCATTGATTGAGAAGTTTGTTATACCCATTGGTATTCCTGTAAGGTAATAAATAACTGATGAAAGTCCGACTACGCCTCCTCCAATTATCTTAGAAGGCACAAGAAATACGCTCCATGAAAAACAATACATCGATATTCCTAAAAGAATTAGGAGGTATTTTACTACCATCTTCCATATTGGAGTTTTTGTCATTAGATTTACTTTATTCATATCTTTATTTTCTTTTTATTTTAAAAAAATTTTTATCTCGCAAACATAAGAGTTAATCTCTCTGGTATTTCGTCCATATTTAGATTCTTCGCAACTATGTTCCCTTTTGAATCAATAAGTATATTTTGTGGGATATAGGTCATTTCAAATAGCTTAACAATTACGCTACTCCAACGTTTCAAATCTGAAAGATTAACCCAATTCATTTTTTCTACTGCAATAGTATTCTTCCATGCCATTTTTGAATCGTCAAGTGAAACACTCACTATTTCTAATCCGTCTTTTCTAAATTTCTTGTAAAGCATTCTTAAATCTTTTATTTGCATTAGAGATTTATTGTCCCATGATGCCCAAAAATGTATTAGGGTGTATTTGTTTTTTTGTGCTATATCCATTATAGATACAGGTTCTGAGTTTGTGTTTTCAAGAGTGAAGTTTCTAATCTTTTCTCCTACTTGTTCTTCTTTATCCAATTCTAAAATATGTCTGCCAAGCAAATCGTATTGGTACATTTTTTTTGCTTCGCCTTCAAGAGTTGAATAAATTTCTTTTAATTCTGAGGTTTTTAAATAAGGTGCTAAGTAAGCTGTTACGATGAATGGAGAATAAACACTTGATTTGTTATCTAAAACATAATTCATTAAACATTGCATTGGGTTCTTTTGGCGATTACAGTTATTGGCTATTTGCAAAAACTCGTCATTTGAAGAAGAACCTTTTATAGATATTTTATCTAAGTTCTCGTATTTTCCACTGATTTCAATGTTTTCGTTATTCATAAAGAAGGAAATCTCTCCCATGCTTGAAGGTAGTGAAATTATTGCCATACATGTTCTATCTACCTTGCCAGAAAATTCAAATTGTCCATTGACAACTTTTGATTTTATTTCTTCTTTCTTTCCGTTTTCAAGTAATAATTCTAAGGATATTTTACCCTCTACAATTCCATCTATAGCTCCGCTGATTGTGAAGCCAGATGCAGCTGTTAATTCTTTTAATCTAATTGCTAATTCTTCTGTCGATAGGTTGAAAGCTACTATTTTTCCTTCTTTGTCTATCAAAACATTGCTTGGAACTTCTTTTATCATGTAGGTTTGTGCAGAAGAAGTTTCCCATTTTTTGAAATCACAAAGTTGCAACCAAGGTAATTTATCTTCTCTAATAGCTTTCTCCCACATTGCAGGGTCTTCGTCTAAGGAAACGCTGATAATTTCAAACCCTTTGTTGTTATATTTTGAGTAAATCTTGATTAATTCTGGATTTTGTTCTCTTGATCTCTTGCTCCACGAAGCCCAAAAATCTAAAAGCACATAATCGTGTCTTCTTGTTTCGTCTGTCAATCTGAATGTTTTGTTTTGTGCATCTTTCATTGTGAAATTAGGAGCCTTTCCTCCTATTTTGAGTTGTGTCATCAAGGCTTCTCTTTCTCTTAAATGTCTATAGTGATATGTATTTAAGGCTTCTTCTTTTAAGGTATTAAGTGTGCGGGTTAAGTCTGAATAATTCCACTTGTATGCAAGATAAGAAGCAATTATATCTGGTGAAAAAATATGGGAAGGATTGTTTATAACCCAGTTTTCTAATCTTGATAAATGCACCTCATAGTCTTCCTTTTTCTGTGGTGCAACTATTGAATACCATTCATCGGTTAATTTTGTTCCTTTTATCTTTGTCTTTTTTGGATCTTGAGGAACAAACACCATCTCTACATTATCTGATGGCGAAAGATATAAACGATATGTTTTTTTACCATTTATAGTTAATAAAGCTGGTATTGGATCTTTTATTTGACCTCTAAAAGAAAATTTTCCATCATCTCCTATTCTTGAACTATCCAATTGTTCATTTCCATCTCTGAAATATGTTCTCAAAGTCGCAAGACCATTTTTACTTCCTTTAACTTGACCATTTATTATATACCCTTGTGCAAAGCTAACAAGAGTAAACAACGACATAAAGGTGAATAAAACTAGTTTTTTCATATTTACCATTATTTATTTAATACTTTAAAGCCCTTTCAAGCTCTCTTTTATTATCTTTTAATTTGATTGTTTCTCGTTTATCGTAAGAATGTTTTCCTTTACAAAGAGCTATTTCAAGTTTTGCAAATCCTCTTTCATCAACATATAATAATGTAGGAATAATTGTAAAGCCCTTCTCCTTGCTCTTATTTTCTAATTTTCTTAATTCGTTTTTCTTTAAAAGCAACTTGCGGATTCTTTTCACCTGATGATTATAATACGAACCAAAACGATATTCTGAAATGTGCATATCGTGAACCCATAATTCCCCTTTGCTAAACATACAATAAGAATCGGAAAGGTTTACCTTACCTTCCCTGATAGATTTTATTTCTGTGCCATATAGAACAATACCTGCCCTAAATGTTTGAACAAAGTAATATTCAAAATTCGCTTTTCTATTCTTTATATCGATAAGATGCTTTTCTTCTAACTGCATAACGTTGCAAAATTAGTAAAAAAACTCGTTTCTTAGACTTTTTTCAAGAAACTTATCGATATTTTAAAGAAATCGCTTTTTTTATTTAAATTTATTTTTCTAAAAATCAATACTTTAAAAAAATAATGTAAAATTTTTCTTAGAGAAAATTTGGTAGTATTAAAAAATGTCGTAATTTTGCATCAGGGGAATGACCAAGTAGCTCAGCCGGTAGAGCACATCCCTTTTAAGGATGGGGTCCTGGGTTCGAGTCCCAGCTTGGTCACTGATAGTTTAAGGAAAGCCGATTGTGAAAACAGTCGGCTTTTTTGCATATATACGTTCTTATATCTACCTTTGCAAAAAATTATTCTTATGAAAAAATTCTGTTTTTTATCAATTCTTTTGTGTTTGTGGTGTTTAAATATCACAAAAGCACAAAGCCCAAACATAGATGTATTACATTATAATATATCTCTTAATGTAAATAACCTACAAGCAGGAAGACACGTAGGATTTACCGAAATCACATTTCTAATCTTAGATGAAAATCCATCATTTATTGAATTTGATTTAAAAAACCAAACAGTAGATTCTGTTTTTCTAAACGACAATCCAATAGATTTTAGTTATCAAAATAATAAAATTAAGTTTACACCAAGCAATCAAGATTTGAGTCTTGACACTCTAATAGCCAAAATCTACTATCAAGGGGGACAAAACGTAGAGCCTTATAATTGGGGCGGAATCCACTACTCAAATTATATAATCTACACACTTGGAGTAGCATTTCAAGATTTTCCTCATTGTTATGGCCGTAGTTGGTTTGCGTGCAACGACTCTTTCACAGACAAAGCAAAGTTTGATTTTTATATTACCACAAACAGCGATGTAAAAGCCGTATGTTCAGGAAATCTAATCTCGCAAACAGACAACGCAGATAGTAAAACATATCATTGGAGACTTGAACAAAATTCTCCAACCTATTCAGTAGGAATGACAATAGCTAATTTCTCAAAATTAGAAAAAGAAATCATCTCCAACAATCGTAACATACCTTTAAATGTCTATTATTTCTCTGACGATAGCACAGCAATAGAAGAAAATTTCCGTCATATCGATTCAGCATTTGTTTACTTAGAAAAAAGTTTTGGCGAATTTAAATTCAACAGAGTTGGATATTGCACAACTCCAAAGGGAAGTATGGAGCATATTGACAACATTAGTCTTGCTCAAACTTTGGCTGCGGATTATTCCCTACAGTCTCAAGCTGTGATTGTACACGAAATGGGACATTCTTGGTTTGGAAATTTAATTACTTGCGCAACTTCTGGCGATATGTGGATAAATGAAGGTTGGACAACCTTTACAGAAAGACTTAGTCTTGAAGCAATTTTTGGAGAAGATGTAGCAAAAGAACATTTTAGAGCCAAAATCGAATCAGTAATTCACGATTTACCTTTTAGCGAAGGACGTTTTGCATTAAGCGGCGTTAGCAGCGAAAACACCTATTCAAGCACCGTTTACGACAAAGGTGCATTGATTGCAATGAGTCTTAAAGCCTATATGGGTGATAGCATATTTTACGCTAGCGTTCAAAGACTTCTTCAAGATTTTGCTTATTCCAACATAGATTCCTACACACTTCGCGATAGCCTTTCGTCTTATTCTGGAATAGATTTAACAGATTTCTTTAATTATTACGTATTCGATACAATAACTCATCACATCGCAATCAAAAGCTGTGAATTTGAAGAAAATTCTGCGAAAATAAAACTAACCTCTCGCACAGAATTTGACAAAAACTCACCTTGCAGCAATATCAGAATCCCTATTACATTTATGGATTCAACCTTTAACAGACACCAAACAATAATAATAGATAATGGAACAGAAAATGATCATAATATTTCTTTACCTTTCACTCCTGTTGCTGTATTTTTAGACCTTGACGAAGAGTTTTTTGACCTTACAACCGACAGTTATAAATTTATTTCAGAGCCTGGCAACTATGATTTCAAAAACTCCTATTTCAAAGCACAAGTAAACTCTTGTCAAGACACTATAATGATACGCCCTACCTTGCATTGGGTTGGAGATGAGACAGTAAACGAAATAGAAGGCTTAGATAGATTTTCTCAAAAGCACTATTGGACAATAGAAGGCGTAAATCTTGAAAAAGCAGACATTACAGCAAAATTTTATTTCAAAGTTTCCTATGCAGAAATCGACTTTGACGATAGTTTATTACCAAGCAACTCAAGCAAAGATTCACTAATGCTATTTTATAGAGAAGACGCAACAAAACCATGGTATAGAATAGAGGCAAATTACCCTTCTTCTTCATCTGGATACGTAACAACAAAACTCAGAAAAGGCGATTTCATAATGGCAATTGGCGATAAAAATCTTGTAGGACTAAAAGAGGTTTTACAAAACAATGAAAAGCTAAAAATTTATCCTAACCCTTCAAATGGCGTAATCAACATTTCACACCCTGCCTTTGACAAAGAAGCAACCCTAAACATATATAACGAAAATGGTTCTTTGATTTTTTCAAATAAAGTAAAGAAAAAAATAAATAATTCTTTGATTTATTTAAATATTCCTAAGGGTTTTTATTCCATTGATTTACAATCAGAAAACAAAACAATAAGTAGCAAATTTATTGTAGAGTAAAATTTTTCTCCTCAAAAGTGTAACGTTTTTCACCTTTTGCTTGTCTTTATAGATGAAATGTTACAAGAACAAGAACTAAACAAACTAATCGAATTATGTAAGGCTGGTGATAAGAAAGCACAGCAAGACATATTTAATCTGAAAAAAGACGAACTTTTTGCTATATGTAAACGATACGCATTAAGTTCTTCGGAAGCAGAAGATATGTTTATTGAGGGCTTTACTAAGATTTTTCAATACATTGACACACTTTCTTACGGCAGTTTTGAGCCTTGGGCAAGACGTGTAATGATAAACACTTGCATAAACACATATCACAAAGAATTAAGACGCAAAACAACTGAAATAACAACCGAGGAATATTCTGAAAACGTAGAAATAGAATCTGATGTTAAGTTTACTCATGATGATTTACAATATTGCTTAGAGCAACTCGGAGATGAACAAAGAATAATATTCAATCTATTTGCAATTGACGATTATAAATCAAAGGAAATTGCAGAAATGCTAAATATAAGCGATGAAAAAGTAAGAACAACTATACACAGAAGCAAAGTAAAACTAAAAAAACTATTAACAGAATTAGACAAAAAAAGGAGTAGGTAATGAAAATAGAAGATTTATTCAAAGAAAAAATGAGCAATACCAATGTTAAGGCACCAGAAGGCTTGTGGAATAAAATAGAAAGTAATCTAAATCAAATCCCAAGCAACACAAACATCACAAACAATGCCCAAAACATTCTCACAAATGCAAGCTCTACTTTTTCCACAACGCTAAAAGTAATAGCGGTTAGTTGTGGCGTAGGCGCCGCATCAATAGGTGGATATTTAATCTACGATAATATGCAAGAAAACCCTAGTACTCCAACAACAATATCACAAACCCAAACCAATACTCCTAAAAATTCTGAAACTATTTTCGACACCACAAAAATAATATTAGAAAAACAAACTCCTATTACAAAACAATCACAAACAAAACCAATTACAACAACAACGCAAACACCTATTGACACCACAATTCTAATAGAACAAACTCCTCAAACCAAACAAGAAACCCTCATTGTTCAACAACCTCAAACAACACCACAGCCAGCACCTGCTCAACCCGCTATTGAAGAAGTAAAACCAATAGAAGAAACACCCGTAATAGAAGAAGAAATCGCTCAAATACAAGAAGAAATATTTGAGCCAAATATTAAGCGACCAAACTTCGTAAGTCCAAACAACGATGGCATAAACGATATATTTAAAATTGAGAATTTAGAATCTTATCCTGATAATGAATTGATTATATTCGACAAAAACGGAAGAATTATCTATCAAGCAAATCCATACAACAATGATTGGGAAGCCGCAAACATTCAACAAGGAACATATTTCTATAAATTGTTAATAAAACAAGGGCAAAACAAAAAAATATTCAACGGAAGCATCACAATAATGTTATAAAATTGTTTTTTTATATTTCTGAAAAACAAAATATTACAAAAAGTCTTTAAAAAAAAACTTAAATTTTATTTTGCATTAAAGGCAATATTCTTAATATTGCAAAAAAATTACAAGTTAAATATGAAAAAAGAGATACAAAAGAAACGTTCAATAATCAGTTATCAAAACTTACCACAAGAAGCCATTGACTTGTTTGAAGAAAAGTACGGAGATGGCTATGCTGATTACGCTCAAAAAATAACTAAACCTGATGGCTCTGCATTATATGTTGTTCCTTTGGAAACAAGTGATGCTATTTACATGGTAAAGGTCGATGTTGTAATAGATTCTAAGTTCTCGGAAGAAGAATTTGACAAAGAAATTTTAGGCACATCGAAAAATGATGACGAAATCGTTAGTGCTCACGCAGAAGAAGACGAAGATGAAAAAGTAGGTCAAGACAAATTCGTTTTAGTTCATGGAGATTATTCAGATGTTGGCGATGTGGCAGATGACGATGACGAAGATGAGGAAGAAGATGAAGATTAATTTTTAATAAATCATAAAAAAAAGAGGTGTAAGACTTACACCTCTTTTTTTATTGTCTTAAATCCGCTCAGCCAAATTAAGAAAAACGCTACAAAATGCACACCCTGCTGACGCTCTATTATGGACTCTGTCATCATATACACACATAACATTCCTATTGAAAAAAGAAAAATCAATCCTTCCTTATTCCAAAACGGCAAAGAAAATACAAACAACATCACAATAAAGCACAATAAAGCACAACCCTCCTATCAACCCTATTGCAACTACTGTTTGTATAAATTGATTATGAGGATTAAGGTAAGAACTAAATTTAACACCCTTTTCCAAATAAAAATCCTCCATTTCACTTCTCACATCTCCTGTTCCTGCTCCAAAAATAGGATTTCGCTCTATAAGTTCAACAACATTTCCAAAAATGAACCCTCTTAAATGTCCAGAAGCTAATACTTTCCCGTCTTTTTCCTCTGGTTTTTGTACCTCTTCCACAGCAGAAGAAAATCTATTACTAATTTCATTAACATAAACAAAAGAAATCACAAAGACAACACTAACACATAAATACGCCAAAGCATTGACTATTTTTTTTCTTATCGCAACTTCGTTTAACAATATCACAACAAAGGCTAAGAACATTGCAATAATTCCAATTCTTGAGTTTAAAAGAACATTAAACAACGACAACAACAACATTATTGCAAGTTTTAATATCATTGCTTTTTTAGAAGACTTTGCCATGTATTTACTTGGCATTCTATATAAAAACAACAGAGAAAAGCTTGTAAACATTGACAAATATGTAGGGTGATATTTCTTTGCTAAATTAATATATAAAATTTCTTTCATACAGAAAACATCATCGGCAAAGGCGTTAAACAAAGCCTTTGTTAAGCAATAAACTTGCATAACAAGCAATCCTATTAAGAAAGCCAAGAATAATTTCCACAATCTATGTTTTGTGATAGTGTTTTGAGGAAGAAAACAAATTGCTGCAATAGGCAAAAGCAATAAAGGAAGCTTAATCATCAAATCATCAAAACCTGCTTTCAAATCAGCAGTGTAAAACATTCCTATGCAATAAAGCAAATAAAACAGAACTATATAAAGCAAAGGATTTCTCAGACTTAGAATTCGAGAAAAATATGTTTGATTTTTATTTATAAAATAGTTTAAAACCAAAACCAGTAGCAACAAAAACAAAGATAATGTTTTAAAAAGTGGGGGAAGACTAATAGAAAATCCTGCAAACAATAGTATTGGATAAATGGATTTATGAATAAAACTCTTCATATCATTAAGTGTTTGTATTTTCTCTGCAAAATT
>RHMF01001424.1_pt1 | contig 10908 bp, 1 predicted proteins | sample 5365151 | NCBI WGS metagenome assembly RHMF01 (sample SAMN10266501, study PRJNA497801) | feces metagenome | isolation source: feces | host: Bos taurus | place: China: Prairie of Fairy Mountain | collected 2017-08-14 | reverse complement strand
TAGGTTGTGCCGCCTACTTTAACGCTGGCTTTATAACTGTAAGGGGACGAATAACTTCCAAGCGACCAGTCAGATACAGTCGGAAAAGAAGGTGCTGTGATTTTACGGCTTGCCGCATTGCTCTTTGCTGTAGCGTCTTTTGTGGAATACGCCTGAGCGTAAACAGTAATGCTCTCTCCGAAGTCGAGCGTCTTTGCAGTTGTACTGTCAAGACCGACGCCACCGTAACAGTTTGTCCAGCCTTTGGCATAGGCGTCAACCGCGTTCAGTGTTCCGCTGGTATACGTCGTACCATTCACCTTCACGGTTGCCTTATAAGAATAAGGCGAAGAATAATCCGTTAATGCCCAGGTGTTTACAGTAGGTGCCGGAGCTGTCACAGACCCGACAGCAATATGCTCTCCGCTGCTGTTGTTTTTCTGAACATAAATGGTTTTGGACTGCCCCTGCCAGCTGGAAGATGTATTCAGATAGATCGTAGCTGTTTTTGATAACTGCGTTGACCTTCCTGAAGTACTGATTGTAACAGTGTTTGTGTCTTTACTTTCAGAATCTACCGTGTCACCGCTGTATTGCCATGAGGCGTCGTTAAGGGTTACGGCGTTGTTGCCAGCTGTCCATTTGTTGTGAGCATAAGTAAGTCCCGTATTGGATCCTGCTGCCTGAAGCTTTACAGTGTTATCTGTAACATCTGTGATCGTTAGCTTTTTCCTGGCACTTGTGGAAATCGGATCATATGACCCGCCGCCATTCAGGCGTGAAGCATATGCATAAATATCTCCGCTTGTGTCCTGAGGCCATGCACCGATTCCGACATTGACTGTTTCTTTGGCGGTATTGGATGAACCGGAAGTTGTCTTTTTATATGTAAAGACGTTGCCGCTCCAGCTTCCTGTTACATGCGCAGAATTATAGCCATCATCATATACTTCAGAAGCATTGGCATTTACCGTTGTTTCATACCGTGTCGTCTGGGTATACGGCGCGCTGGTTCCGACCGTTGCAACTTTAACCGGGATACTTAATATCTTAGGATTTGCCGTAGTCTTTGTCGGCGTCCCGTTGCTGTATACATTCAGATTCTGGTCGTATACACCATTAAAGCCGATCGTATAGGTTTTTCCTGAATCCGGGCTTGTCCCGATGGTGAGCGTACTTTTGCTCGCCGTGCCGCTCCAGTTGCCCGTCAGGTAGTCGATTCCACCTGAAGCGGCTCGCTCAAAAGTTCCGACTTCAACCCAGGATCCGCCGCCATTTTGATAATTCCTTTTGTATATGGTGTACGTACCATTGTTGTTGGTTTCAAGCTTTACGTCGTATACACCTTCCGCAAGATTCGTAGGCGTACCATACTGACTCCCGGTATAAACATAATAGTTATTGCCATAATAGCTGTTAAATGTAGCGGCGGCCGTTGCAGTAGATCCTGATATGCCTGTGGTGTTAATCAGATTAGCCTGCATGATTGAAATGTTACCAATTCGGGCATTCAGTTTATCAATATCTGCAAAATCGGACTGCAAATTACTGATATTAGCTTTAGCGGCATTCAATTCACCGGTGATGTCAACAATATCGCTGTTTATAGCAGTAATGCTTTGTCCCTGACTGGCAATGTCTGCCTGAGCCTGAGTCAGATCTCCGCCTATGGAGGTCACCTGTGTATTAATCGCAGTAATGCTCCTGCCCTGACTTGCAATATCTGCCTGAGCCTGTTCCAGATCTCCGCCAATGGAAGTAACCTGTGAAGTAATACTGGTAACCTGGCTGTTAATTGCAGTAATGCTCTGTCCCTGATTGGCAATGTCAACCTGGGCCTGAGTCAAATCCCCGCCAATAGAAGTAATCTGGCTGTTAATAGCCGTTACGCTTCGGCCATTTGCAGCAATATCTGCCTGAGCCTGTTCCAGATCTCCGCCGATTGTTGTAATCTGAGAAGTAATACTGGTTACTTCGGTGTTAATGGCAGTAATGCTCTGACCATTTCTGGCAATATCTGCCTGGGCCTGAGTCATGTCATCGCCGATAGCCACTACATCTGAACTGATAACAGTAACTGTCCGGTCAAGATCCGCAAGATCTTTAATCAGGCCGCTCGTTTCATCTCCAACCTTCTGCCCGATAACTGTAACATCAGAACTCAAAATAGTTACTGTATCTCCGAGAGCGGTTATATCACGAGTCATATCGGCCAGTGACCGATCCACATTCTGGCCCAATACAATTAAATCACTTGAGATCGTGGTAATCGTACGTCCCTGCTCAGCAACATCTTTAACCAGACCATAGGTTTCATCGCCAACTGTCTGTCCGATCAATGTAACCTGATCATCCAGCAATGTGACGGTAATATCCATTGCTTCAAGCTCAGTCTTCAGGTCCTGAGTTGTCCGATGAATATTACGAACGTCTTCATATAAGACGTTTCCGTCGTCATCGGTCATGACGTTGCCTTCTTCGTCGATTTTGGCGAATTTAATGGTTCCGTCATCACCCAGTACTTTCGCAATGATCTGTCCGGCATTGTTAAACAGATTCAGAACACTGAATCCGCCGCCTTCTTCGCCGCCGATAAATTCTGCAATTTTGCTGATGATCCCGCCGGTTTCACCTTCGGTCAATCCTGTAAGAAATGAAATTCCTCCGCCGATAGATGTCGTCCCGCCAAGAAGATTGGTGATAATGGATGTGACTCCCCCATTTTCATCGGCAGGAATCACAGCCGGCATTTTGATCTTTCCGCCGTTACGCAAGTCATATTCGTACTCGTAACTGACATACTCAAACAAATGATAACTTTCAATCAGTTTATAATTCAGATTGGAATATTCATTCAATATCCAGCCGTTCTGAACACGGCCTTGTTCATCTGTCAGCCAGGTGATTTCACCTTTGGCACTGACAGTTTTGATTGTCGGTCTCCAAACCCAGACTTTGGCTCTCCCATCACTGCCCATTTCTGAATCATATAGCCAGAAAAACGGAGGATGTGTTGCTCCGGAAGAGTCAGTCATAGTCGGTCCGCCAGCCGTATTGTTGTTATGCTTATACCATACTTTTTTGGATTTCAGCCAATTCAGTGTCTGCTTCATCCATTTATCAAAGTCATCTTCGGTTGTGTCAATACTGCTTGAAGGTGTATATCCGGATGAAGTCGATTCTTTTTTGGTTGATTTCCCGGAAGACCGATAGTTTTTTGTCAGGGCCATAGAAGGAATCCCGAATTTATAACTGGTGTTGTCTGGATTATACAAATCATAAGTAATCTCAAGACAGGTCAGCAACCGCTCAATAATCGGGGGATTGGTTCCTTTTCCATATGGAAATTTCAGATATACACGGTCACCTATATTAATCTGCTGACTGCTTCCGTCGACCATATGCATGTCAACAGCCGTAACCTGAACGCTCTCAATGGATCCATGGTAATTGTCCTTAACCCATTTCATGGCGGCATTGAACAATGCGTCCTGAGTACTCATGTCATCAAAAGTGACGATTTTCCAGATAACGCCATACCTTTCTTTTGAATACCGGTAATCATCCGCCTGATGATATCCGGTACTTAACTCCTGATCGGAATAGACCTTTAAAAGGTCTTTTACATCAAACCATTTATCCGAAAAAGTCCACTTACTTCCGTCACGGGCTTTTTTCCGATATCCAGTCAGATATAAATCATTATTATTTTGTTTTCCGATCGGGATAACCCGTGTAAATATATTGTCTACTTCTGTGGATTCACTGGCTTCCAGCAGATTCTTTCCGATTTCAATCTTTTGAGTATTGATAGTCTTATTAAAATACTGATCAAGCCAATCCAGATAAATTTTATTATTCGAAATTCGGGTTCTCCAGCATCCGCCATAATGACTTTTCAGGTCATCCAGAATATTCTTTGTCTGGGTCCAGCTGGAATTACCGAATGCATATTCCTCATTATCAATCCGTTGATCGCTTTCGATATCCGAACTGTATTTTCCGGGAACTTCCCCAAGATAAAATGTCTTGTTCGAATTGTTTTCGACCATTTTATTATGGTTTCTGATAACCCGGTCAAGATACTCTTTAACAGAAATCGTTGCCCGGTCTTTTTCTGCTTCCGGAGGGTAATAGGTATCCAGAAGCAGTGAAATTGCTCCTTCACAGGTGATTTTATGCTCACCGTAAAAACCATTTTCAACAGTCAGTACACGGCCATAGAATATATTTTCATTACCGTATTCAACAGAGATAAGCGTGGTCAGCTGCATGAACTGATCATAAAATATATCATCCGGCTGAATACTGAAATCACATGTACCGGAACTTTCAATTCCCAGTTTGACATTCAGGGATGACAAATGGACACCATTCGCGGCGGGAATATCCTGAATCAGAACTTTACCGGTATTAATGGTTCCGTTCTGGTTCAGATTAATCCCATAGATGTTGATCATATACCCGCCTCCTGTCCGGTACTTGCGTTGTATTTAAACGGCTTAAAACGATAAGTAATGTTTGCGGAAGAATAAGCGTCACCGGTCTGCCATCCATTGGCATCAAATGTGACCCTTCCGATATAGTAATATCCGGAATCATCTTCAAGCTTTACCTGCATTTCACTGCCGTCAAAGAAATTAGCAAGCTCCCGTTTTCTTTCGATCCAGCTGCGGCTGTCAACAATTTTTCCACCGTATTCCTGAACAACAATAAACTCAAAACTTCCGCTTCGATCGGCATAATAGGCTCCGCCTGTCAAATAATTGGAAAGATCGATTGAGCCGTTTCTGCCGGGAACATCCACATATTTAAAAGACCGCTGCGGAAGCGGAATATCCGGACGTGCGGTCGGGATCAGATGAAAATTGTCCCAGGAATTTTTACTTGTCCCGTTCTTGGTGAATATAACCGAGTGAAAAGCTTTACTTTGCTGAGACATGATTTTCCTCCTTTCCGTAAATAAAAAGAGGACGGCCCATATTTCAGAACCGTCCTCTTATTGGTTAAATATCTGTCCGTGCGGAATAGAAACCGCGCTGACCGAGATAACGATCCATTTCCGGACCAATGGCGCCGACTACCTGACCGGTGTTCATCACAAGCCGAATGTTCTTCATAGCAGTTCCAAGCGTCTTAATATCTTCTCTGAGACTGGTAATCTCATCTCCGATACGGGTAATATTTTCGGTATAATCCTTTGGCATGGCTGTATCCGCAAAGATCGTCGCCTGGCTCGGGTCTATCGTCAGACTTCCACCGTTTAGGCTCAGTCCTTTATCTCCAAACCAGCCGTTCAGTTGTGCCATACCGGTTTCGACATTTGTCAGATCCAGCACAGGCGTGATCGTCGGATTGGTTACCAGCTCACCATTGATTATTCTGGACAGCATGCCAAGGGCACCTTCTGCACCATATAGTGTACTGTTTACCAGATCCTCAGCAGCATCAGCTGGCTTATCAGTATTATTGCTGATGCCTTTGGCAACGCCGAGGGCGATGTAACGCCCAACACCATCATTAAACAACCTTGAAGGAGATTTAATTACAGCTTCATTTTTAGCAGCTTTATAAATACGATTAATCATTTCTTTTGCTGCGCTAATTAATTCCGCTTCAGCATTAGGACCGCGAATACCGCTGGCAACACCACGAGCCAGATTTTCTCCGATATTATAGAAGTTATAATATCCAACTTCGGATTCTGATGAAGTTGTCAACAAATTATTTAGTGCTTCTGAAAAGCGGTAAAACATGTTTATTGAATCCATATTAATATTGGAACTGCCTTCATTCCAATAATCTATTGCATCACAAATCTGACGCATCATATAGACTATATTATTTATAAATGTACTATTGCCTTGATGAGTATCGGCTTCTTCTTTATAGTATTCATCACTTGAAACTAGTACACTAAGTAATTCGTGCAGTTTTGATGCATAGCTGAATCCGTTATACAGATTTTCATCCGGTATTGCGCTAAGTGCCGACATAATGGTTGTAAAGGATGCTACAGCCGCCAATGCGCTGTTTACAAGCTCTGCGTTGTAGCTTTCGAATTCCTTACCATTAATATCATGACCCGCCAGCGCATTACTCATTCGGATCAGGCCAGAACCCATGGCTTCAATGTCGTTTCCCAGCTGTTCAAAGTCGCCTTTGCGGCCATGGAACCATTGCACGACGCCACCGGTTTCAGGCATCTCCTGCTGCATCTTAACAAGCTCCTGGATAGCCTTCACTGCATTGTCAAACGTGGTTGTCGTATCTGCATCGAAATGTGTATTTGTTGCAAAGGACTGAAGCGCACCGCCGAGGGCCACAATATCTTCAGAGAAAGTTCCAAGCGTATCTTTTGTAACACCAAAGCTCTCCATTAATAATGTGGACTTAATTGCATCCTCGGTGAGATCTGTTCCAAGCTGCTTAAAGAACGTCAATGCTGCCAGAGCATGACTGGTGTCTCCGATATCTTTTGTTGCGTCATAGAAGCTGAACAAAGCCCCACCGAGCAGTCTGATATTGGTGGCAAATCTCGCCATTACGCTGGTTTTAACATCCTTGGTTTTATCGGCAATTTTCACATTATCTTCTGTAAGTGAAGTGTTAAGTTCGCCAAGGAAACCAAGCGCTTTCAAACCGTTCTCAGCTTTTCCGTCATCAAATTCCTTGCATCCGTTGGCAAACAGAATAACAGCATTTGCCAGAGCTGCAAGCTGAGACGGGAAATCTTTCAGATCTCCTTCCTGAGGAAGATCCGGAATCTTAAAACCGCCGTTTTCATTCAGCGAATTGCTGATGGCAGCCATAATCTGAACTGCTCCGGAAATACCGTCTTCGGTAATCTGTTCATTTCCAAGGCCGGTAACTTCCTTGGCGCCCATGGCATACAGTGTCAATGCGCCTCCGAGTCCCTGAAGTCTTTCCGTGAATCCGGTAAGATCAAGCTTGCTGAAAGCCTCTATCTGGCTTTTGCTGTCAAGTATATTTGAAAGCAGTTTAAAGGCCATTGGCTTGTCATCAGTTATGCCGCCGGTTCCGTCTGGATCATTAAAGGTCGCAATTGCTCCGCCAAGTACGGCCAGATCATCCGAGAATGTACCAAGCTCAAATCCGTTAATCTTGTCTTTCAGACCGCATATTCTTTCAACCAGTTTAATTGCCGGATCATTATCCGGATCCCTTACATTTGCGGTTAAAGTCATGTAAAGATTTAAAGCAGCCCCGAGTTTACGAACCATCGTTGTAAAATCGGCAAGGGGCTTCATATACTGGCTTGCGCTGCTTAAACTCTTTACCAGCTCAAACAGAATATCAAATTTACGTCGTGCAGATTCGACTTCCTGTTCGCTGAAGCTGGACATATTGGCTACAAACTGAGCAAACATATTGCCGAGAATCGCCAGTTTATCACCCAAATTTTCAAGACTGCTCGCGATGGATCCGAGCACAAGCGGCATGATCAGTGACAATACCGCCATAATAGCAGCCATTGCCACGCCTAATATCAGTATGCCTTTAATTGCGCCGACAAGAGACAGCTTGGATGTGATCTCCAGAGCGATAGCCATTGCAATCAGCAACGCGGCAAGACCGAGTGAGAATGCAAGGATCTTGTCTACTTTCATACTCTTGATTTCATTCAGGGCCATGGAGAATACCAGCATAACCGCAGCCAGACCGATCATCAAGATCAATCCGTGCATGCCCTTCATAAGCGTCTTCTCGTTGCTGTTAATGAGATCAACAACCCCAAAATAAACCAAAAGCAGAACAGAAAGCATGATTACGGAAACAACAATGGTGCTCCATTTAACTTCGCTCATTAAATTCATAGCAAAGCCGAATGTCAGCAGCACAACAGCCAGACCAATCATTGCTACAAGACCGGCTGCACCTTCACGGATTTTCATGCCCTTGGCCATTTCCATGAACAGATATAAAGCCAGAAGAATACCAACAAGACCGGCTCCCATTTTGGCCATACTTCCCCATTCAACATTTGCCAGTGGAAGCAATGCTTTTACAATAAGCCATATGGATACGGCCACTGCAATTACTCCGGCCATTTCACCGAACCGATAGGATCCGAGTCCGGAATTGAACATATGCAGCATCAGCAGAATTCCGGCCAGACCGGCGCCCATTTTGCCAAGATTCTCCCATGAAACATCTGACAGCGGAAGCAGTGCCTCAATAAGCAGCCTTATTGCTCCGGCAAGAATAACAGCCTGGAACATTCCGGTTCCTTTCAAGGAACCCATTTCTTTGCTGAACCAGCTTAAAACGTATAAAACAAATCCTAAACCGGCACCCATCTTTAGCAAATTTTCCCACTCGACATCTGCAAGAGGCAATAAAGTCCTAACCAGAAGTCCGATACTAACAGCCATAAGGATAGCCTGGGTCATTCCCGTGCCTTTAAGCGTACCCATTTTCTTACTGAACCAGCTGAGCATATACAAAATAAACGTCAAACCGGCTCCCATTTTGATTAATCCAGTAAGTTTAATATTCGCTAAAGGACGCAGACTCTTGACAAGAATACCGATACCAATGGCCATCAAGGCTATGGCGAACATATCTCTGGCTTTAATATTCTTGGTATCTGTTGTTACATATCTCGCAAACAAACCGAGGATAAGAATAATCCCGGCAAATCCGGTCAACATGCTTGCAATCTGCTCGATATTCATTTTTGCAAGAGGTCTTAGAGCAAGGATCAACAACGTAAGTCCGATGATCATTCCAACGAGTGCAAAACCAAGCAAACCGATTGCAGCAACATTCTGAATAGCAATTTGATTATCTGCCATCTTTTTCATCAGCGATGACAATATAAGATAAATAATGCCAACTACAGCTACGCCTTTAATCAAAGAAGAGATCTTCATACTCCCCAGAACGGCTACAGCTGCAGCAATTAATGCAATACCTTCTGCAATTTTCAATAATTTTTCGCCGGTGGTTTCTGTTTTCTGTGTCAGATCCAGTTTAATGCCATTTTTCAGAGAATCACCGAGCCCTCCGAAGAACTCGCCAATTGTTCCAAACATCTGTTTTCCGGCAGAAAGCATCTTGAACGCTTTAAAAATCGTAAGCAATGTTCCGAATGTTTTCAGCAGCTTGAATATATTGCTTCCGGCAAAGATTTTATTAATATCTTTCAGGAATTTAACTGCAGATCCAATACCAAGGCGTTCTTTCAGAAGCCGGAAGAGTGAATATTCCCCGTCTTCGTTCTTCAGTCCGTCAAACAGACCGCCGACCAGCCCGAATAACTTCTTGAACCACATTTTGATGGCTCCAATGGCTGTTGTCGCCTCGCCTTCCATGACATCCTTATCATCGAATCCGAATATATATCCGAAGAACTCATTGATCTTCTTTCCGGTATCCTCTCCGAAAAATCCTTCAAGAACACCATTAAACAGTTTTTCAATGGCTGCCGACAGTTTCTTTCCGAACTTTGTCATGCTTTGCTGATTGATCCCTTCGGAGAACAAATCACTGAAAGCATCCATCAGGTCTCCGACAAAATCAATCAGAGGCGAAGCAACTCGTGAAATGATGTCTACAAAAAGATCTAACAGTTTTCCGAGGAAATCAAGAATCTTTTTGAAGGTCCCGTTTTCGGTTCCTTTTTTGATGACCTCTCCGATCAACTTTGTAACAATCTCAATAAACCGATTGATTGCTCCGGTCAATGGTTTAATAGACTCAAGCAAATTATCAAAGAAACCTGTCAGTCCTTTGCCTTGAGCGGCATCCTGTGCCGTTCCGGAAATTGCCAGTCCAAGCTGACTGAGCAAACCGAGAATGGCATCAATACTCGGACCGAACTGCTCAATAATTCCGATAAAGAAACCGGCAATCTTTTTGACGATAATATAAGCCAGCAGAATTGCAGCAAGCACTCCGTTGATGACATCCTGGATCATCTGCCCGCGGCTCTTGGCAGCTCCTGCCGGAACTTCATTCATGAAATTCCGAATATTCTGGATGAATCCTTCTATTTTTTCAGAGATTTCCAGCATGGATTCCGCAATAAACTGAAAGCGGTAATCCTCATTTTCCATCCAGGCTTCTTCTGTCAGGTTTCCGGGCTTAATCAGAAACATCATATGCCAGAAACCTTCGCGGATCATATCTCCGACTTTTTTGAAGATATCCAGAATACCGACGGCTCCTTCATACAGCCCGTCATATTCACCTACAAAGATGCTCCACAGACTGTCACGTCCGCCCATATTGGCCCATTCACCAAATATACCGGCATGCCAGTTTCCTTCTTCATCCTTATAGCCGTTCAGAGCATTAGTTACAGCTGTAAAAGACTCGCCGACTTTATTACAGATGGCGGAAAACAGCTCCATACTTTCAGTTAACTCACCGAAAATATGTTTGTACGTGTTCATGAAACCGGTGGAAATCTGATCCTTCCAGGCCTGAATAACATCAGTAAATGTCAGACATTTCTGGGCGGCCTCATAGCATTCTTCCGCAAATTCATTCACCGTGGTAGCAGTTTCCCAAAGATTCTTGTCCAACCATCCGGCGGCAAGACCTTTCTGGAATTCTTCCATGGTAAATGCTATTTCTTTTTTATTTTTGTCTAAAACCTTATAGATAGTTTTACCATTATCATCAGTTTCTTTGGTTACTTTTCCATAGGACACTGCCAGATCCAGCAATTTCTTTTTTACATCCTTGGAAACAACACCTATGTTTTCAAGAGACTGCCAGTCTTTTGCATCAACGGCCGCATCTGTATCGGAAAACATATTCTCGACGATTTTTTTCTGTTCTTCGTCCAGCTTGATCAGAGCTTCAGTTCCCTGATAATACAGATCATCCCAATAATACTTTTTCAGTGTATTTTCAATAACCTGACGGCTTGCCCAACCTTTATTCAATGTATTGGAT
>RHMF01001423.1_pt1 | contig 10908 bp, 8 predicted proteins | sample 5365151 | NCBI WGS metagenome assembly RHMF01 (sample SAMN10266501, study PRJNA497801) | feces metagenome | isolation source: feces | host: Bos taurus | place: China: Prairie of Fairy Mountain | collected 2017-08-14 | reverse complement strand
CATCAGCGAGAGGCGGTTTGCCTCGTGCTGGTTGTAGGTGATACCATCGGGCGAGGTGAAGATAATCTCGTCGTAGTCGCGCTCCGACTTAAGTTTTTCGATGCAGCGATACACAGGCTCTATCTTCATCACCATACCCGCCTCGCCACCGAAGGGGTAGTCATCAACCGTACGACGCTTATCGTCGGTGTAGTCGCGAAGGTTGTGAACATATATCTCGGCGTGTCCCGACTCCTGCGCACGCTTCAAAATCGACTCGTTAAGAGGCGATGCCAAAAGCTCGGGGACAACCGTAATAATATCTATACGCATAGCGTTTGGGGTTTAGCCTTTGTAGTTAATCTCGTTGTTAAGCACCTCGGTAACGAAGGGGTTGTAGAGTGTTTCGTGACCAATGGTCGACTTATCGCCGTGACCAGGATAGAACTCCACATCGTCGCCCAGAGGCACCAACTGTTCCAAAATCGAGGTCATAATCCACGAGTAGTCGCCACCCGGAAGATCGGTGCGGCCGATGCTCTCACGAAATAGCGTGTCGCCAGTGAAGAGCACCTTCTGCTTCTCGTTGTAGAGCGATACATGGCCAGGGGTGTGACCAGGAGTCTTGATAACACGCAACTCCGTTTCGCCAAACGCAATCTTATCCATCTTATCGAGGTCGATATCTATGGCAGGCACAGGTGCGCACTTCACGCCAAACATAGCGCCACTCTGCTGTGCGCTATCCACCAAGAACTGGTCTTTTGAGGAGCAGGCAAACTTAACGCCATAGGTCTCTTTCAGATAGCCAACGCCCATCGAGTGGTCGAAGTGTCCGTGGGTATTTACCGCCATCACAGGCTTCAAACCACGCTCCGAGATAAAGTCCGTTAGGGCAGCATCCTCTCTTGCCGAGAAGTTACCCGCATCGATGATGATACACTCCTTCGTATCGTCCCACACGATATAGGTGTTCTCCATAATAGGGTTGAACACAAGTTTTGCAATATTCATATTTCGCTTTTCTTTTTCGTTCGTTACTTTGTAATCTCTGCCTTAAGCACGATGTTCGCAGGGCCATCTTTCGCTGTCGAGAGCACCTGCAACACACGGTAGAAGCTACCCTCTGGCGCCTTCTTTGGCTCCATCTCGATAGTGATGATGCCCTTCTCGCCAGGCATAACCTTCTTACGCTCATAGCGCGTGGTGGTACAAGTGCAACTTGTGCGCACCTCAAGCACCACCAACGGCAAGTCGCCCATATTGGTATACTCAACATCTACCCTCTGCTTCGGCGCCTTCTGCGACAACTCACCAAGGTCGATAAGTTGTGTCGAGAGCGCAATCTTAGCGCCCTCGGGCTCGGTAGCTTGAACCACCGCCACGGCAAATATCGCCAACACAATCGCAAATAGTCGTCGCATACTACTTAAGGTTAAATTTGTAGGTAATCGTGCCACCCTGTGCTGTGCGTGACGAGGGCTTAAACTTCGCCTTGCGTGCCGCCTCCAACGCCAAACGACGGAGCGTAGCATCCTGTGTCGTTGTACCCTGCTGTCGTATCTCTGCCGAGGTAACATTGCCGTTGCTGTCGATAGTAACATAGACCACCACCTGACCCGAACTCTGGAACGAGCTTGAGGGCTTGGGCAGACCCTCCCTTAAGCCACGACCCTGCAAACCAGCATCGAGCTGGTCGGTGCCTTGGAGGTTGTAGCCTGCACCCTCGCCACGATGCGCCTCCTCGTCGCCATCGGGAGCTAGACGGTTGCCCGCAGCCACAGGCTCCGAGTTACCCACCGTAGGCTTAAAGAGGGCATTAGGATTTACCGTCTGTGTGCGCTCAGCCTCGCCCGAAGTCTCAACACTCGACTCTTGGCGTGCCGTAGTTTCGTGGGCAGGTGCCTTATCACGGCGCACATCAGTAGGCGCACTCTGCGACAAAGGCCGCTTAGGCTCCTCCTCGACAACCTCCTCCTCAATAACAATCTCGATAGGGGGCAGCGGTGCGGGTTTAGGCACTACTTCAAACGACAGAAGACCCATCAGCGAGAACCACAGCGCCATAACCGCAACAGTTACTCCTGCGGCAATACGGCGTGGCATTCTATCTGTTGAATCGTAATACTCCATTACTTCTTATCTTTGGTTGCAAGCACCATTTTGTACTTCTCCTCGCGTGTAAGGTCGATAATCTCGACAAGGGCATCCACCGTGACCTTCTCGTCGCAACGCAACGAGATATAGGGTTTCTCCTCCTCGGGACGGTCAACATACTCTTCGTACTTAAGTTTCAACGCAGCAGCCACCTCACCAACATCGCGGTACTCCTCGCGGCCGTTGATGATGTAGAGGTACTCCGACTCATTGTCCGTAGCGCCCACCACCGAGAGCGAAATCACCGAGGGGTCGCCCTCGTCGCTCGACGACGAGGGAAGCGTAAGCTTCACGGCATTATTGGGGTTGATAAGCGTCGTTGCAAGGATGAAGAAGACCAACAAAAGGAAGATAAGGTCGGTCATCGACGAAGCCGAGAACGAAGCATCAACTTTCGAACTTCTCTTAATTGCCATAGTCTTAATGGGTTAGATTATTTTACTACGGGCTGGTTCAAAATATCCATAAAGGCGATTGATGTAGCCTCCATACGGAATACAAGCTTCTCGATACGCGCTACGAGGTAGTTGTGGGCAAAGTATGCGGGGATACCAACGATAAGACCACCTACGGTAGTCACCATCGCCACATACATACCGCCTGCCAACTGCTCCAACTCGATAGCACCCGACTGGTTAGCCGACATATCGATAAATACCTGCACCATACCTACTACCGTACCCAAGAAACCAATCATAGGCGCACCACCAGAGATAGATGCAAGCGTGGGAAGACCAACCTCGAGCTTAGCAACCTCGACATTAGCGACATTCTCGATAGCGTTCTGGATATCGCCCATAGGACGACCGATGCGCTCGATACCCTTCTCAATCATACGCGCCACGGGTGAGTCGGTACGACGGCATAGGTCGATAGCTGCCGAGATGTTACCCTCCGAGATATAGTCGCGGATGCGGTTCATAAAGTTGTTGTCGATTGTCGTTGCCTTGCGGATAGCCAAGAAGCGCTCCACGAAGATAAAAATCATAACGCCAGCAAGTGCCACAAGCACCCACATAAGCCAGCCACCACCAAGGAACAAATCCCAAAAGCCGATAGATACGGTCTCTGCCTCGGCCTGAGCAGCAGCCTCCACGGCCTGCTGAGCAAGGGTTAGTGAATCGAGCTGGGGCACTACCTCTGTGCCCTCGACAGTCTGGGCCGCAGCCGCAGTAACAAGTGTTGTCATAATTTGAGTTAAGTTTTAGTTATTATTATTTTGTTTGTTTTCTGTTTTCGTTCTATTCCAATACGATATCCTCCTCGGCTATCGCTGGCTCTTCGTCTACTATATCAACGCTCTCCTCTTGGTCGCTATTATCATTCACGGCTCGTTTTTCGGCACGCTCCTCACGCCTCTCCTCACGCTTCTCGCGACGAGCCTTGCGGTTTTCGTTATTCTCGACACGCTGACGAATACTACGCGCCCACTCACCAAAGGTATTGAAGCTCTCGCTATAATAGAGGCCCACGCCCGACTCCTGCATACCCTGATTCTCACCATAGCGGTCGATAGTCTGCGTGAAGCCCTTAAATTTGAAAGTGCCTTCGGGGTCAATAAGCCATGTGATAAAGCCCTCGGCAACGAAGTTCGAGGCATTCTCCGCCGACTGTATCGAGGCATCCGAGAGGTAACCACCCTCGACCTCGACGATAAGGCGGTTGTTGAACCAACTCTTCGAGAAGCCGAAGTCGACCTCGTCACCCGATAGCTCGGTACGCGGTCGGTAGCGCAAGACAATATTGTAGTTGTCGCCCGAGAGCCAGTTGCTCAATTGGTTCGACAGCAATTCAAAGCCTGTCGTTGCTGACAACGAAGCACCCATAGCGCCAGTATCCTCTGCCGAGAAGCTATTGGCGGCCAACAACCACAACATCTGCGTAGCGATAGCCTGCTGGTCGTTGAGCGTAGACTGGATAACGGTCTGAATCTCGGGTGCCACATTCGGCACCTGAACATCGAAGGTTACGGTAGGCGACATCAGCTCGTCGGTAAGCTTGATATAGCAATCCACAGGCACGGCACGCGACATATCGATACCCTGCAACGAGTTGCCGAGCAAGGGTCGTAGCGACGCCTTGGTGCTATATATCGCATCGATATTTAGCGTAGCGCCCAACGGATCACCAGTCCAATGTATCGACGAGCCAGGCACGACATCGAACTTCTTATTAAGGATATTCTGCAAGGTGAAGAGGTAGGTACCCTCCGTGATAGTGTAGTCGCCACGCATCTCGAAGATATTAGCCTTAGGCACAATGTGCATAGCCAACTGTCCCGAGCCCTTACCCTTGATAACATCGCCCACCGTGGGGTCGATGACAAGCTGAATATCTATATTGGGTAGGATGTTTAGCGCAAGGTCGATATCCATCACGCTACCCATCGTATTTACCGGCCTATTCTTGCGCTCGTAGGCCATCATACGGCGAGTGAGATATGCCGAGGTATCGCGCTCCTCGGTAGCTGGCTCGGTAAACTTCACAAAGTCGGCAAACGAGGCATCGCCCTTACCCGTAAGTGGCATAAAGAAGTGGGAGTTATCCGAGCTTGTGCCCTCAACATCCATCTTCAAGCCTCGCTTATCGCCACGGAAGCTTGCACCACCCGAGGCATAGACATGGCCGTAGAAGAGGTCGTTATCCTTGCTGTCGGTATCCAAAACGAGCATATCGTGTGCCTCGATATCGATATCAAAGGTTACATTCGACAGATGTTCAAGACTGATATCCATCGAGAAGCTACCATCGTTGCCCTCCGAGTCGTAGACCTTGACATTGTCGGCGATAAAGTGGTTATCACGCACCTCTACCCTGCCACCTGGGGCATTATATCGCGTATTGAGGTAGTCGACCTTAACTGCCATAGAGTCCACCGTAGCGCCACCATTGAGTCTTGCCTCACGGCCACGACCAACGATATTGACATCGACATCTGCCGTACCCTCGATATCGGAGATAATGCCTTTAAGGAATGGCTGCAACAACGCCAACTTCACACGCCCCATCTCGGCACGGGCATAGTAGCGGTTTTCCGAAGGCTGATAGTAGCCACGGATAACGGTATCTGCCGTAGTGCGGTCGGCGATAAAGACACGGGCACGGTTAGCCTCGAAATCCCAATTCGAGGTGATGCGTTGTGGTGGGGCTGTAATATCGTTGACCGCTATATCATCGAGGTCGATATTTGCCTCAATCTCGGGGTTATTGAGCGCCGACTTCATCGAGGCATAACCATTGGCACGGCTCGAGAAGTTGTAGCCCACACGCTCGGTAAATGCCGAGAGTGGCGCAAGGTCAAAATTCTTCAAAGTAAGGCGTATCGAGTCGTTACGCGAACGCGATGCCACACCATCGACGATAAGTTGTTGCTCAGGACGAGCAATCTGGAACGAATTAATCTGTATACGCGACGAGTCGATGTCGATACCCTTTGCCGAAAGTTTCCACTGCTGAGTATCGGTCGTAAAGTGCGAGGGCGTGATATCGATATGTATCGAGCGACGCTTAGTCTGCTGATTACGGCTAAACTTAGCGCTTAGTCCGAGCATACCCGACTGCTTATCCTTCTCGTCGCGGAAGCCCGCCGTAAGCGAGATACGATTCTCGCGTGCACCACCCGTAGCCGAGAAGTTGGGCATAACAAGACGAGAGCCCATATAGATACCCGACGAATTAATCCACATCGAGAGCGAATCACTTCGGTTGTTGATATCGATTTCGGCATTTGCCATAATAACACCACCATACTCCAGCGCCTCACTCTCGGCCTGAATCGAAATAAGGTTGCTCGAAGGGCTAAACATAAGGCTCAACTCCGTCTCTGGCGCCATCATCATACCGCCAGAGATAGCATCGAGCAAATCGTTGATGCTCTCGCCAGCACGCACCTTAAGCATCGAGTAGTCGGCAGCCGAAGCGCCCGTTACCACCTGACTACGCTCGCTGTCGTCGTAGAGCAACGGCACATAGGTTTTCAGCGAGTTGTAGATATATTTGAAAATGTCGCTATAACCCAGACGGCTCTGGAACTGTAAATCGAGGAACTCCGACGCAAGCACCACCGAGCGCGAATTATCGCCACCGCTAAGCTCGACGGTGAGGCGGTCGGTCTTAAGTTCCTTATCGGCATAGCGGTATACCACATCAGCAATACTTACTCCTCCGTCCATCTCGTCGATGGTCTTACCTTCGGCACGAGCACCGAGCATCGCCGAGATTACCGACACCGAATCACGGCGGTTGATACCCAAGGCATTAAGATCGGCACGGTGCATATCGAGTGAGAAGTCGTAGGTAGGGTTCTGAGTACCGAGGCTCATAGCTCCATAGAGGTCAAACTCCAAGTTCTCGTCCGCTGAGTTTACTACCACCGAGTACTCCGAGCCATCAACAGCGCCATCTACCGCGATATCGTGGTAGCGGTACTTGCCAAAGCCGAGGCCATCAATCTCAGCATCGACATCTGCCAAGAGGTCGCCACCGCCCACCGTAGCCTTAGCCACAATACGCGAATCAGCATTGCCTAAGGACTTAATATCGAGCAGATTGCCAAGGTCGAGCGACGAGGTATTTACCACACCATCAACCGAGTAGCGACTCTTTGCCAGCTTCTTGATTGTGGCATCTGCCGACACCGCGCCTTCGGCAGTCGCAAGATTACCCACCACACGGAACGAGTCAAGACGGCCACCAAATGTAGCACGCAAATCTGCCGTCGAAGCGTTACGAATTATATCGTTAACCTTATCGGGCAACGGCTCACTAACGACACCGCCTATAATGTTAAGAATATCCTCCGAGGTTGTCGTAAGGTGTTTGATTCCAGCCGTATAGTTCGTAGTTTGCCACTCTGGCAAGCCCTGCATACGGATTGTCGCCTCAAGGTTGGTAGCCGAGCCCATATCGAGGTTATTCACCACACCCGACAAATCGCGCACCACGCCATCTACCGAGGCATCGACATTCTCAATCTTTAAGTTCCAATCCCTCAGTCCAGGGGCAAAGTAGCCCAAATCTTCGGTCGAGAGCGACGAGTGTTCTACCGAGCCTGTCATACGCACATCGTCAATAAAGTGCTTATAGCACTCCCAACTACCGCCCTCGATGGTATAGCGTGGGAGGAAAATATGCGAATTGGCGGTCGAGATATCGAAGTTATCGAAGCGGATAATACCCTTGTAGACATAGAAATATGTGGCAAGCGACCCAATTTCGAAACCACTCTTCTCGCGTGCCGAGAGCGACACTATATCTGCCCACACCTTGCCCTTCGATACAGCAAAATCCTTGATGCAGACATCGATATTGTGGATATCCATATCGTAGTAGTCGATACCGTACTCAGGGTCACGATGCTCCAAACGCTCATAAACAAAGCGCAGGTTGTCGCCATGGATATGGTCGATATAGAGTTGGAAGTTGCTCTTGCCGTTAGGCTTCGAAAGGCGGGCAACGATAGGCTTGATATTAAGCTCGCCATTCTCAAGCTCACGCAGACAGAACTCGGCATCGGTAGCCTCTGCCGAGGCGATACGCAGACCATCGCGAGCGATATTGAAGCCAGTGAACAATGCTCGTGCTTCGCGCGCGTACAAAAGAGTGTCTTGGTCGTAATCACGAACCAAAAAGTCCTCGACGCGCACACGCGAGAGAATGTCGATATCGATACGGCCTATCTCGACCGGCGCACCGATATACTCCGTAGCAAACGCCGCAGCCTTGTCCACCACATAGTTCTGCACACTCTTCAGACTAAGCACCAAAGATATAGAAACGGGCAAAAATATCGACAACAAAATGATTGTCGATAGCACCATTCCCAATATTTTTGTAACTTTGCGCATTGAACAGGGTTGCTTAGCTCGATATAGTTCAGAGCAATTAACCTACAAAAGTAATAATTTTTCTATTAAAATAGAAAAAAATTGCTAAAAAACCGCAAATAAACTATTTCGCAATGGATATCACCATACTTGGCATCGAGTCGTCGTGCGACGATACATCGGCTGCCGTAATCAAAAATCGCACACTGCTCTCGAATGTAATTGCCTCACAGGCAGTACATCAGAAGTACGGAGGCGTAATCCCCGAACTCGCCTCGCGTGCTCATCAGCAGAATATTATCCCTGTGGTCGACACCGCACTCAAAGAGGCGGGCATCACCATCGACAAAGTCGATGCCATAGCCTTTACCCGAGGTCCAGGCCTGCTTGGCTCGTTGCTCGTTGGCGTATCATTCGCCAAGGGATTGTCGATTGCCAACAATATCCCGTTGGTCGAGGTCAACCACTTGCAGGGACATATCCTCTCGCACTTTGTAGACCTACCTGATAGGGAGCTACCCCACCCCGACTTTCCGTTCCTCTGCCTCTTGGTTAGCGGTGGACATACGCAGATTGTGCGTGTAGATTCGCCCACCGAGATGGAGATTATCGGCACGACCATCGACGATGCCGCAGGTGAGGCCTTCGACAAGTGCGCCAAGGTTATGGGCTTGCCCTACCCCGGTGGACCTGTTATCGACCGTCTGGCCAAGGAGGGCGATAGCTCGGCTTTCAAGTTTGCAAAACCCCATGTCGAAGGCGAGTTCGACTACTCATTTTCTGGTTTGAAGACCTCGTTCCTCTACACTCTGCGTGATGCCGTAAAGGATGACCCCGACTTTGTCGAGAAGCACAAGGCCGACCTCTGCGCCTCGTTACAGAAGACCATCATCGACATCCTGCTCGACAAGCTTATCAAGGCTTCGAAGGCTACGGGCATCAAGGATATTGCCATTGCGGGTGGCGTATCGGCAAACTCTGGCCTTCGTAACGGCATCTTGGAGGCGGGAAAACGCCGTGGCTGGCGATGCTTCCTCCCCGAACTAAAGTTCACGACCGACAACGCCGCAATGATTGCCACGGCGGGCTACTACCGCTATATGGCGGGCGAGCTTTCGTCGCTCGATGTGTCGCCCGTAGCACGACTTCAAGACTTGTAAAATGTCTACTTCGCAACTACCCTACAACGACCACGCCACAGCCCTACGCCGTAGGCTTGGTGGTCGTGTGCAGAAGGTTGCGATAGATGCCCATTTAGGCTGCCCCAATCGAGATGGAACGCTCGGTTGGGGCGGTTGTACTTTTTGTCTTAACGAGGCTTTTTCGCCATCGTATTGCCGTGAGGCACGAAGCATAACGGAGCAGATCGAGCAAGGCATAGCGTTCCACGCCGAACGCAACCGCCAAAGCGCTCACTATCTTGCCTATTTTCAGTCGGGTACAAATACATACGCCTCGGCAGAGCATCTCCGCGCACTCTACAACGAATCCCTCAACCACCCCAAAATCTCGGGAATAATCGTCGGCACACGCCCCGATTGCATCAATTCCGAAATAGTCGATATTTTAGCCGAAATCGCCACACGGAAATATGTCGCCGTGGAGTATGGCATTGAGTCCACCTTAGACCGCACTTTACAGCGCGTAAACCGCCACCATTTGTTTGCCGACGCGGTGCGTGCCGTGGAGCTTACGCAAGGTCGAAATATCGAGATTGGAGCGCACTTCATCGTCGGTCTTCCAGGCGAAAAGCGAGAGGACATCGTCGCCCAAACCGAGGCTATCAACTCGCTCGACCTCAACTACATAAAACTACATCAACTACAAATATATCGCTCTACGGCAATGGCCGAGGAGTTTTATTTACACCCCGAAGATTTCCTCCTCTCGGGCGAATTTTCCACAGATGACTATATCGACCTTGCGATAGATATCCTACGCCATCTGCGCCCCACAACCGCCATCGACCGCCTCTTTACACTCGCCCCACGTAACCTTATTGTTCACTCTCCGTTGGGTGGCGAACGCCCCGACTCTCTGCGCAAAAGGCTCATCGAGCGAATGGAGCAAAACAATTACCGCCAAGGTGATTTGCTTTTTTAGCAAAAAATCCCTAAATTTGTCGAAATATCGACAAATAATCTAAAAACATATTAAGTATGAAACGCATTGTTCTATCGCTGGTTGCACTCTTCGTAACCGCCACTGCTGTGGCATCATCACCCGAACGCGCCATTCGCCCCATCTACCTCGACCCCGACGCACCCATCGAGGAGCGTGTGGAGGATGCCCTTAGTCGAATGACCCTCCGCGAGAAGATTGCCATTATCCACGCACAATCGAAGTTCTCATCGCCAGGCGTACCGCGTCTCGGTATCGCCGAGCTTTGGTGCACCGATGGTCCTCACGGCATCCGCCCCGAGGTGTTGTGGGACGAGTGGGAGCAGGCACGCTGGACAAACGACTCCTGCACCGCCTACCCCGCCCTCACCTGCTTGGCAGCGACTTGGAATCGTGAGATTGCCGACCTCTATGGCGTGAGCATCGGCGAGGAGGCTCGCTACCGCGAGAAGGATATCTTGCTCGGCCCCGGCGTAAATATCTATCGCACACCCTATTGCGGTCGTAACTTCGAGTATATGGGCGAAGACCCCTACCTTGCATCGGAGATGGTTGTGCCATATGTTCAGGGTGTTCAGCGACAGGGTGTTGCAGCCTGCGTTAAGCACTATGCGCTAAACAACGAGGAGCTATATCGCCATCAAGTCGATGTCGACCTCTCGGACCGCGCATTATACGAAATCTACCTCCCCGCATTCAAGGCTGCCGTGACGAAGGGTGGCGCTTGGAGCATTATGGGCTCTTACAACAAGTATCGTGGCACCTATGCTTGCCACAACGACCGTCTGCTCAACCAGATACTCAAATCGGAGTGGGGTTTTGATGG
>RHMF01006803.1_pt1 | contig 10909 bp, 9 predicted proteins | sample 5365151 | NCBI WGS metagenome assembly RHMF01 (sample SAMN10266501, study PRJNA497801) | feces metagenome | isolation source: feces | host: Bos taurus | place: China: Prairie of Fairy Mountain | collected 2017-08-14 | reverse complement strand
CCGACCGCAAGGAACTTTATTTCCATCGTCGTCTATTGGAAGGCAGCCTGCCTCTCTGCATAGGTGGAGGTATCGGTCAAAGTCGTCTTTGCATGATTCTTCTGCACAAGGCCCACGTGGGCGAGACCCAATCCAGCATCTGGCCCGAGGACATGCGCAAAAAGTGCAAGGAACTTGGAATGACCTTGATATAATACTAATAATATATTTTACGTGAAGGGTATGCTTTAGGAAACATTTCTGGGCATACCTTCCATGTTTTTTACAAATACCACATCATGAAAAAAGCAATCTGCTGGCTACGTGGAATTCTGCTATTGTTGGCACTACTCTTTCCGGTTCTGTACACTCAGGCACAAGTCGTCTCCGTACGGGATAGCCTCATGGAGATTGCTGGTGACACCATGCCCGAGGCATTCAGAATGCTACCAGAACTTTTCGTCACTCCGGACGGCAGCAACCCAGTGGATTATATTCTGGACAATGTGGCACGCAAGGCGCAGGAAAATCGCAAAGCTCTGAACTATACGGCCACTACAACATTTCACGTCTATGCATGCAACATGGATCTTCTTCCACAATTCCTCAGCAAAACACAAAACTGGGTAGTGAAGACCGGCATGGGGCTAATGGGCATGCGTGCTATGTACAACTATGTTACATCGCACGAAGAAATGGCATTGGGAATAAACATTACACAGAAAGGCAAGGGAGGGAATACAGATTATAGCAATGAACACATACTATTCTCGCCCTCGGATATGTCAGAGAAGGTAGAATCACAAATAATAAAGATGGCCAAGTTTCCCTTGTTTGATGCGGTATATGGCGACAAGAATCTGCTGGACAAGAAGAAACGCCACAAAATTTATGATATAGAGTTCATCGGCACAGCCGAGGAAGAAGACGGCAGCATATACTATATTCTAAAAGTATGGCGTAACAAGGGCAAGACCTACCAGCGCACCACTACCCTACATATCGCCGACGGCTCGTGGGGTGTGCTGAGACAGGAGAACAATTCCTCGACTATGTCCAGTTATATCCGATGCGAGAATGTTTCCGGTATCCTTATGCCTGTTAGGTGTGTTCAAACACCCATAACCATGACAATGGATGAACTGACCTCCAAAGCCCAAAACAGCATTGCAAAAATGGAGCAGGAGGGAAAGGAGCCTTCGAAAAGTACCAAGAAACTGCTGAAGAGAGTAGAGAAGGTTGCCAACGGCACGAAAAGGGACGCCCCCATGATGAAATACTCCTTTGAGGTGCATTACCATTGAAAGCATTCACTCCTCACTGGACACCCCTTTTTTATCCTCACCGAGAACAAGGGTGAGTCGTCATTGACAACAAAGGCGTGTCGTCAATGAGAACAAAGGCGCGTCCTCGGGGAGGACAAAGATGCGTCGTCAATGAAGACAAAAACATAAGGACATCCCCTCGCTTCGTAAACACGCGGAATACAAAGCGAGGGGATTATCTGTACGCATATCCGCTTCCGGGAAATGCAAAGTTATTCTACCCTAGTACTTACTTATACAGACCGATACCAATCTTCAAACCGGCACTGGTACCATTCTTGAAGTCGTTCAATCCAAAATCGGCATACAACGCAGGTTCCAAGCTGATCTTGTCGTTAAGATAGAAGGTATAACCTACCTGGGGGCAAAGTTGGATAAAGTTACTATTTGTACCGGCATGTTCAAACTGCAAGCCACAACCCAGATTGATACCGTTTGACTTGAATGAATAACGGAAGTTGGGCTTTATCTTCAATGCATGAGCCTGAGCATACTCATAACTGAGGCTACCACCAATCATCCAGCTGTCCTTAATATAGTAACCATACTCACCACCAAGGCCGAAGCGGAAATTACCCTTGTCATAACCTACGCCCAAACCGGAAAGATATGCACCTGCATAATGGGTTCCCTTTTCAAACTGGGCATTGGCACCAAGGGTCAATACGCTCATGAGCAAAAGTACGAAAATCTTCTTCATAATAGTTCTCGTTTTTAAAGTTGATATTTGTTTATTGTCTTTATTGCTAAGCTCTCAGACATTTTGTCTTTCCAATTACAAAAATACAACTTTTTTTCATACCTTTGCGCACATGAAATATATTTTCACATTGTTTATGATTATTTGGTGCGTGGCCGCTGGTGCCATGCCCAAACACGAGGTGCGTGCCGTATGGCTTACCACCATAATGGGACTTGACTGGCCAAAGACAAGGGCGGTGTCCGAGGAAAGCCGCAAAAAGCAGCAGGAAGAACTTTGCAACATCCTGGACCGCTTGCAGGAGGATGGCATCAACACCGTGTATCTGCAGACGCGTACACGTGGTGCCGTTATCTATCCCTCTGCCATTGAACCCTGGGATGGTGCACTGACCGGCAAGTACGACAAGCACCCTGGCTACGACCCTCTGGCCTTTGCCATCAACGAGTGTCACAAGCGTGGCATGGAGTGCCATGCATGGCTGGTAACAATCCCTGCCTTCAAGATTCCCGATGCCAAGGCTTTGGGCAAGAAGTCGCTATACTACACCCACCCCAAACTGCTCTACAAGAAGAACGGTTCCTACTACATGGACCCCTCCATGCAGGGCACAGCCGACTATCTCGAGCGCCTCTGCCGCGAGATAGTAAGCCGATACGACATCGACGGAATCCACTTCGACTATATCCGCTATCCAGAGAAAACAGAGAAGACCAAGCAGGACTGGCGACGCGACAACATCACACGCATCGTGCGCCAACTCTACAACGCCATCAAGGAGGAGAAGCCCTGGGTTCGCGTTTCCTCAAGTCCCGTGGGCAAGTACCGCGATGTCTCACGCTATTCCGCCAAGGGTTGGAATGCCTACAATGCCGTATTCCAGGATGCAGTCCTGTGGATGAAGGAGGGCATCATGGACATGATTTCACCCATGATGTACTTCAAGGGCGACAACTTCTTCCCCTTCGCCGCCGACTGGCAGGAGCAGAGCCACGGCAAGGTGGTGGCACCCGGTCTGGGCATCTACTTCCTCGACCCCAAGGAGAAGGACTGGCATCTGCACGAGGTTACACGCGAACTTCAGTTCATCCGCCAGATGAACATGGGCGGTGCGGCATATTTCCGTGCCCAGTTCCTTTTGGACAATGTGAAGGGGCTGGAGACGTGGGTGCGCAACCACTACTACACCTCCCCTGCCCTCTTGCCTCCTCTGAAGAACACCAAGGAGTACAAGACCTCTGCCAAACGTACACCACGCTATGTGCTCTACGCTTCGGACACCTATCCCGTGGATACCAACAACCCCGAGAATATCGTGCGCATCTTCTGGGGCAAGCCTCAGTACAACACACTAATGGCACGCCTCTTCAACAAGCACCTTGCCATCACACAATTAGACGACTTCGGCAACGAGTCGGAAGCGGAACCGGTGGAGATTGAAAGGTAAAAACGAGAAACGGTTCAAGTAGGGACGCTGCGTGCAGCGTCCGAAAACATCAACCCAATCCATACGCGGACGCAGCACGCTGCGTCCCTACATACGAGTAAGAGCTATTCTAAACCTCTAAACTCAAACTCTATGCATACCTCACATCACATCATAAACCTTATCATAGCACTGCTCGTGGGCAGTGCTTTTTTCAATGCCTTGCATGCGCAGGACCTTGTGCCACGTTCCACTCCAGAAGCACAAGGAATATCCTCTGCGCACATACAGGAGTTCATGGACACGCTGATGCAAGACACTCGCACCGAGATACACTCGTGCATAGTCATGAGACATGGACATGTTGTTGCCGAGATGTACCCCCAGCCTTGGCGCAAGGATTACCGCCACACCATGTATTCCGTCTCCAAGACCTTCACTTCCGTTGCCGTAGGCATGTGCATACAGGATAGTCTCATTGCCCTCGGTGACACCATCGGCAAGTTCATCAGCATGCCCGTTTCTGCCTCCAGGAATGTGCGTGCCATCACCGTGCGCGACCTGCTCACCATGCAAAGCGGCATACCCGTGGACACAAAGATGAGGATACACGAAACTGAGTGGCTCCGCGCCTACCTTTCCAAGAAACCTAACGCCGTGCCTGGCACCCGCTGGGCATACGACAGCATCATGTCCTACATACTTTCCGCCATAGTGCAGAAGGCAACGGGGCAGACGCTGATGGACTTCCTTCAGGAACGCCTCTTCCATCCCCTTGGCATCACCGATGCCCTGTGGGAAGAAAGTCCCGAAGGCATCACCTGTGGAGGATGGGGACTTTACATCCGTCCCGAGGCAATGGCAGCCTTCGGTCAGTTCCTGCTCAACAAGGGCCAATGGCATGGCAAGCAGTTGCTCGCCTCCTCGTGGGTGGAGGAGATGATGAAGCCGCAAAGCGTGAACGGGCGCTACAGTTACCACATCTGGCAAACTCAATACCCCGGTTGGGCGGAGGCAAACGGTGCCAACGGACAGTTCATATTCCTGATTCCCGAAGCGGATATGGTGGTAAGCATAACCCAATGCACAGGCAAAAGCACACCCATAAAAGAATGGATAAAGACCATGCTCGTGGACAATTGTCGGGCAGAGGCTTTGGCGCCATACGACTACTCCGTTTCCTTCGAGGACTACACCCTGCCCCTTGCCAAGGGCATGGCATACTGTTCCGACTCCATTCCCTCGCATGGCACAGAAGTGAATATCGCTACTCCCCTCATACTTGACGACAATCCCTTGCGATGGAAGAACCTGGGCATTAGTCAATGCAACGACACCATGCAACTTGACGTATGCGACACCGATGGGCACAAATACACCATCACCCTTGGCTACGGCAAGTGGATAGAATCCAAGTTCAATGCCCTGCCCTACTACAACCCCCCCTTCCAAGGCAACTTCAGCAACCTTCCCTCAACCTGGCACGTGACAGGTTCCTACGCATGGCAAGGCAGAGACACCCTGAACATAGAACTCCACTGGATCGACTGGCTCACCAGCGCCTCCTTGGAAATAAGATTCTCCGAACAAGGCAAAGCCACTATCTCCATCACTCCACACGACACGGGGAAAGTCAAGACATTCTTACATATCCGTAATTAACTCTATTAATAGTCTTTACTAAAAAAACAGCCTAGCAAAATCGGACATTTAAATATAAATCCATATCTTTGCGCATAATGTGAAGTGTATCTCCTAACAGACATGGACAGTTGAAGCTACTCTTATGTGAGCATTGATGACTACTATATCATCAAGGGAATCAACCTAAGAACTATGAGGAATTTCTTGACTCTAGTTTCAGAAGAATTAGGCTTAGGATTGAGACTCGAAGTTAGATAGTTTTAGGCATCACGTTGACATACGCATCCTCATCGAAGGATATCAGTACACGGTCTTAAAATACACTGCTATGGCATTGGCAAGTAAAACAAGTATTGATTTAGGCATTAGGAAGTTAGAAACATCTTGATTTGTTGTACTTTATGACGGACAAGGAACTGAAAGTGCCTATGTGGTGAGACGACTCGCGTGCAGTTCAAACGCGAATTCACCACGCAAAAGGAGATGGCCAAGGAGATGATTGCCTTTGCCAACACGCATGGTGGAACAATATTGTTCGGCGTTGAGGATAAGACAGGATCACTCATAGGAATCACTTATGAGCAACTGCAGTATACTTCACGCGAACTGGGGAACACGGCACAAGAGCATGTTCGCCCCACCATATATATTGAAACTGAGGTAGTGAAGGCTGACGAGAAGCATTTCCTCGTATGCTCTATTGCCGAAGGACGCAACAAACCATACAAGAATCTGCAAGGTGAGATATGGGTAAAGCAAGGTGCTGACAAGCGGAGAATTACGGAGAATGCAGAGATCTTGGCTTTATTTCAATCGTCGGGTATGTATCGCCCCGAAGAGGACACGATAAAAGGAACTTCTATGGCCGACTTGGAAATGGTATATCTGAAAGACTATTTCAAGACGGTGTATAACCGCAACATGGAGGACTTTGGGCAACCTGTGGAAAGTATGCTACGCTCGCTGGGCATTCTCGCTGCTAATGGTAATGTGACACGAGCGGGTATGATGTTCTTTGGCAAGAACCCCGAAGAACATGAACGCTCATTCATGGTAAAGGCTGTGGCCTTTGATGGAACTACTATTGGCGATACCTCATACATAGACAGCCGAGACATCAGCGGCACCATACCTTGGATGTTTCGCGAAAGTATGACATTCCTCAAGTCGGTATTGCGACACCAACAACAAGGTCAGAATTTCAATAAGGTTGGCATACTCGAAATCTCCGAAGTAGTCTTGGAGGAGTACGGGCATGAAAACGAAGTGTACAGTGGGGGGATGGTGATTTGGGTGGGCAAACGTGTTTGTTATCAGTTAGTTATGTGGGGGTTTGGGTTGAGGATGGTTTTAAAACGAAGTGTACAATTTCTTTAATTTGCTTGAATTGGGGTTTAATTTTGAGGGGGCGGGTGTTTAATTGGGGTTGAGGTACCGTTTAATGCTGCTTTAATTGGATTTAATTTGATGCGGTCGGGAGGTCGGTTTTTACGGCTTTCTGGCCGTATTTTTTTGTGCCTGGATGATGGGAGGCGGATGGTGCGAAAATGCGCGTGGGGCGCGCAGAATGGGCGTTTTGGGGCTTTCCTGACGTGCGGTGCGCACGGATGATGAGGCTCTGCATGGCGGATGGTGCAAAGGAGTGTTTTAAGGGCCGTTAAATGGCAGTTGGGGAACCGTTAAATGGGGATGCCGGATGAGGCTGTTTCCAGGGGTGAAATGGGGGCTGAATGGTGGGAGGAGTGGTGTACATTTGGTTAAAAAATCGGTGTTGGGTGGACAGTTGGGTGGACAAATGGGTGGACATTTAGGTGGGTGAATACCACCCCATAGGGGAAATAATGACGAAAGAAAGTGCCGTTTTTGGGGAAAATCTACCCCTTTAATGTCCAAACGGATATATGGAAAAATATCCTTAAAAATCAGTTAAACCACTAATAAATAGCAGTTTAAGCGGATTTTCCGGTAAAAAAAAGAAAAAACAGCATGTCGCACCCCTCGCAGGGGTGTATGGAGGGGTATGGGGTGGTGTCGCTTCATGATAACCATTTTCGTGACCATACGAAAATGATGTTATGGCTATTCGAGGCGGATGACACCGATAACCAGGGCTACTGCATATATGGATGCGCAGGGGAGTTCAAAGGGATCGTATTTCTCATTATCGGATACGATGAGTACATGATCCTTGTCGTGTCCGGGCTTGATGCGTTTGATGAGTGGTCCCTGATCCGTGTCGATGACATACACCTTGTTCCATTGAAAGAAGAGCTTATCCATGGTTACACGTTGACACGCAACGATGTCACCGGAGCTGTATTTTGGGTACATGCTGGATCCTTTGACTTGTATAAGGAAGTCGGCTCCCTTGAATGCCGGTACTACGTAGCGGTCGCATTCGTGTTCTAACACGGTCTGTGCTGATGTAAGCGCACCAGCCATCGCGCTGAATGGTATTAAAGGTATTCCTTCAGTTGGGTTCAACGCAGGATGTGCTGTAGGTATGTGCGTTTGTGTAGGTTTGTCCGATCTCAACATCTCCCCCCTACCTGTTAGTAGCCACTCTGGGGATAAATCCCTATAATTATGTAGAATCTTTTCTATATTTGAAGAATTCATACCTTTCCCGTTCTTTTTAAGTTTTCCGAGCAAGCCGACAGATAAATCTGCCGCAACAGTCATTTGATTATCATTAATATCCTTGACTGTCATGTACTCCTGTAGTCTTTCTATAAAATTTCTGCCCATATTGAAAAGTTTCTTTATAAAAATTTTGCATATTGAAAAAAATCAATACCTTTGTACCGCATTCCGTTTGGAACTGCGCCCAAAATTACAAAAAATTGCTGAAAAAGGAGAATGTTTAACTTTTAAATGTAGATGGATATGATGACAACAGCAGGACGTTACATTGGTGTGAGCAACGATGCTCGTAACAAGTTGATGAAGGTGTTTGACTGCACGGAGAAGATGGTGCGACTGGCTTTGACCTACCGGAGCGACTCTGATCTGGCGAGGAGGATAAGGCACACAGCCCTGAAGAACTATGGTGGGATGAACATGGCCCAGTTGCCGGAGTGCGAGACCATACACGTGGTGGCGGAGGGCGACAGGCGCCTGATGAGGCAGGCTTTTGACAACGGTGCCATGCTGGAGGCCGACAAGGGTACCGGTGAGGTGGTGGTGTTTAACCGCAAGGGTGAGCAGATGGGCAGATGGGAGAACGTGGACATTCCGACGCTGGGTGAGATTCAGGTTTTCGCTGCGGGTTTGTAGCATATATAATATAGTAGGACAATGGAGTATTACGGTAACACTTTGTGCATAAGCCATAACGAGCTGACGGAGTTTATCAGCGTTGGGAATCTGCAGAAGATGAGCCAGCGCGGTAAGGTGACGCGTGTTCGCCGTGGCTGCAATGACACTCCAGCGCTGTTTGCCGTAGATAGCCTGCCACTGAAATACCGTACGGAGGTGTATCGCCGATATCCAGATCTGAGGGAGCAGGCCGATAGCAAGCCCTTTATGGACACAATATTGCCAAACGGCGAGGCGATCCTGTTTTATGAATCGTATGTTCTTGCCGACGGCAGGCATCTGAAGACTGAGATCCAAAGCGTGTATGCCAACAACTGCGCCATACTGGATGCCTTCAAGCGTGTGATGGAGAAGAGCAACAGCCACCGCCTGCGCCAATCCAAGCCGAAGGTGAACAAGACGGAGTTCTGGAAGAAGGCAGCAGCAGCGCTGCCACGGCTGGCGGACAGGTTCCCGCACTCTCTGCCAGAGAGCGGGAGAAGGTTGCAGAGGAAGTTCAACGAGTATCTGCGTGAGGGGTATGAGTGCATGATAAGCGGCAAGTTCCTGAACAAGAACAGCGCCAAAGTGGATGATAGTGAGAAGGAGGGGTTGCTGGCTGGGTTGATAGCTCATCATAACAACCTGGATAACGCTTTTATTGCAAGAGCATATAATGCAGTGGCAGAACAAAAGGGTTGGGATGAGATTACGGCTTCGGCGGTGGCTGTGTGGCGAGAGAAGACTGACCTTGTGACGTCGGTGGGAAGACTGGGCGTGTCGAACTTCAGGAACCACAAGAGCATGCAGGTGAAGCGTAGCCGCCCGACGGCGCCATTCCTGATGTGGAGCCTTGACGGCTGGACTGCCGAGCTGCTGTACAGGGAAACGAAGACAGACGGCAGGGGAAGGAGCGTGACGACGTATCATAACCGCTTGACGGTGGAGGTGGTGCTTGACCCGTGTTGCAACTATCCGATTGGCTATGCAATAGGCACGCACGAGACTCCGGAGCTGATAAGCGCTGCGCTGAGGGATGCTGCCAAGCATAGCGAGGAGCTGTTTGGGGTGATGCTGAGGAGCAACCAGATACAGTGTGACCATTATGCAATAAAGGCGATGACGCCGATCTATAACGTGGTGGGCGAGAAACTGACCCCGGCACAGGTGAAGAACGCGAAGACGAAGCCGGTGGAGCCATATTTCAAGGAACTGAACGTGAAATACTGCAAGATGTTCAACAACTGGTCGGGCTATGGCGTGACAACGGACCCAAAGCGCCAGCCAAACTCGGAGGCTCTGAACAAGCTTCGACATACGTTCCCGGACGAGGCAGGGGTGCGTGAGCAGATAACGCGTATAATAATGAAGGAGCGTAGCGAGAAGGTGGAGCAGTTCCGTGCGATGATGGCGAACCTCCCTGCGGAACGCCGTCTGCCACTGAGCAGAGAGCAGTTCCTGCTGAACTTCGGTGCGGAAACGGGCTTCAAGAATGCCCTTGAGGGCAACGGCCTGCGCCCGACGCTCTTGGGTGTGAAGCGAGACTACGACTGCTTTGACATCCGCTTCAGGGAGCATGCCGGGACACGATGGACGGTGAAGTACGATCCGGAGAACCTGAGTGAGGTGCTTGCGGTGAACGAGGACGGTTCGCTGCGCTTTATGCTTCAGGAGAAATATGTGCAGCCAATGGCCCTGGCTGACCGAAAGGAAGGCGACTTTGAGCAGCTGCAGAGGGTGAGGAACTTCAACAGGGAACTGGAGGGACACGTGGCAACGCAGCTTGCCCTGGCCTATGAGGCAGGTGCGGAGGCGATAAAGGGGTTGCCACAGTCGGACATTCTGCACAGGCTGCTGCTGTGCGACAGCAAGGGGCAGCACAAACTGCCAAGGGCAGAGCGACAACTTATGGCGGCTGAGGCCGAGACCAGGGGGATGAAGGCGGTGGAGGTGCCGGTGATACCGATGGGGGCCGAGGCGACGGATGTGGATGACTATACGATATTTTGAGAACGGAAAACGGAAAGGTGAAAACGGAAAACTGAATATTAACTTTATAAAAACAACAGAAAAATTATGATGACGAAGGATGAGAGAACACAGATTGCAGCACGACTGAAGGACTATTGCGTGCAGAAGGGAAGCCAGAACAAGGCGGCCAACAGTATGAACGGCGTGAGCTCGGCAACGGTGAGCAAGGTGCTTGCCGGGGACTGGGAGACAATAAGCGACGAGATGTGGCGCACGATAGCGTCGCAGACCGGCCACGAGACAAGGGGATGGCAGATTGCTGAGACAAGGGCGTATAAGCGTATGGCTTTCCTGCTGGAGAACGCCAAGCGTGACTGACTGGTGATGGCGGTGACTGGTGATGCGGGATGCGGCAAGACGGAAGCCATAAAGAACTATACGGCGGCTAACAGGAACGTCTACCATCTGTGCTGCTCGGAGTATTGGAACAGGCGTACGTTCATGGGCAAGCTGCTCCAGTGTATGGGTGTGGACTATACGGGTTCGACGGTGAGTGATATGATGGAT
>RHMF01001422.1_pt1 | contig 10911 bp, 13 predicted proteins | sample 5365151 | NCBI WGS metagenome assembly RHMF01 (sample SAMN10266501, study PRJNA497801) | feces metagenome | isolation source: feces | host: Bos taurus | place: China: Prairie of Fairy Mountain | collected 2017-08-14 | reverse complement strand
GGCGATCTGACGTGCGCGCTTGATAGCGGTGGTCAGGTCACGCTGGTGAGCAGCACAGGTACCGGTGGTACGGCGGGGCAGGATCTTGCCGCGCTCGGACAGGTAACGGCGCAGCTTGGCAGTATCCTTGTAATCGATAGCAGTCACCTTGTCAACGCAGAAAGAACAAACCTTCTTACGCTTGCGGGGACGCATACGCTGTTCGTTAGCCATGGGATTTACCTCCTTGTAAGTCTAGTAAAAAAGTTCAGTTTTTTAGAAAGGCAGCTGAGCGTCATCGTCAGAGAGCATCGCGAAATCGGATGCGGGTGCTGCGGGGGCAGAGTAGCCGCCGTAGCTGGGGGCGGGAGCATTGTAGGCGTTGCCACCGTAATTGTTATTACCGTAGCTGTTGCCGCCATAGGCGTTGCCTTCATTGCCACGCTTGCTTTCGCCGAAGTAGACATTGTCTGCTACGACTTCAGCGGTGCGACGCTTGTTGCCGTCCTTGTCGTTCCAAGAACGGATCTGGAGACGACCGGAAACCACGATCATACTACCCTTGGTGAAATACTTGGACACAAACTCGCCGGTCTGACGCCAAGCCACGCAGTCGATGAAATCGGTTTCCTTTTCGCCGCCGTCTCTGCCGCCGAAATCACGGTCGACAGCCACGGTAAAGCTGGCCACGGCAATGCCGGTGCCAGTGCGGCGAAGCTCGGGGTCACGGGTCAGGCGACCCATGATGACGATGTGGTTGAGCATGATTAGCCCTCCACAGCGGTGGTCAGGCAGCGCAGAACGCCTTCAGTGATCTTCATCACGCGCTCCAGCTCGGCGGGGAACTCGGGCTTGACTTCCATGTTCATCAGAACGTAGTAGCCTTCTGCCAGGTCATTGATCATGTAGGCCATGCGACGCTTGCCCCACTCGTCAATGTTCAGCAGAGTACCCTCCGCTTCCACCATTGCCTTGAACTTTTCTACCAGTGCAGCGATGCCCTCCTCGCCCACAGCGGGGTCGATGATGTAGAGCACCTCGTACTTACCAGTGATCTTAGCCATGTTGATTGCACCTCCTTTTGGACTTTTGGCCCCCGGTCGCGCCGGGAGCAAGGATTTGTCCGCATACGCAGACTGAAAAATTATAATGGATAAATATCTATTTGTCAAGCGTTTTTCTAACTTTTTTCTTGAAAAACCGGCACTATTTACAATCCCAGGGAGGAATATCGGTCCGCACTGTCCGGTAAAACGGTGACGGTGTATGTTCCCTGGGCAGCAAATTGGGCAGCGGCCAGCACATTGGCCCCTGCGGAGATGCCTGCCGGGATACCGCTTGCGTTTAAGCCTTTGCCAGCGGCAAACGCTTCTTCGTCTGTTACGGTCACGATTTGGTCGATTAGCGACCGATCCAAAACCGATGGTACAAAATTCGCCCCGATGCCCTGGATACTGTGGCTGCCGGCCAGCCCCTCCGATAGCAGGGGGCTGGCTGCCGGTTCTACCGCAACGATGTGAATATGGGGATTGTGTTCTTTCAAAAACCGGGCAGTGCCGCTCAAAGTGCCGCCAGTGCCTACACCGGCTACAAATACTTCAATCTTGCCGTCGGTCTGTGCCCAGATCTCAGGGCCGGTGGTGCGGTAATGGGCCAGTGCCCCGGCAGGGTTTTCAAATTGTCCCGGCAGGAAACTGCCAGGGATCTGCGCAGCCAACGCCTGTGCTTTCGCCACAGCACCGGCCATTCCCAAGCTGCCGGGGGTCAGCGTGATCTCGGCGCCGTAGAAAGCAATCATTTTCTTCCGCTCTTGGCTCATGGAATCGGGCATTACGATGATGCAGCGAATATTTCTTGCCTTGCACAGCGCGGCCAGGGCGATGCCCATATTGCCGGAGGTGGGTTCGATCACCGTGCCGCCAGGAGGCAGAAGACCTCGCTTTTGGGCATCGTCTAAAATGAATAATGCCGCCCGATCTTTGATGGAACCGGTGGGGTTTTCATATTCGGCCTTGGCGTAGAGATTTTGGCCCAGGGTGAGCAGGGATGTTGGATGGATCATAAAAACCTCCGTTCGATGGAAAATCCCGTCCGGTTGTGTTACAACCTTAGAAGGAGGGATGGAAGTGGAAAAACTGTTGAAGCTACTGCTGGATGACTACTGCCAGGACCGGGCTGTGGATCGTATCCTCGATTTGTGCCACCCGGCGCCGGACGCGGTGCAAACTTTGGTGGAGAAAATGCAAATGTTGCTGTTTCCCGGGTATTTCGGGGAAAATAACTGCTGCGTCAATATGAAAAGTTATATTTTCAAAACGGCAGCGGATATTGTTTGGCGGTTGGAATCCCTGGCTGGCCCAGAAAAAACGCAAAAATTTCTTCGCCAGATCCCCGCTGTTCGTACGGAGCTGGAGCAGGATCTGCAGGCCTTTTTGGCAGGCGATCCCGCTGCTGCCGGGGAAGAGGAGATCATCGTTTCCTACCCCGGATTTTATGCTATTTGGGTGCAGCGGCTGGCTCACCGCCTCTACAAGCTGGATGTACCGCTGCTGCCACGGATGATGACGGAACTGGCCCATAGCCGCACCGGCATCGATATCCATCCCGGGGCGGTGTTGGGGCGATCCTTTTTCATCGATCACGGTACTGGGGTGGTGATCGGCCAAACCACGGTCATCGGTGATTGCGTGAAAATATACCAGGGGGTCACCCTGGGGGCCATTTCCACCCGGGGTGGACAGAGCCTGAAGGGAAAGAAACGGCACCCTACCATTGAGGATGCCGTTACTATCTACGCGGGCGCGTCTATCTTAGGGGGCGATACAGTGATCGGGCAGGGGGCGGTGATCGGCGCCAATGCATTCGTCACAGCTTCCGTAGCGCCGGGAGCGGTGGTCATCGATCGGCCAGGTCCTTGATCACTTCACCTGCCAGCAGCAGGCCTGCGATGCCGGGGATATAGGAGGTGGAGCCGGGGATCTGCCGTTTGCCGATGGCGGCGGCCTCTTCCTCGGCACCCACAGGCTTCAGCGCCTCCTCGGTGGTGAACACCACTTTCATATGGTTGATGCCCCGTTTCTTCAGCTCCTTGCGCATCACTCTTGCCAGAGGGCAGATGGTGGTTTTGGAAATGTCTGCCACTTGGAATGCGGTGCCGTCCAGCTTGTTGCCGGCGCCCATACAGCTGATGATGGGCGTGCCGACTGCAAAAGCACGCTCTGCCAGGCACAGCTTGCCGGTGACGGTATCGATGGCATCCACAATATAGTCATACTGCGAAAAGTCAAACTGATCCGCTGTCTCCGGGGTGTAGAACACCGGATGGGTGCGGATGACGAGATTGGGATTGATATCCAGCAGCCGCTGTTTGGCCACCTCCACTTTTAATTTTCCAACGGTGGAGTGGGTGGCGAATAGCTGACGGTTGATATTGGTGACGGAAACGGTGTCGCTGTCTACCAGGTCAATAGCGCCGATGCCGCTGCGCACCAGTGCCTCCGCCGTGTAGCCGCCAACGCCGCCAATGCCAAAAACGATGACCCGGGCCTTTTGCAGGCGCTGCATAGCTTCTTCGCCCAGCAAGATCTCTGTGCGGGAAAATTGTAGCTCCATAAGCTACCTCCTGATGTGATTTTGTGTGAAATGATTGCTGATAATATTACCCACGGTAATGCCGGACCACCGGTGGCTACCCTTATTGGGGATAAACAATCAATATATATATTTCCACAAAAAATGAAAAGGGAGCGGTGGAGCCGCTCCCCAGTGTATCAGTCGGCGAAGTTGATCTGATCCTTATACATCTCCTTGAAGATGCCATACACAGCGTTCAGAGTTTCCTCATCGTCAACGGACAGGTAGTTTTCATTCTCTTCGTCAACGGGCTCGATCTGCAGGATCACGATCTCGTCGTTACCTTCTTCGGTGGGCAGCAGCACCAGGTATTCATTGCCTTCGTACTCGATGACATCCAGATATTCAAATTCGGTCTCGTTGCCTTCCTCGTCGGTCAGCACCAGAATGTTCATTTCGTCTTCGGACAGGATCTCGTTCTTGTTTTCCATTGGAATTGTTCCTCCTAAAAGTAATATATGTTATTGTAGTGGCTTGTGCTTAAAAAAGCAAGCCTCATTTTTCACCTGTAAATTCGATGCAGTAGGGTCGCAGGGGGCAACCATTGCATTTGGGCCGTTGGGCGGTGCAGACTTCTCTGCCAAACAGCACGATGCGGTGGCAGAAATCACTGCTCTCGTCAGCCGGCAGGATGGAGCGTAGCTGACGCTCTACCTTCTCCGGGTCTTTACCCTCGCTAAGGCCTAAACGGCCGCAGATGCGGATACAGTGGGTGTCACAGACCACGCTGCCCGGATGGCCATACAGGTCGCCCAGCAGCAAATTGGCAGTCTTGCGGCCTACGCCGGGGATCTTCAGTAGCTTGTCCATACTGTCCGGCACTTTGCCGCCGTAGTCACGCAGTAGCATTTGGCAGCCAAGCACGATATCCCGTGCCTTGTGCTTGTAAAAGCCGCAGGAGTGGACAAGTCTTTCTACATCTGCAATGTCTGCCGCAGCCATAGCCTCCAATGTGGGATAGGCGGCAAAGAGGGCCGGGGTCACCAGGTTGACCCGGGCATCGGTGCATTGGGCACTCAGCCGCACAGCGATCATCAGCTCGTAATCCTTGCCGTAATGCAGGGCGCAGGGGGCATCGGGATATTTTACTTTCAGAATATCGATGATGGCACGAACCTTGCTTTCCATGGCGCACCTCCTTTTGGCTCATTCTATCATAGAACAAGCCAAAAAGAAAGTGGGAAGATGAATTATTGTTTAGCGGTATTGCAAACAATCATTGGTCACATTACATCTGCTCGATAATGGGCTGGGCGGACATAGCGGAGATCTCGTAGGTGGTCCGCTCCTGGGGACCCTCATCGGTCAGCTTGGTGTACACCCTGCTCTGCATCCGCCCCTGCAAATGGACCCAGTCGCCGGTACGCTGCAGCGCAATCTGTCCGGCAGTACGACCCCAAAGGATGCATGGCAGATAATCTGCTCGATGGAATGCCCGGGGAACTGCCAGCATAATGTCGCAGATCTCCCGCCCCAGGGGTGTGCGGCGGTAGATGGGTGTGCGGCATAGTGGGCCGCAAAGGGTCACATCGTTAATGGGCAGGCCATCCTCGGCGGTGACGGAGGCGGCAAACACAAACACCAGCAGCCGTCGGATTCCATCCTCTTTCAGGTTGTGGGAACGGATTTGACCCTCGACGCGGAGCATTTCGCCGCCGGATAGGTCCATAGCCTGTAACAGGCTGAATTCAGCGATCACAGGAAGAAGATCGATTGCGCCTGACAGCCGCTGCACTGCCAGGGTGAAACGATAGAAGCGTTTGTGATGATTCTCGTGGGAAAATTGGGGCAGGCCTTGCAGCTCGCCCCGCAGGATTACGGTATTTTCAGTATGTTCCATATGTGCCACCTCGCGCAAAGAAATGTATGGAACATCCTATGGCGTTCAAGCAAAAATAAGAACCCCAAATAAGTGGAAAAGGAGATGCGCACGGCATCTCCTTTAGAATTTATCCATAATGGCTTGGTTGCCTTGCGCCAAGATGGCATCGGCGTTGCTGCCCAAAATCGCTTGCAGATGGCCTTCCTCCGTGTTGCAGCCGTGGGGTACGGCCCAGGCGCCGGCATCGCTGCCGCAGGCGATAAGACCGCCCATAGCGGTAAACTTGCGCAGATTTTCACTGGTATGGGCGCCGATGGCTTCCACAGCCGCCTCGTCGAAGCGGCCCTTGCCCCGCAGATTCAGGACCGTGGACACCGTGGGCACCCAAACTGTGCCGTTTTCCGCCATAGCTGCCAGGGCATCAGCATCGGCGTAAGCGCCGTGTTCGATGGAGTCCACACCGGCTGTGGCGGCAGCTTCCATAGTGCGAGCGCCGTTGGCGTGGACCATCACAGAGAAACCCTCGCTGTGGGCGATGTGGATCAGTTCCCGGATCTCGTCGGCAGGCAGACCATCCTCGGAAAGCTGACCGAATCGATCAAAATCCATCAGACCCGAAATCATAATTTTAATAAAATCTGCACCGTCTGCCCTGTGTTTTGCCACAAGTTCAGTGAACTCCCGGAAATTTTCAAACTTTTCTCCGATAAAGCTGCCATAATGCCCGGCCTTGCACAGATTTGCCAGGGGGGTGCGGTAGCGGATGCCGTAATCGGCAGCCAGTTCGCGGGCACGCTTGCCTGCGCCCCAGCGGTCACCGCCGTCCCGCAGGTAGGTGTAGCCGTCGCGCTGGTATTGGGAAAGGATCCTGTGAATGAAGGCTTCATCTGGCTGACTTTTGTGGCGGGCAATGGCGGCCCGCCAGTCGTAGCCATCCAGGATCATATGCATATGGCAATCACATTTCATACTTATGCGAAAGCGTCCAGCGCCAGCTTGAAGGCACCGTAAGCGCCGGCATCGTTGCCCAGCTGGGCGATGGTGAAGCGCACAGCTGATGCGGCGTGGAATACATATTTGTGGAAGTAGGGCTCAATACCATCCAGCAGGACCTGGCCTGCTTTGCACACGCCGCCGCCCAGTACGATGACCTCCGGGTCGATGACGCAGCTCAAGTTTGCCAGGAATTCGCCGAGATAAGCAAAATACTGCTCCAGTGCGGCCTTGCCGATCTCGTCGCCGGCAGCGGCTGCATCAAAGACATCCTTGGCCATGATTTTTTCTACAGAGCGCAGGGAAGAGGAGGTATCGCTGGCGGCCAGTAGCCGCTTTGCCAGAGTGGAAACGCCGGTGGCGGAGCAATACTGCTCGGCACAGCCACGCTTGCCGCAGCCACAGCGCTCGGTTTCATCACGATTGAGTACCAGGTGGCCAATCTCACCGCCGGAACCGTGAGCGCCGTGGAGCACCCGACCGTCGACAACGATGCCACCGCCAACGCCGGTGCCCAGGGTGGCCATAATCATATTTTCGCAGCCAGCGCCGCCGCCCTTCCAATATTCGCCCAGGGCGGCCACATTGGCATCATTGCCGGCCTTTACGGGCAGGTCGGTCAGACCGGATAGCTCTTCGGCAATGTTAAATACGCCCCAACCCAAATTGACACACTTGTTGACCACGCCCTTGCTGCTGACAGGGCCGGGCACACCAATGCCAATGCCGATGATGCTGCTCTTTTCGATTTGATTTTCCTGCAGATAGCCGTTGACAGCCGCTGCGATGTCCGGCAGAATGTGGCTGCCGCTGTCGGCTGTATTGGTGGGAATCTCCCACTTGTACAGCAGATTACCCTGTTCGTCAAAATACGCCAGTTTGACGGTAGTGCCGCCAAGATCGATGCCAAAGCCGTAACGCATATGTATAAGCCTCCAAAAGATGTTGTTGTTTAGATAAATTGCTGTTTACAAGCAATGTTATATGAATGGAACTGGGTAACGCCTACCACTGTCATTGCGAGGAGCAAAGTGACGCGGCAATCTCCTGGTACCATCTTTACTGCTACACAGCACTTCTAAGGATTGTACCAGGAGATTGCCACGGGCCTAGCGGCCCTCGCAATGACACAGTAGTGGCAACCCAGGTGCGTAGCCGTTGCTGCGCTAAACAACAATTTACCGCACTATTATACATCTTCCCAAAACAAAAAGCCATAGTTTGTGGAAAAATTTTCGAACTTTTCCATTTCTACTTGCGTTTACAGAAAAAATGCTTTATCATATATACAGAACAAAAAACGAAAGGATGTGCCGATCGTATGATCAAAGTAGATATTTCCAATGTTTGGGGACAGGTATCCCTGCCCGACCTGCTGGCTCTGGAAAAAGAAGTGTTCGCTGCTCATATGACCCTGACCGAGGGCAATGGCGCTGGCAACGATTTCCTTGGCTGGCTGGATCTGCCCGTTTGTGAACCCACCGAGGAGATGCAGCGCATCAGCGCCGCCGCTGAGCGGATCCGCGCCAATTCCGATGTATTTGTTGTCATCGGCATCGGCGGCAGCTATCTGGGCCCCCGCGCCGCTATTGAGCTGCTGCAGGGTTGCAACCACAACCTGGGCAAGGGTAAGGGTAATCCCCAGATCTTCTTCGCCGGTAACGGCCTTTCTACCCGCGCTTGGAACGAGCTGAAGCGCCTGCTGGATGGCAAGGACTTCTCCATTGCCATTATTTCTAAGTCCGGCACCACCACCGAGCCTGCCATCGCCACCCGCGCTTTGGTTTCTATGCTGAAGCAGAAGTACGGCGCTGCCGCCAAGGAGCGCATCTTCGCCATCACTGATCCCTGCAAGGGCGCTCTTCGCCAGATGGCTACCGACGAGGGTTGGGAGACCTTCGTGATCCCCGCCAATGTGGGCGGCCGCTTCAGTGTGCTGACTCCTGTAGGCCTGCTGCCTATCGCTGTGGCTGGTATTGACATCAATGCTATGATGCAGGGTGCCTATGATGCCAAGCACGATTACGATCTGCGTTCCTTTGAAAATCCCGTTTGGCAGTACGCCGCTGTGCGTAACCTGTTGTATCGCCGTGGCAAGTGCATCGAGCTGCTGGAGTCCTTCGAGCCTGGCTTCAAGATGATGGGCGGCTGGTGGCAGCAGCTGTTCGGCGAGTCCGAGGGCAAGGACGGCAAGGGCATTTTCCCTGTCACCGCTGAGTTCACCGCCGACCTGCACTCCCTGGGCCAGATGATCCAGCAGGGCGAGCGCAATATCTTCGAGACTATGATCCGCTTTGCGCCTCCTGCCGACCTGGCTGTGGTGGAAGCTGACGAAAAGGATCTGGATGGCCTGAACTACCTGGCCGGCAAGACCCTGGACTTTGTTGACGAGCAGGCCTTCCGTGGCACCCTGGCTGCCCACGTGGACGGTGGTGTGCCTGTTATCACTATGGATATGGGCGTGCTGGACGACAAGAAGCTGGGCGAAATGTTCTACTTCTTCGAGCTGAGCTGCGGCGTGTCCGCCTATATGCTGGGTGTCAACCCCTTCGACCAGCCCGGTGTGGAATTCTATAAGCGCAATATGTTCCGTCTGCTGGGCAAACCCGGTTACGAGAAGTAATTTTACAAATTTGCAAAATAGTAGTTGCAAAATCCTAAATTAACTGGTAGAATGTTTGTAAGCCAATATTAGGCATTGCAAAGGAGGAATATCCTATGATTCGTGTTATTATGGGCCTGAAGGGCTCCGGCAAGACCAAGAAGATGATCGACTCCATCCACGAGACTCTGGAACACGCCAGCGGCGATGTAGTTTGCATCGAGTATGGCAAGAAGCTGACCTATGATGTCAACTACAAGGTTCGTCTGGTGGATTCCAAGGAGTATGCCATCACCAATGTGGATATGCTCAAGGGCTTCCTGAGCGGTCTGCACGCTGGCAACTTCGATATTACCCACGTGTTCATCGACAATCTGTATAAGACCATTGGTTCCGATGTGGCTACCGCTGAGCAGTTTGTTGCCTGGTGCGCTACCTTCGCTGAGACCAACAATATGAACATCACTATGACCATCTCCGAGGATCCTGCCAACGTTTCCGAGGATGTCAAGAAGTACCTGTAATTTCCTGACAACGTACATTGTCCCCGCTGCTTTACCGCAGCGGGGACATTTTTTGCCCCGGTGGGTATCCACCGGGGCTTTGCTTATTTCTTCTTGGGTTTGCCTTTGGGGCCAGGTTTGGATTTGAAGCCTGGCGTGTCCAATCGGCCCTTGCCTTTGGACGGTACCTTGGGCGGGGCTTTAGGCGGAGGGGCGGTAGGCTTGCCCATTTGGGGGGGCACGGCACGGATCAGACATTTGGGACCGGAGCCGATCAGATCCTCCCTGTGGGCCTTCAGCAAGGCTTCCCGCACCAGATAATAGTTTTTGGGGTTGCGGTACTGGATCAATGCCCGCTGCATAGCCTTTTCGTGGGGGTCCGTGGGCACATACACCTTTTCCATAGTGCGGGGATCCAGGCCGGTGTAGTACATCACCGTGGAGAGCGTCGAGGGGGTGGGGTAGAAGTCTTGCACCTGCTCCGGGTTGTAACCCATTTCCCGGATGTACTCGGCTAGCTCAATGGCCTCCTTCAATCCGGAACCGGGGTGACTGCTCATCAGATAGGGCACCAGGTACTGGTTCATACCGTACTGCTTGTTCAAGGCAAAATACTTGTCCACAAACTTGTTGTATACAGCGTTGCGAGGCTTGCCCATCTTGTCCAGCACCGCATCGGATACGTGTTCCGGCGCAACCTTCAACTGGCCGGAGATGTGGAATTGCACCAATTCTTTGAAGAAGGTGTCCTTCTTGTCCGCCAGCAGATAGTCAAAGCGGATGCCACTGCGGACAAAGACCTTCTTGATGCCGGGGATCTTCCGCAGTTTGCGCAGCAGCGCTACATAGTCAGAGTGGTCGGCCTTCATATTTTTGCAGGGGGTGGGGTAGAGGCACTGCCGTCCACCGCAAGCACCTTTGCTCAGCTGCTTTTCACAGGCTGGGTGACGGAAATTGGCAGTGGGGCCACCTACATCGTGGATGTAGCCTTTGAAATCTTTGTCCTTGACCATCGTTTCCGCCTCAGCGAGAATGCTCTCGTGGCTGCGGGTCTGAATGATGCGGCCCTGGTGGAAAGTCAGAGCGCAGAAGCTGCAGGCACCGAAGCAGCCCCGGTTGCTGACCAGGCTGAACTTGACTTCTTCAATGGCCGGTACACCGCCCTTTTTGGCGTAGCTGGGATGCCAGGTCCGCATATAGGGTAGATCATATACCGCATCCATCTCCTCGGTGGTCAGCGGTTTCTGGGGCGGGTTCTGCACCACAAATTCCTTGCCGTAAGGCTCGGCCAGCCGCTTGGCGGTGAAGGGATCGCAGTTGCCGTACTGAATTTTGAAGCTTTAGGCATACTTGCGCTTGTTGGCTTTTAGTTCATCGAA
>RHMF01001420.1_pt1 | contig 10922 bp, 13 predicted proteins | sample 5365151 | NCBI WGS metagenome assembly RHMF01 (sample SAMN10266501, study PRJNA497801) | feces metagenome | isolation source: feces | host: Bos taurus | place: China: Prairie of Fairy Mountain | collected 2017-08-14 | reverse complement strand
GACACTCCGGCGCCTGGCGGCAATCCACACACACCAGCGCCCGGGCATTGCCCCGGCGATTCAGGAACAGAATGGTCTGATGGCCCTGCCGGTGGGTGTTCCAGATGGCTTCCCGCAAGTCAACACTGAAGCTGGAATCGTTGCCCTCTTTGATCTCCTGCCGCATGTCCACGATTTGGACATCCGGAAGGGCTTTGCCATTGTAGCGGTGGCGCAGTTGATAAAGCTGATGGTCACCGTTTTTGGCATGGTACATGGTCTCCACCGAGGGCGTGGCAGAGCCCAGGAGCACCAGAAAATGCTCCTTCAGACCCCGGTACATGGCAATTTCCTTGGCATTGTACCGGGGATTGGTTTCTGATTTATAGGAATGCTCCTGCTCCTCATCCAGGATCAGCAGACCCAGATTTTTTGCGGGGGCAAACACCGCACTGCGGGTGCCCACGACCACACCGGCCTCGCCGCTGCGGATCCGCTTCCACTGATCATACCGTTCGCCGGCAGGGAGGCTGCTGTGAAGTACCGCCACCTGATCGCCAAAGAGACCTGCCAGCAGGCTTAACAGCTGGGGGGTCAGGGCGATTTCCGGCACCAGGAGCATGGCCGATTTTCCGGCATCCAGGCAGCTTTGGATCAGCTTCAAATACACCGCCGTTTTGCCGGAGCCGGTGACGCCGTACAGCAGCGCACTGCCGGGCGTTTCCTGTCGCATTTGCTGCAAAAGGCCCTCAAATGCCTGGCTCTGTTCTTCATTCAGAACCAAGGGGCCGTCGATCTTCGCCGGGGTAATTTGGCGGCAGCGCAGCACCGGCTTGTCCGAGAGGGCAACATAGCCCAAATCCGCCAGGCGCTTGACGGTGGCGGTTTTGGCGCCGGTGAAATAGCAAAGCTCCTTTACGGACACCGTGCCCAAATTGCACAGCGTTTCCAAAACGGCCTTCTGCAAAGCTGCCGACTTGGGCCGACGGGCGGCATATTCCAGGGCTTCCTCCGCAGAAGACGCCAGAGTGGCGATCTTCTCGGTTTTGTCGCTGCTGCGGGCATGGAAATCCATTTGTGATGTGACCCACTTTTTCCGCAGCAGGTAATCCAGCCCATCCTCCAGCTTTTCAGGCTCCTCCAGGGCATTACGCAGGGCCGTTTCCTCTGCCTGGCCGCCCAGGTCCAGCAAAAGCTGCAGGATCTTCGCCGCATCCGCTCTTCGCAGCGACTTTTCCTGCCAGCTGCGATCCTCAGTCAGCGAAATCAGATTGCGGCTGTCAAACCACAGGCCCGCCGGGAGCATGACCCGAATGGCATCAAAGAAGGAGCAGAAATAACGCTCCCGCATAAAGGATGCCAGCTGCAGCATGGGCAGGCTCAGAACCGGGGTTTCGTCCAGGCAGCAGTCGATGGCCTTCAAGTCCTCGCCGCTTCCCTGCTCCACCGCCAGCACCACACCTTCGGTACGCCGGTTTCCCCGGCCGAAGGGCACCTGCACCCGCATGCCGCTTTGCACCTGCATTTGCGTAGGAATCCGATAGGAATAGGGCTTGTCAATGGCAAAACCCGCCGCGGCAACGGCAATTTTTGCAATCATTTCCAGCCCCTCCTTTTCTTACTTGCGATATTCTTCCTTCAGACCGGCAGTCAGCTCGCCGGCAGCCACCTCGTGAATGGCCATGGTCACAGGCTTCTCGGTCAGTTCCTCGCCCAGGACCTCAGCCTCATAGGCGATCTGACGGGCCCGCTGGGCCACCACATTGACCAGTAAGTAACGGCTTTCCACATGCTTGAGCATGTCAGCTACAGGGGGGTAAAGCATATTGATGATTCCTCCAATATATTAGTTCGAATTCTGGCGAATGATCTGCAGGACCTGGGCCACTGCATCATCCAGAACGTCATTGACAACGACATAGTCATACTTGTCCTGCTGGCTGTTTTCCCAGGCGGCACGCTCGACACGGACAGCGATCTGGTCCTCCGGGGTGTCATTGCGGGAACGCAGGCGGGTATTGAGCACTTCCATGGAAGGAGGCGCAATGAAGATCAGCTTGGCATCGGGATAGATCTCCCGCACCCGCATGGCGCCCACAGGCTCCACATCCAGGATCATATTGCCCTGCTGGGTCTTGTTGAAGATTTCAGACTTCAGGGTGCCGTAATAGTTGCCCATGTGGTAGTCGTACTCCACGAACGCACCCTGGGTGATCATCTGCTTGAAGGCATCCTCGCTGATAAAGAAATACTGCACGCCGTTGGTCTCACCCTCCCGGGGTGCACGGCTGGTAGCAGAAACAGAGAACAGCAGCTTGGGTTCGGCCTCCATGACTCGCTTGAGAATGGTGCTCTTACCAACGCCGGATGCGCCGGAAATGACGAAAAGCTTTCCTCCGCTCATTCCTCTTCCTCCTCGTAATTTACATTTTGTTTATCCTGCCAGCGGGCCGCAACGGTTTCCGGGCCAATGGCAGAGAGAATGACATGGTCTGTATCCATCAGGATCACAGCTTTGGTTTTGCGACCGTAGGAAGCATCGATGAGCATTCCACGCTCCCGGGCTTCCTGGATCACACGCTTGATGGGTGCCGAATCCGGGGCCACCACAGCCAGCACCCGGGATGCGGATACCATGCTGCCGAAGCCAATATTGATCAGTTTCACATCGGCACCTCTTATTCGATGTTCTGGGTCTGCTCGCGGATCTTTTCCAGCTCCGCCTTGATGTCCACCACGATCCGGGCCAGGCGCACATCGGTACACTTGGAGCCGATGGTGTTGGCCTCCCGGTTCATTTCCTGCAGCAGGAAGTCCAGCTTACGGCCCATGGCACCGCCGGTGGTCAGCATGGCATACATCTGCTGCAAGTGGCTGCGCAGGCGGACGGTCTCTTCGTCCACCGCCACCTTATCAGCGAAAATGGCAGCCTCGGTGAGGATGCGGCTCTCATCGATGGAGCGGTTTTCCAGCACTTCCTTCAGCTTGGCCTCCAGCCGGGCCCGGTAATCCACCACAGTCTGGGCGTTGCCGGCTTCCACCTGGGAGACCAGCTCCTCGATGGTAGAACCCCGGCTGCGCAGGTCATTTTCCAAAGCCTGTCCTTCGGTGCAACGCATGGCATCGTAACCGGCCAGGGCCTGGGACACCACGCCCAGCAGGTCAGCCAGCAGCTGCTCCTCGTCCACCTCCGGCTTCTCCACCGTGAAGACCTCCGGCATTCTCGACAGCAGGGACACACTGATATCGTCCTTGACTTCAAACTCCCGGACCATCTGCTGCATGGCGGCGAGATATCCGGCCACCACGGCGGAATTGAGGGTGACCTGGGCATCCACGCCGTTTTCGCTGCGCATGGAGATGTAGACATCCACCTTGCCGCGGGAAATGGAGTTTTTCACCGCCTGCTTGACGGCTTCTTCTGCAAAGGACAGGATTCTAGGCAGCTTGACGCTGCAATCCAGATAGCGGTTATTGACAGAACGCAGTTCCACTGTAAATTCACGGCCATTGACCGTTTCTACAGCCCGGCCATAGCCGGTCATGCTTTTAATCAAGATGATTATCCCCTTTTTCTGTTATATTAGGCTGCTTTGCGTAGGATTTTATGGTATAAACGGTACCTTTTTTCGCCAGATGGCGGTCGTACAGCTTGACGGGCAGCAGACCCAGGAGGAATCCCAGGATGCTGATGAGAATGCCCTTGCCCCACAGGTTTTCACCCATTATGTAGCCTGCCAGGAAGGTCACCAGCGGCAGCACGTACAGGACGACAGCGCCTTTTAACACGGTGGCGGTGTCGGATTCCACCGTCACCCAATCGCCGGGCTGAGCCTGGATCGGGTTGTGGGCTGCAAAGAGCATGCTCTGGCTGGTGGCACCGCAGCCGGCGCATTTATGGCAATCGCCGCTGCAGGCACTTTCCCGCACCCGGAGCACTTCGGCCATGCCGTCCGGCAACAGGCGGTGTACTTTCACGGTCTGTTCCATCGCCCTTGCCTCAGCTCTTTTCGGTGATCAGAACCAGAATGCGATAGGACTCGTCATAAACAACGCCCACATCACTGACACCGACGATCTCAATGGTGCAGGTATAGTACTCGGCACCGGGCACCGCATTGGCAAAATCGATGGAAACGATGATATTCTCAGGTGTGATCTCGTTGAGCTTGTTTTCACGGCCCTGGATTTTAACCACCAGCTGCTCTTTCCGGATCACCACATCCAGATTCTCCGGTACATTCTGCAGAATAAAGTTTTCCGCAAGGACCGTGACGGTGGCGGTGGTCATTTCCGGGATCTTCACATTCACATGCACCACAGAAATGCCGCTTTCATTGGTAACATTTTCCGGCAGCTCAATGGGGAAGTCCAGCACCTGGCTGTCGGTCAGCAGGCCCAAATCCACCACCAGTTCGATCTTGTCCAGGCCGCTGAGGGCTGCCTCGGAGCCGGAGACCAGGATGCTGCTGTGGCTGGGGATGGCGGTGACATCGGCAGAGGTCATACCGCCGCCGGGGATCACCTGGATCACCACGGGAATTTCCTTGATCTGGTACACACGCAGGGTCATGCGAATATCGCTGACGTTGACGGTAATGGCGCTGACATCTTCCACTGGGTTACCATCCGCACTGCAAAGGGTGTGGCGGTAGGTTTCCACGATGGTTTCCGCCTGGCCGTCCAGATTCACGGTAATGGCGGCATATTCGATCTGATCCACCACTTCCCTGGGGCCGGAGACGGTGACGGTGGCATGGCTGAGGGCCGCGTTTTCAATATCCGCAATAAAGCCTTCCGGCACGGCACCCTCAGTAAACAGCCGCACCGGCACGTCCTTGCGGGCACGCTCGGAGACCTTCACCGTAATATACTGAGGGTCCTTTTCCAGCACCTCGATGATGCCGGCGTTACTGGGGAAGGAAACGGTACACTTGACTTTATGCTCACCGGGCTCCCGGATCTGGGACAGATCCGCCAGAATGGTGATATTGGTTTTATCCAGCTTGTTCAGGTCCGTCCGGTTGCCGGACAGCTTCAGGTTCATGGTGGCATCCTTGCCGGCGGTGATCATCAGTTCCCGCTCATCCAGCAGGGAGACACCGTCGAACACCACGGGGACATCGTAGTAACTGGCTTCCGATTCCGGGCTGACCACGGTCACCACATACAGCCACAGGCCAAAGGCGATGACGATGGACAGCACCAAGCGCACTAAATTATTTTTCATGTTTGCCCTCCTTCGTAGACAGAGCCAGCTTCAGCGGGCGCTTTTTCTGCTCTGCTTGCTCGGGCATCAGTTCGTTCCGCAGCAGACGCTCCAGCATCTGGGGCGGCAGATGGCGCTTGAGCATGCCGTCCACCGCCACGGAAATGGTGCCGGTCTCCTCGGAAACGATTACCACCACGGCGTCGCTGGCCTCGCACAGACCCACACCGGCACGGTGCCGGGTGCCCAGATCCGGGCTGAGCCGCTTGCTGTGGGACAGAGGCAGCACACAGCCGGCAGCGCTGACACGGCCATTGCAAATGATCATGGCGCCGTCATGGAGCGCTGCCTTGGGGAAGAAGATGTTACGCAGCAGCTGCTCGGTGACCTGGGCATCGATGGCGGTGCCGGTCTTCATGTATTCGTCCAGGGGGTTATCCCGGGCGAAGACGATCAGCGCGCCGATCTTTTCCCGGCTCATCTGCTCGCAGGCCATGACGGTCTGACGGATGACACCTTCCATTTCCATGGAAGTGTTATCGGTGCTGAAGAGCTTGCTCAACTTCACATTGCCGATGTGGTCCAGGATCCGCCGCAGCTCCGGCTGGAACAGAATGACCAAAGCGATCAAACCGACAGTCATGACCTGTTCGATGACGAAGTGGATGGCGTACATATCCAGCCACCCCGTGACCCAGGATGCCAGCACCACAAAGACCACCGCCTTCGCGATCCGGGCAGCGCCGGAAGACCGCAGCAACGGAAACACCTTATAGATCAAAAAAGCCAGCAGGATGATATCAATGAAATCCGTCAGTTTCATGTTGGTAATCTGCCGAATCAGGTTTTCAAATACTTCCATTGCAGGACTTCACCGCCTCTCATTTATCCGGTAATTGGGTGCTCTGGCGCAAAAATTGCATAGTCACCCGATTATCTGTACTATTATAGCGGATTTGTCTGCTGATAGCAATAGCGAAGTGAAAATTTTTTATAAAATTCCAGGCATTTTTTGGTTTACCGTAATGCTGCTGCGGCCCGCAAAAAGGCCAGGCTTTGGGCTCTGGAGGCATCATGGCCAAAGCTCAGGCGCACCGTTCCGGTTTCCAATGTCCCGGCACTTTCATGGGCCAACGGCGCGCAGTGGAGCCCCGCCCGGACACAAATTCCCTGCCCTGCCAGGGCTGCGGCCAGGTCCTGGCAATCCATTCTTCCCATAAAAGACAATGTGCCGGATTGGTGTTTTCCTGCAAAGACAGTAAATCCCAGTTCCTTCAGGGCCGTCCCGCAGAATTGGGCCTCCCGCTGCTCCCGGCGGAAGATCCGCTCCAGGCCCGTTCGGTTAACATAACGCATTCCCGCTTCAAGTCCCGCGATCCCCGGCACATTGAGGGTGCCCGCTTCTGCCCCATCCGGCAAAAAGTCCGGCATGGCCGCATCCCGGGAATTGCTGCCGGTGCCGCCGCTGAGCAAGGGCTTGGGCGTCGATCGGCACAGCAGCAGACCCGTGCCCTGGGGGCCCAGAAGCCCTTTGTGGCCGGGCATGGCAATAAATTCCGCACCCAGGGCCTCAAAATCGATAGGCAGCATACCGGCTGATTGTGCCGCATCCATAGCAAAGGGCACGCCATATTGACGGCACAATTCTGCCATTTCCGCCACCGGCAGGACATAGCCGAAAACGTTGGAAACATGGGTAAAAATCGCCGCCTTGGGCCGGGTCTTCAGGGCCGCCTCCCATTGGGCCAGGGTGTCCGCCCAATCAAACAGCCGCCTGCCCGCCACGACGGTCCGGGCACCCTGTGCATACAGCGGCCGCACCACCGCATTGTGTTCAAAGCCGGAGATCAGCACCCGGTCTCCCGGCTGCACCAGGGTGGCGATGGCCAAATTCAGACCATGGGTGCAATTGGCTGTCAGCACCACCTGCTCCGGCTGGCAGGAAAACAGCTTCCCTGCCGTTTCCCGGCAAGCGTACACCTGCTCTGTTGCTGCCATCGCCGCCGGATAGCCGCCCCGGCCCGGATTGGCGCAGGTTTCCATGGCCCGCAGCACCGCCCTGCGGACCTGGGGCGGCTTATGAAAGGAGGTGGCCCCATTGTCCAGATAAATCATGTGGTCCATTCCTCAACATCCTGGTTTGCTTCGGTATAGATCTTACTAAAGGGCAGCCCATTCTGCCGCAGCAAGTTCACCGCCCGGTCGGTGTGCATCGGCCGCAGCCGCAGGCAATAGCCGCAGCCCCGTTCCTCCATCCACCGGGGCGTTCGTTGCAAAGTAGACTCGATACCGGCTTGCTGCAGCAGCCGCTGCCCGCGCTGCGCCGGGGTTACGGAACGAAAAGTGATAAAAATCATCCCCATACGACAAAACCTCCCGGGCTAATCTATGCCCGGGAGGTCATATCTGTGATTCAAGTTTTAGTTTGTAGGGCAAGGCCATAGCCTTGCTCTACGATTGCATAGCATAACTTGGTCATAGAGTCTTCTTCTGCCTATCAGCGGTTCCTGTCAAGATGGCTTCCAAAAACTTCCACAGTACGAAGCCAAGGGATGTACCCACCACATTCAGCAGCAGGTCATCCACATCGCAGGTACCCAGGCACAGGGCAAGCTGGCTCAACTCCACGCAGAGGATGATGCCGGTCATGAGGCAAAGGTGCCAAAGAAATCTACTCCAGCGGGGCCAGATTTCCGGCACGAAATAACCCAGGGGCACAAACATGGCCACATTGCCCAGCAAATTCCGAAAGGCAAAAGCTCGCATACCTGGATCCGGATTGGCCATCATGGCATTCCAGAACAGTTCCAGTGTCCGGAAGGGCTGCAGCTGCAGCACCCGGGCTCGTTCCCAGCTGAGTCGCTGTCCAAAGAGCAGCCACAGCATCCACAGGCAGTAGAAGCCGAACAGCAGCATTTTCCAGTGTTTTTGCTTCATCTTTCCTCCAGCAGGCACACCGCATGGCAGGCCATGCCCTGCATGGCACCGGTAAAGCCCAGACCCTCCTCAGTGGTGGCCTTCACATTGACCCGACCCACATCGATCCCCAGCTTACTGGCAATATTTTCCGTCATTTGGGGGATATAGGGCTTCAGCTTCGGTGCCTGGGCAAGGACGGTCACGTCGATATTGCCCACCCGGTAACCGGCAGCAGCAATTTTTTCCGCCACGCAACCCAGCAGTTCCATGGAGGAAATGCCCTTGTAGCGCATATCCGTATCCGGAAAATGGTAGCCGATGTCCCGCAGGGCGGCAGCACCCAGCAGGGCATCCATCACCGCGTGCAGCAGCACATCCGCATCGCTGTGGCCCAGAAGGCCCAAATCCGAGGGGATCTCGACGCCGCCCAGGATCAGCTTCCGGGTGGGGTCGAAGCGGTGCACATCATAGCCATGTCCGATTCTCATTGCAGTTCCTCCAAAATCATCTCTGCCAGGTTCAGATCCAGGGGCGTGGTGATCTTGATATTGCGCTCGTCGCCTTCAACGATCTTCACGGACATACCCATATGCTCCACAGCAGAGCAATCGTCGGTGATGGCAAGGCCGTCCTGCTTTGCCTTCTTCAGGGCACCACGCAGCAGGGCAAAATCGAAGACCTGGGGGGTCTGCACCGCCCGGAGGGTGCTTCTGTCCGGGGTGGTCTTCACCAGGCCGCCGGAGACCACCTTGATGGTATCCTTTACAGGGATGGCAGGGGCTGCGGCACCGTAGGTATGGGCGGCCCGCACCACCCGGTCAATGAGCTGCCAGCCGGCAAAGGGTCTGGCACCATCGTGGACCGCCACCAGCTTGCACTTTTCCGACAGGGTATTCAGGCCCAGGGACACGGAGGCATCCCGGCTGTCACCGCCCACCACCACAGCCTTGAGCTTAGAAAAATCATGACACAGGTCCATGATGGGCACGATGAGATCAGGACGGGTCACCACCACGATCTCACGGATGGCATCGCAGTTCTGGAACTGCCGCACAGTGCGGACGATCATGGGCTCTCCGCCAATGGGGGCCATCACCTTGTCGATGCCGCCCATACGGCTGGCATTTCCCGCCGACACGATGACCGCGCCGCAGTATTTCAGCTTCAGCAGTTTCCGGGCAGGCCGGGTGATTTTCGTAATATCCATAATCAAAGCTCCTTAATGATCTTCTTGAAGCACTCGCCACGGACCATAAAATTCTTGAACTCGTCAAAAGAAGCGGAGGCCGGGCTCATCAGCACCACATCGCCGCTTTCAGCTGCTGCGGCAGCTGCCCGGACGGCATTTTCAAACTTGCCGCAATCCACCATTTCCGGCTTCTCCCCGGCGCAGTTTTCCACGGCTGCACGGATCTGAGGAGCGGTGGCACCGCAGAGGAACAGCTTTTTCACATGTGCGCAAACTTCCGGGCCCAGCACGTCATAAGGAATGTGCTTGTCATAGCCGCCGGCGATGAGGATCACCTTCTCCTTGAAGCTGCGCAGGCCGGCAATGGTACGGGTGGGAGAGGATGCGATGGAATCGTTATAGTAGCGGACGCCGTCTTTGACCCGCACCAGCTCGATGCGGTGCTCCACGCCGCCGAAATTCTTGGCCACATGGACGATGGCTTCGTCGGAGACCAGGCCCTCTACTGCCGCAATGGCGGCCATGTAATTCTCAATATTATGCACGCCGGGCAGCAGAATATCCTCGGTGGCCAGCACCGGCACGCCGCCTCTGGTGATCACACCGTTTTCCAGCCGCACATGGCAAGCCTTTCCCTGGCGGGAGAAAAAGCGGGTAATGCCGTTGCCGGAAAGAGCTGCGGTGATTGCATTGTCGGCGTTCAGCACCAGCAGGTCATTTGCGCCCTGGAAGGCATAAATATTTTTCTTGGCATCCACATACTCCTGCATATCCTTGTGGACATCCAGGTGGTTGGGGGACAGATTGGTGATGACCGCCCGGGCAGGGCTGCGGCGCATATCCATCAGCTGGAAGGAGCTGAGCTCCACCACCGCCAGGTCACTTTCCTTCATCTGGGGCACCAGGGGCAGCAGGGGCGTGCCGATATTGCCACCCAGCCACACCTTTTTGCCCTCTGCCTTCAGCATTTCGGAGATCAGCGTGGTGGTCGTGGTCTTGCCGTCGGAGCCTGTGACGGCCAGGATGCCGCAGGGACAAACCTCAAAGAACACTTCCATCTCGGAGGTGACCTCGGCGCCCATTTCCCGCAGGGCCACCAGGGCGGGGTTGCCGGGGTGCATGCCGGGAGTGCGGAAGACCAGGTCGGCCCGGAGATTTTCCAGGTAAGTATCGCCCAGGCTCAGCTTGCAGCCCAAGGCTTCCAGTTCCAGCACAGCAGCGTCCAGCTTTTCACGGGGCGTGCGGTCGCAGCCGGTGACATCGCAGCCATACTGCAGCAGCAGCCGCACCAGAGGCTGATTACTGACACCCAGGCCCAAAACGGCGATTTTCTTGCCCTTCAAGGAAGTAAAATATTGTTCAAACGCGTTTGCCATACCCATTCTCCATTTCATGTTGGTGGTGTAAATTATTGCTTAGACGAATTAGGAATTAGGAGTTAGAAATTAGGAATGCTTTTCTCTACGCACCCCAATTCCTCATTCCTCATTTCTAATTCCTAATTGATACCGTAAACAATATTTTTCCAATTTATCTAACTTATAGTATATACATTTTCAAAAGAATTTGCAAGGGGATTTGACAATTCGCTTACTTTGCGATACAATATTTCCGCGACCGGGTCGG
>RHMF01001419.1_pt1 | contig 10923 bp, 10 predicted proteins | sample 5365151 | NCBI WGS metagenome assembly RHMF01 (sample SAMN10266501, study PRJNA497801) | feces metagenome | isolation source: feces | host: Bos taurus | place: China: Prairie of Fairy Mountain | collected 2017-08-14 | reverse complement strand
CTGGAAATGATACAGTCTTACTACGATAGTAGTTTCCAAATAAGTAAGACACATTCATTCCTATTGAGAGATTGTCTAAGAAGGTTGGGCTATAAGATAATCCTAAAAAGACTTTATTTACTCCGCCATCTCCTTTGTACGATGCTTTGTAATGACCTATGTTTATTGTATCTTCTTTGTGGGTTTCAGAAGCTGTAAAGTCTATTCCTGAAACTGGCAAAAGCCCTCCTCCTATTTTCAATGTCTTATGCAAAGGTAAGGCAAACAAGATGTGAGAAAAGCCTCCAACACTACCTGATGTCTTTGCACTGTTTGTTCTTAAGATTGTGTAATTGTTATAGAATCCTATATCAAATACAAACGACATAGAATCTACTGCAGAATACGATGCAGGATTTAGATAATTGACCATGTTGTTTCGATGCATTGCATAACCAACTCCACCCATTGAAGAGGTTATTGCGTTCGAATATAGGTCTGTTTCTCCTATTCCATACTTAGAGTAAGGCGAACTCAAAGTATTTTGTGCCTTTAATTCCGACAATGGCATCAAGAATACTATCAACAATAATGCCCTTAAAATATTTCTAATTTGCATTTGCATTCAATATTACATTTAATCCTTTCAATACTATATGTTTATCAAGAATCACTTTTCTATTTAATCCTTTTGCAATAAGTTCTGCATCTCCTCCTGTCAAAACTACCTCTGCCGTATTGTCTTTTTGAAGATAGTAATTGATGAAACCCTCTATCTCATATAAAGTTCCATGAATTACTCCCGAGTGCATACACTCATCGGTATTTGCTCCGCAAACTTCAAGTTTTTCTTTAGCCAAATCTAATAACGGCAAGTTGGCTGTAAAATTATGCAAAGAGCGATATTTCATTTTGATTCCCGGAGAGATACTCCCTCCTTGATAAACAAAATCCTTATCTGCGTAATCTACACAGATGCAACTACCTGCATCAATCACTATTACTGAATGACCTCTCACTATTTCCAATGCTCCAACAACAGATGCAATTCTGTCTTTTCCTAAGGTTGCAGGTGTTTTGTAGGCAATGCTTATCGGAAGTTGCAAGTCGTCATTCATATTTCGGAAGATTGATTTTGATTTCAAATATTCTATTATATCATTATCAACATCTCCTCCAACAGAACAAAGTATGGATTTCTTAATTCTTTGATTGAGGAAAATCTTTTCAAGAACCGACAATGTCAATTCTTGAAAAGATTGCTCCATAATCAAAGTGTCGTTATCGAAAACGGCAATTTTATATAATGTATTCCCCCTATCGATAATCAAATTCATACTTTCAACTATTCTTCTTTCGCTTGCTCCTCTATTGGTTCTTCATTTGTTGTTGGGAGTGGGTAAGCTAACAAAAAGGATTCTCTATCCATTATTTTGTCATACACCTCTCGTTCCATCCAACAGTCTGTTATATCTAATGAGGTATTGTGCGAATCGTATATTTCATAGGTTTTACGAATCAATTCGCCTTTATCGTTCCAATAATACTCAGAACGCTCAAACGCAACTTCGGCACAACCCGAGTTATAGGTATTGTATTGTCTTACAAAGAAGATTAACTTTCCGTTTTTATCGTATAGTCTTTCGTAAATAAAGTCCCATGCTTTGTTTTCGTTGAATACATATTCTCGACAATAGAACAAGGGTTCTTCTTCTGTTATATCTATAAGCTCGAACTTCCTATCCAGATTTTCCAATTCTGAAGATGTGCCTACAAAATCAACTATCTCGTCTTGATTCTTATACCTTGCGTAACGATACACTAAACTATCGTTTTCCAATAGGGAATAGACATAGTCGTATAGGTCTTCTATATAAAGCGTTCTTTCTCTTGCTTCATCGGATTCATCTTGCACAATTTTCTCTTCATCAGAGGGTTCATACTCATAAGATTCCTCTTCGTCGTAATAAGACTCTTCTTGCATGTAAGAAGAATACAACGAATCAGGTTCTTGTGCTTGAACATTGTAAGCACAGAGCATGAACGCAAATGCAATAATACTTCCGACGAATCTCATATTTGATACTATCATTAGTTAATATCTTCGCTGAACATAGGATCCCAAGGTGGCAACATGATAGCTTTTTGATCCAAATATTTCAAAATCTCAGCTGGAACATACTTCTTGTCTACCACAACTCTGAACATATATTCTTCAAACCATTCATCAGTCATAATCAAATGGCCTTGCCAACCATGAGATGCTCCCCAGCTGTTTTCCACTAACCATTTCTTTGACTTGCCATCTGCATCTAAATCAACAGCACAAAGTGTCATTGCGTGAGATGAGCCACTTGCGAATGTTTGTATACGTTGTTTTTTATCCATTCCAAAAGTTGTTCCCATCAATGAGCCATAGTCGTAATTGTTTACGTCTAACAAGCCCTTTTCTGAGTACATAAACTTGCCAACATCGCAAGAGAAGTACATCATAGTTGAATCCTTTATAGAAGCTATTGCAACTTTCTTGATGTCTTCAATAGGTAGATTGATATATTTCCAGTTTGCTCCGTCCATAACGTGACGGTCATTTTCTATTTCATAGACTTTGTAGAACTCTCTTGAAGGATCATTCATCAACATCACATAAGAATTCTTCAAATCCTTACCTACGAACTTTTCATAGAAAGATTTCGGAGTGTAAGTCTCTGTTGAGATTTCTTTTCCGTTAACATCTCTCAAGGTGTAAGTAAATTCTTGAACAGGTTCTCCGTAAGCCAATACCAACATTCTATAGATTTGAGATAGCATTTCAACCTTGCGAGTCTCTAATCTATCCTTCTTTATTTTCTTGTCAGCATTCATTGCTCTAAGTTCCAAAGCATACTCCTTAAGTTTTAGGATTATCAACTCATCTATCTTTCTTGTGTTGTTAGAGTTGTATGTCTCAGGTTGAACTGTTGAAGGCACCAATCCATACTTTGTAACCAAATCTGACACTCCTGTAAACTGACCTCCGTCTGAAAGAGGATTCTTAAACAACCATTCATTATGCTTACTGTCTATTGGCTCGTTTATATGCTTTATTATTAAAGACAGAAACAAATTACTTTTCTCTAATTGGTCGTAAAAGAACAAGTAATTTTGGCTAAATTCAAATGCACCAAGGTTGTATTTTGCGATCATCTCGCTTCTCATCACATTGAAACCAGTGAACATCCAACAACGACCTGATGATTTTTGATCTGTAATACCACGACTGCTTACTCTATGAGAGAAATGAGTGTCGTATTTTCCAAGATTATCCAAATCCAATGCCAATGATTGAATTTTACCATTAGCAACAGCATTTCTCAATGCCTTATCTTCTGGTGTAGATTTATATGATTGCTTGATTTTATTCAACATCTCTGGTGTCAATCCGCCATCTCCTTGTGCCAAAACACCAAAAGAAAATCCTAAAACCAAGAATGACAAAATTAATTTCTTCATTTGTTTTTCTGTTTTTTGAATCTATTTTTTCTAATTCATTATTTGCTCAATTCATCTCCGATTGCGTTGTCGTAAGACGCTTTATAAGCTGATATTTTTCCGAATGATACCTCATCAACAAAGATTTCACCATCAGCTCTTACACTTCCGATTGCACAACATGCAACTCCAGAGATATTAAGCATATCTATAAAGTCGTTTTCTTTTCCTTCCTTAACTGTAACAACAACTCTGCCTTGACTTTCTCCAAACAAGAATGAGTCTAAACGAACTTCGCCACTTGTGTAAAGGTCGAATCCGTAATTTCTACACATTGCTGATTCCAACATTGTGATGAATAAACCACCCTCACTCACATCATGAGCAGATTCTATCAAGCCTTGGTTGATAAGATCGCTCAATGCCTTTTGCATATTAGCCTCTTTATCCAAGTCAAAATGAGGAGGTGTTGATAGTTTTATTCCTCTGTAAGAATACAAATATTCAGAACAGCTTATGTCATCAACAATATCTCCTAACAAATAAACAGTTGCGTTTTCTCTCTTGAAGTCTAGAGTCATTTGTTTGTCTTTCTCTATCGTTCCAACCATACCTATGACTGGTGAAGGGAAGACTGCCTCAATTTTTCCGTTCATTGATGCTTGGTTGTAGAAGCTTACGTTTCCTCCAGTTACCGGAGTATTGAATTTTCTACAAGCAATACCCATACCTTCTATCGCCTTAACAAACTGCCAGTAAGTTTCCTCATTGTAAGGGTTACCAAAGTTCAAGCAATTCGTTACTGCAAGTGGATCACCTCCTGCACAAACAATATTTCTCGCCGCTTCAGCAACTGCCATCTGTGTTCCAATGCAAGGATCTGAGTAAACATATCGAGAATTGCAATCACAAGTCATAGCAATTGCGTATTCAGTTCCTTTTAAGTTAGCAACACCTGCATCAGACGGTCTGTTGGTTGTCATATTTCTAGTTCCAACCATTGAATCATATTGTTCATAAACCCATCTCTTAGATGCAATGTTTGGAGCCTTCGCCAAGAATTCAGCAATCTTCTTTGCCTCTTGCATATCTGGCTCAACAACTTTATCTTTTGAGAAATCAAAAGTTTCCTTATAGTAAGCAGGTTCTCTGTATGCTCTATCGTAAACAGGAGCTCCTCCACCTAACACTAATGAAGCAGCAGGAACTTGTGCCACAACTTCACCATGCCAACGGAAGTACAACATATCCTCGTCTATAACCTCACCTATCTTAGCACAATTCAAATCCCACTTAGCAAATATCTTTTCTACAACTTCTTCTTGTCCTTGTTTTACGCAAACCAACATTCTTTCTTGACTTTCTGACAAAAGGATTTCCCATGGTTCCATATTGCTTTGACGCAATGGAACTTTGTCTAAGTCAATTATCATACCGGAATTACCTTTTTCACTCATCTCTGAAGTTGAGCAAATGATACCTGCAGCACCCATATCTTGCATTCCAACTATCGCTCCGCTCTTTCCTAATTCCAAAGTAGCCTCCAACAACAATTTTTCTTGGAATGGGTCTCCCACTTGTATTGAAGGAATATCGTCAGCTGAATTTTCAGTAACGTCAGCCGAAGCAAAGGTTGCTCCATGAATACCATCTTTACCGGTAGCTGAGCCAACTATATAAACAGGGTTTCCTTTTCCTTTTGCAAGAGCTTTAATCAAATCCTCTTTTTTCATGATTCCAACGCTCATTGCATTAACCAAAGGATTGTGTTCAAAACATTCATTGAAGTAAACCTCACCTCCCAACACAGGAACACCGAAAGCGTTTCCGTAATGAGAGATTCCCTTTGTTACACCTTTAATTAACCATTGTGTATGAGGATTTTTTATATCTCCGAAGCGTAAAGAGTTCAACTGAGCGATAGGTCGAGCACCCATTGTGAAGATATCTCTATTTATACCGCCGACTCCTGTTGCCGCACCTTGGAAAGGCTCTACCGCACAAGGGTGATTGTGTGATTCTATCTTGAAAACACAAGCTAAACCACCACCTACATCAACCATTCCCGCATTCTCTTCACCTGGCTTCACCAATAACTGTTTTCCTTCCCTTGGTAATGTCTTCAAATACTTAATTGAATTTTTGTAAGAGGCGTGTTCACTCCACATAACGGAGTAAATACTCAACTCTGTATAGTTTGGAGTTCTTCCTCCCAAGTATTCTTTAATCTTTTCAAACTCTTCGGGTAACAAACCCAACTCTTTTGCAGTTTCAACTGTAACACATTGACTATTTGCCATAAGATATAATATTTTACCTTGCAAAGATACTATTTTTATTTGAATTCACAACAACAAAACAAAGAAATAAAACAAAGCGATGCCGATTGAAAAACATCGAACATCGCTTTGTGTATATTCAATTGAATATTAACTAATCCTTATCTGATATATTGCTTAGTTAGTTCTGCCTGGATAAACCTTCAATGCTTCTTCCAAACATTTAACAGCAGCTCTCAAATCCTCTTCTTTCAAAACATAAGCCATACGAGCTTGTTTTCTTCCCTTTTCAGGGTCAGAATAGAATCCTGTTGCAGGAGCTAACATCACTGTTGCGCCATTGTAAGAGAAGTCTCTCAACAACCATTCGCAGAACTTATCAGAATCATCTATCGGCATTTCGATTATAGTATAGAAAGCACCAGTTGGCATTGGACAACGGCAGCCTGGAATATTATTAACCGCATTTACCAAAGTTTTTCTTCTGTTATCATATTCCTCAGCAACAGCATCAAAATATTCTTTTGGAGTGTCGATAGCAGCCTCAGCAAATATTTGTCCGAAATAAGGAGGACACAATCTTGCTTGTCCCATTCTCAAAGCAGCTGTCATAACGTCTTTGTTCTTTGAAATGATGACTCCCACTCTCGCACCGCAAGCTGAATATCTCTTACTTACAGAATCCAAAAGTATAACGTTATCTGAAATTTCTTCCAACTCCATTACAGAGAAGTGTTTTCTTCCATCGTAGCAGAATTCTCTGTAAACCTCATCAGCAAACAAGTAAAGGTCGTGTTTCTTTGCCAATTCAGCCAAAGATTTCAACTCTTCCTTAGTATATAAGTAACCAGTAGGATTGTTAGGGTTACAAACCATAATCGCTCTTGTCTTAGGAGTGATCGCTTTCTCGAATTCCTCGATAGGAGGCAAAGCAAAACCATTATCTATAACAGAAGGTATGGTTTTAATCACTGTATCTGACAAAATAGCAAAAGAATTGTAGTTTGTGTAATAAGGTTCTGGAATCAACACCTCATCACCTGGATTGCAACAAATAGTGAAAGCAAATTGCAAAGCCTCACTACCTCCGTTTGTAACAACGATTTCGTCCGGTGTAATATTGATATTGTGTTGTGCATAGTACTCACACAATCTCTTTCTGTACGATACATTTCCTGCAGAGTGAGTATATTCCACTACATTCATCTCTGCTTTTCTCAAAGCATCAACTGCTCCTTGTGGAGTTTCGATATCAGGTTGTCCAATGTTAAGGTGATACACCTTTATACCCTTTGCCTTTGCTGCTTCTGAGAAAGGCACTAATTTTCTTATGGCTGAAGCAGGCAGAATACCGCCTTTTTTAGATATTTGTGGCATTACTTTATTTTGTTTTTAAGTTTTAATTTACTATTTCTTAATTACTTGACCTTTAATCTTCAAAACAACTCTACTATTTGAAGCATTAGATTCAACAGTTATGCTTTTGTTGATTGCACCAACGTTATTTGTGTTATACTTTACAGTAATAGAAGCAGATTGTCCCGGCATCAAAGGCTCTTTACTCCAAGATGGAACAGTACAACCGCAAGAAGAACGAACCTTAGACAAAACCAAAGGCACCTTACCGGTGTTTGTGTACTTAAATTCAGTAACACCATCACCTCCTTGTGGTACATTACCATAATCATGTTCCAATTTCTCAAATGTAATCTCTGCTTGATTAGATGCAGGTTTTTGTTCTACCTTTTGAGTTTGAGCATTAGCACCAAATACAAAAGCGAACACCAAAATCAATGTTGAAATAAATCTTTTCATATTAGCTATTTTTTAATGTTAAACCATTTATTCCTCATCTGAAACGACATTTCCTGTAATTGTAAGGCGGATTCGTTTTTGTCGTTTGTCGTTTGTCTTCACCACAAGGCTACGTTTAATCTCTCCAACAATGTTTGAATTATACGAAACCTTGATTTGTGTTGTATCTTGCGGCATTAAAGGAGTTTGATCCCAATGAGCAATTGTGCAACCGCAAGATGCCGTAATGTTTTCGACAACCAAAGGAGCTGCACCTTGATTTACGAGCATAAAAACAGCCATAGCCTCCTCCCCTTTCTGAATTTCGCCAAAATCATGCGACAATCTATCAAACTTGGCCACCGCATAACGAGGCTTAGACACCGACACATCATCTGTTTGGGCAGAAAGAGGCAGACACATAGCCACAACAAACAAGCAAAGCAATGTCTTATATGTTACCAAACGGCTTTTCGCTCTCATAAATCCAACTACTCCTTTTTCTCTTATTAACGGGCAAAGATACAATTTTAGTTTCAAATACACCAAAAAAAGATAATATTATTGCAAACTCTCACCACAAAAGCGTAATACTTAGATACAAAACAACGAATCGCCGTTTCAGAAAATTGAAACGAGCGTTCGTAGGATTGAAACCTTTTCGAACGCTCGTAAATTATTAAGTCAAAACATAAAAATCAATAAATTCGCCACACACCTCGTTCATCACTTTTGGTACTCCATTGAACTTGCCAACATCTTCCGTTTAATTTGTCTAATAAGATAAAGTTATACATATTTTTAGTTTTATGTAATTCAAATCTCCCACAGATATAAACATTATCAAATACTCGGTCATAAGTATCAAGTCCTGTTTCAAATCTATAATTTGGACCATCTATAGAGTATTGCACTTGCCAAATTTGTCCTGTTGCGGTATTTAACTTTAGGAAAGTCCAATTATTTTCAGTAGGATAAAGTTCGTAACAAGGATCTTGTAATTGTCGTCTATAAGCTCCTAAATAATCAAACAATAGACTATCTTTTACCGACATCGAATCTTGGTTTACTTGTTTCTCTTGTGCGAATACTTCTACTGAAAGCATCGTGACAACAATTAAAATTAAAATACGCTTCATAATCTTTTTTTGTTTTATTATTAGAGTACAAAGATATAAAAACTTTTTCTTTCGACAAAGAGGGTCGCTTGCGAAGGTTGCAGACTGAAATATTTAGTTGCAGAGTTCGCAAATGAAGTTATGGAAAGTGTTTCTCTTGATGAAACAAAATGTTTTTCTTCGTGAAACAGAGTGTTTCTTTTGAAGAAACAAAGTGTTTCCTTTTGAAAAACACTTTGGAAACACTGCTTTGCTTTCACGAAAGCTTTGTTTTATTTTCCTCTTTCATCCTTAAACCTTAATCATTAAGCCTTAAACTTTAACCATTCTCCCTTAAACCATACTCAAAACGCCTTTGCGGATTTGGCAATAGCAGATTTGTTCGTATCTTTGCGGCATGAAAACGAAAGAAATCTTGCTTAGGGTTTGGGAGAATCCTGATAATAGGAAGTTGATTAAGAATTTTGCGGCTTTAGCTGTGGCAAGTGTGGTGTTCCATTTCTTGTATTGGAATACTAATATGGATTCTTGGTTGTTTGGTCCTTGGACTAAGCAGGTGTTTGACTTCTTTACATTGGTGGCTTTTGAGGGCAGCCGTTTTCTACTTGAGAATTTCTGCGATTTAAGTTTCTATTGTGAGGGAACAACGTTTCATTTCTTCCGTTCCAATTCTCAATCGGGTGTGGAGATTTACGCTGTGATGAATATTATTCACGATTGCTCGGCTGTCAAACAGTTGTTGCAATTCTTTCTTATCTTGTTATTGTGTACGGGTTGTTGGTGGAAAAAGATTCCGTACTTCTTTGGCGGCTGTGTGGTTTTGATTCTTGCAAATATTGCGAGGATTTATCTGCTCACAACCTTATTTGCTCACAACCCAGAGAGCTTTCAGTTCTATCATGATTGGGTTGCAAGACCTATAATGTATGTTGTAATTTTCTTTCTTTGGATTGTGTGGGTGTTGTTCTTTGGTGGTGCTAAGCCTAAGAGCGATTCGCCTCAATGCAAACGCTAACTCCGTGCATTTGTCCGCCTAATGGTGGATTTAGTTTGTGGACTCTGATTTTGCAATAGTCGATTTGTGGGAATTTGTCGAACATTGCGTTTATTATTCTGCGAGCTACGTGTTCCAATAGGTGTGATGGGATTTCCATTTGTTGCTTTATGAGTTGGTAAACGTCCAAATAGCTTACTGTGTCTTCGATATTGTCGCTTTGTTCTGCTTTTTGTGTATCGCAATCAAATTCACAATCTACTGAAAAGTTGGTTCCTATTGCGCTTTCTTCGGCAAAGCAGCCGTGAAAGGCGTAAAATTTCATATTATCGATGGTTATTCTTGCCATATACAAAGAAAAGGAAGAGTCTTTCGACCCTTCCTTATGTTTTATTCGTTATTTAATTAAATGAATGTCTTGAATTGGTTTAGGAATCTGACGTCGTTTTCGAAATACATTCTCAAATCGTTTACGCCATACTTCAACATAGCGATTCGTTCCACGCCCATACCAAATGCAAAGCCCGAATAGATTTTCGGATCTATGCCTGAGGCTTCCAGAACGTTTGGATCAACCATACCACAGCCCATTATCTCTAACCAACCTGTGCCTTTGCAGACGTTACAGCCCTTTCCGCCGCACAGATTACAAGATACGTCCATTTCTGCACTTGGTTCTGTGAATGGGAAATATGAAGGACGCAATCTGATTTGAGTTTCTGCTCCGAACATTTCCTTTGCGAAATAATACAAGCTTTGTTTCAAATCGGCAAATGATACGTTCTTGTCGATATATAGCCCTTCTATTTGGTGGAATATGCAATGTGCTCTTGCCGAAATGGCTTCATTACGAAATACTCTGCCGGGTGCGATTATCCTTATCGGAGGTTGCTGTTTCTCCATGGTGCGTACTTGCACTGAAGAGGTGTGTGTGCGTAGCACTGTGTTGTTTCCGTCTTCTCTATTCTCGATAAAGAATGTGTCTTGCATATCTCGAGCAGGGTGTTCTGGCGGAAAGTTCAACGCAGAGAAGACATGCCAATCGTCTTCTATCTCTGGACCTTCCTCAACCGTGTATCCGATTTGTGCAAATATGTTTGTGATTTCGTTTCTTACCAAAGAGATTGGGTGTCTTGAGCCTAGGGTTTCCAAATACGCTGGTTTGGTCAAGTCATCTATCGTTATCTTGCTCTCAGATTTCGCTTCAAGAGCCTCTCTTAAAGTTTCAATTTTTGTTTGTACCGCTGTCTTCAACTCATTCAGCAATGAGCCCATCTCTCTCTTCTCT
>RHMF01001418.1_pt1 | contig 10923 bp, 8 predicted proteins | sample 5365151 | NCBI WGS metagenome assembly RHMF01 (sample SAMN10266501, study PRJNA497801) | feces metagenome | isolation source: feces | host: Bos taurus | place: China: Prairie of Fairy Mountain | collected 2017-08-14 | reverse complement strand
TCCAGCGCATTCAGGATCCCGGCTTGTCGCTGATGTGCGGCAGTTTGGTGGCACTGGGTGCCCGGTATGCGACCCATGTGGCCTCCGGCTATATTCTGTTCGCCGGCTGGGCCGAGTGGTTCTTTACCCAGGATGGATTCCCCGCCTGGGGCGCGCAGCTGGTGGAAACGCTGAGCCCCGGCGTGCTGGGCTTTGTGTACAGCCTGGTGTATAACGGTATGTACATGATCCCGGAAATGATCTGCACCGCTGTAGTGGCGCTGATCATTGCAAAAGTGCCCAGGATCGTAACGAAAATCAGCTGAATTGTCAAACGCCCGGTGCGAAAGCACCGGGCGATTTTCGTGGAATACAAATTTTCGTTTACGGTGCTGTTGGCGTTGGAACTTGTCGCTCCTGCGGGGCAACAGCGGCGAAGCCGCACAAGGGAGGCTTAGGCGCTCCCTCGCCAGTGCAACAGAACGATCAATCCCAATTTACTGTTTTGCCAATACCTGGGTTCCGGGGGCGTTGGGGGCCAGCTTGCTGACCCGGTACAGCACCATGGCCACATCGGCCCGGGTCAGAGGTGCGTCGGTACTGAGCGAAACGCCGTTTTCCGCCATCACCGCCACGGCCCAGACGGCCATAGGCAGATCCTCTGCCAGGACACAGGTGGGCAGATCCAGGGCATTTTGCAGCATCAGCGCTGCTTCCTGGCCGGTGATGTTCTCCTGGGGGCCGAAGGTGTTGCCGTTTGGCCACCCGGCCATAAGCCCCGCCCGCTGCGCCGCCGCCAGATAGGGCTTGAGCCAGCTGGGGCAGTCATCGGCAAAGCCGGTGGTGGTGGCGTTTTCCTCCACATCCAGCCCCAGCGCCTGCACCAGCATGGTCACAAATTCTGCCCGGCTGACGGCCTTTTGGGGCTGGAAGCAGGCCTGGCCGCCGATGTTCTCGCCGGTAAACAGGCCGGTGTTTTTCAGCCATTCTGCCGCAAATCGGCAATCCTGCCCCAGGGTGTCGGCGTAAAATGTCTTCTCCGTCGGTTTCAGCACCCGAACGACCACCGTGGCCTGCCGGGAAACATTGCCTGCGCCGTCGGTGACGGTGTAGGTGAAAGAATCCGTGCCCACCTTGTTCTTCTTCGGGGTGTAGGTGAAGGTGCCGTCGTCATTGACGGTCACTTCGCCCCGTTTGGGGTTGCGGGTCACGGTGTAGGTCAGCTGGGACCCTTCTGGATCATGGGCCTTCAGACGGCCGTGGTTGGCCAGATTTTTGTAGGTCTCCAGCACAGAATCCTCCGCTACCGGCGCTTGATCCACCTTGCCACGGATGGAAATGGTCAGCGCCGTTTCCTTGTCCACCCGGTTTTCATAAATGGGCAGGTAGGTAACGGTGGCGTCTCTGTCCGTTTCGGTTCGCAGGGGCTGGAAGGTCAGCTGGGAAAGTTGGTCGGCGGTGAGAATATCGCCGTTGCAGACCACCCGATTGCCCAGCAGCACCGTGCCGGTTTCCGCGTCGGGCAGACCGATGATGCATACACCGGTCAGCTCCTGGCCGAACTCCTCACCGGAAAAGCAGTAGACACTGTCGCAGTCCACTTCCGCCGCCAGGGCTACGCCTGCCGGCAGCAGGCAGCAGAGAATTGCGGCCAGCGCAAGGATACGTTTGGCTAACATGAAAAAACCTCCTGAAATTGGATTTCGAAGGTAGTGTTTGCCAAACCGGAGAAAATATGCAATGATTTTACAGATTTTCCAGCACCCAGTGGCCGCTGTGCACTTCCACCAGCCGGGCATCCTCCCGGCGGTCGGTGGCGCTGTAGCTGATGGGCTGGCGCTGGCGCTCCAGCTTGGGGTCCGGCAGCGGAATGGCCGACAGCAGACTTTGGGTGTAAGGATGCACAGGGTTGGAAAATAATGCCTCTGTGGGCGCTAATTCCACGATTTTGCCCAGGTGCATCACGGCGATCCGGTCGCAGATGTGCTTGACCACCGCCAGATCATGGGCGATGAAGAGCATGCTCAGCCCCATCTGCTGCCGCAGATCCAGCAGCAGGTTGATCACCTGCGCCTGCACCGACACATCCAGCGCCGATACCGCCTCGTCGGCGATCAGCAGCTGGGGCTCCATGACGATGGCCCGGGCGATGCCGATGCGCTGGCGCTGGCCACCGGAAAATTCATGGGGATACCGACCGGCGTAGGCCGCCGGCAGACCCACCAGCTCCAGCATCTGCGTCACTTTAGCCCGGATGGCGGCCTTGTCCCGCAGCCCCCGGATCACCAATCCTTCGGCGATAGACTCGCCCACCGTCATCCGGGGATCCAGAGATGCCATGGGGTCTTGAAAGATCATCTGGATGGGGCTGACCGTGCCGGCTCTGCGGTCGGCGATGCTTTTTCGCCTGGCGCCGCCGGTCAGCGGATGCCCCCGGAACAGGATGCTGCCCTGGCTCAAGGGGTACAGACCCATAATGCAGCGGCCGAGGGTGGTCTTTCCTGAGCCGGATTCCCCCACCAGGCCTAAAATTTCTCCCTCCAGCAGGGAAAAGGACACATGATCCACTGCTTTGTTACCCCCAAACCAGCGGCAAAGATCCTCCACTTTCAGCAATTCAACTGCCATAATGCCCTCCTTTTTCCAGCCGCCGGCACAAAATTTCCGGCATTTCGGCTTTGGGTGCGTTGGGGTGCAGCAGCCAGGTGGCAGCCCAATGGGTGTCGCTGAGGAAAAAAGGCGGCGGTTCTTGCTGAAAATCGATCTGCAGCGCCTGGGGATTTCGCTGGGCAAAGGCGTCGCCCACCGGCGGATGCACCATGTTGGGCGGTGTGCCGCCGATGGCGTAGAGTCGGCCGGAGGTGTGCAGATCCGGCATGGCGCTGAGCAGCGCCCAGGTGTAAGGGTGCCGCGGATCGTAAAAGATCTCCTCAGCCGTGCCGTATTCGACGATCTTGCCGGCGTACATCACGGCGATCGCGTCGGCCATGTTGGCCACCACGCCGAAATCGTTGGTGATGAACAGCACGCTCAGCTTCCGCTGGGTCTTCAGCCGGTTCAAAAGCGCCAGGATCTGGCTCTGGATGGTCACGTCCAGGGCGGTTGTGGGCTCGTCGCAGATCAAAATCTGAGGGTCGGAGGCCAGGGCGATAGCAATGACGATCCGCTGCCGCATACCGCCGGACAGCTCAAAGGGATACTGCCGAAAGCACCGCTCCGGATCCCGGATGCCCACTTCGCCCAGAAGCTGAAGCGCCTTTTGCCGTGCCTGCTTCCGGGGCAGTGGGATCACCTCGGTGATCTGGCGCCCTACCCGGACGATGGGATTGAGGCTGGACATGGGATCCTGGAATACCATGGCGATCTTCTTACCCCGGATGGGGCAAAATTCCGCCTCCGACAGCCGCAAAAGATCCTGGCCGTCGAAAAGCACCTGGCCGGCGGTGTTGGCATTTGCTTGCAGCAGACCCATAATGGCCCGGCCGGTGACAGATTTGCCCGAGCCGGATTCGCCCACCAGCGCCAGGGTGCGCCCTGGCTGCAGGGAAAAACAGATGCCCCGAACGGCCTGCAGCACCCCGGCCTGGGTCCGAAAATCCACCCGAAGATCCTTTACTTCCAATTCGGGCATAGTGTCCACTCCTTTATAAATTGGGATTTATCATGCAGTTACCACCCGTCCTGTCATCCTGAGCGGAGCGTAGCGGAGTCGAAGGATCCGTATTTCTCCCCAAAAAAGAGAACGGATTCTTCGACTTCACATGGCTTTGCCATGTTTCGCTCAGAATGACATGGTTATTCTAACGGCGCGATAAACGAAAATTTGAAAATCAGGCAGTTGGATTCAGCGCATCCCGCAGGCCGTTGCCAAAAAGGTTAAATCCGATCTGCAGCAGGGCGATGAACACCGCCGGGAAGGCGATGATGTGGGGGAATGTGCCCAGATAATTGCGCCCGGCGGACAGCATGGTGCCGATGGAGGTAAAGCCGGAGGCCTCCAGATTCACGATGCCCAGATACGACAGCATGCTTTCGCTGAAGATCACCCCGGGGATGATCAAAATCGTGCCGGTGATGATGGTGCCGATGGCGTTGGGCAGGATGTGGCGGAAGATCAGCCGTCGATCCGAAGCGCCCAGCGTCCGGGCCGCCAGCACATATTCGGCGTTTTTGAAGCGGTAAAACTGGGTGCGCACCCGGGAGGCGATGCCGATCCAGCCCGTCAGCACAAAGGCGAACAGCAGCGCTGCCACCGGACCGGCTTTTGCCGCCAGGTGGAGCTGGAAGAGGGTGGCCACTACGATGAAGGGCACTGCCGCCAAAATGTCGGCGATCCGCTCCATCAGCAGGTCCACCTTGCCGCCGTAATAGCCAGCGACGGCGCCGTAGGCGATGCCGATGGCAAAATTGATCAGCGACACCGCGAAACTCAGCAGGAAACTGAGCTGTGCGCCGGAGGCCAGGCAGGTGAAAATGTCCTGTCCGTGCTGGTTGGTGCCGAAAAGAAATTGGGGCGTTACCCCGTGCAAATACCGGTAATATTCGCTGTAGCGCACCCGCACCCGGTAGCCGGTCTGATTTTTTACCGCATAAACCGGCTGGCCGGCAGCATCCAGCAGATAAGCTTCCACAAAAACCGGCTCGCCATTTTCATCATGGTGGGCCGATTCTCCCGTGGAGGCGGCAGAATCGTCTGCCAGCTCGTACCACAGATTTGCCCCGGAGGCCACCGCCAGAAAATGGGTGCGGTAGTGCTTGGGGATGGGATGGCAGACCTGGCGGCCGGTTTCGGCCTGGTAGGCCAGCAGCGCTTCGTAAGCCTGCGGGCTTACATCCAGATACACGAAGCCTACCTGCTCATAAGCGTCCACCTGCAGCGTATAGTGATACCGGCCGGTGTTTTCATCCAGGCTTCGATTTTTTACGGATTTTACCGCGCCAATGGCCCTATATTGGTCATAAACGCCCTGTCCGGCGGTTTCTGTGGTGCTGCCGTCCCAGCCAAGGAAGGCCAGCGGCGCCCATTTGGGCAGCATATTTTTGTAGCGTCCATCTCGGAAGGACACGGTGTAGGGCGACAGCATAGGGCCGAAAATGGCAAACAGCAGCAGCGCCGCCAGCACCACCGCCGCAGCCACGGCGGAAGGGTTTTTTCGAAATCGCTTCAGCGCGTCAGCAAAGTAGCCGTCGCTTTTTTCGGGCAGGTGCTGTGCCTGCTCCGGTGCCGGTGGCGCAAAGCGGAAGGCCTCGCGGGGGAAGTTTTCCATATCATTTCTCTCCCATTTTGATCCGCGGATCGATGAAACCGTAGCTCAGATCGACGAGAAGCGCCGACAGCAGGCCGATCAGCGTGTAAAAGAAAGTCAGTGCCATAAAGAAGTTGTAATCCCTCACGGAGATGGCGGTGGTATAGAGGCTGCCCACACCGGGGATGGAGAAGATCCCCTCGATGATCAGCGAGCCACCCAGGATGCCCACAAATTCGCCCAAAATCATGGGCAAAATGGGCACCATTGCATTGCGCAGCGCATGCCGGGTCACCACTTTTCGCCGGGTAAGCCCTTTGGCACGGGCCAGCAGCAGGTATTCTGCCGTCAGCGCTTCGCCCAATTCAGCCCGGGAGAACCGGGTCAGTCCGGCCACCGTGCCGAAGGCCAGGCTCAGCACCGCCGGGAACATGGAGTGGAGCATTTTGCCGCTGAAAAAGGCAGCTTCCTGGCCGCTGGCAGCCGTCAGCGGAAACAGCCCCCATTTGTAGCACAGCAAAAATTGCACCAAAAAGGCGTAGACATAGCTGGGCACGGAGATGAACACCATCACCGAGGTGGAGATCACATGATCCTGCCATTGGTTTTTTCGCAGTGCCGCGTAAATGCCCAGCGCCAGGCCGATGGGCACTGCCAGCAAAATGGCGTACAGGTTCACGGTGACGGTGTAAGGGATCTTGCTGAAGATGATCTGGCTGACCTCCTGGCCCACATACATCTGCTCGCCCAGGCCGAAATTGCCTTGCAAAACCGATTTCCAGTACAGAAAATATTGAACAAGGATGGGTTTGCCGTAGCCCATGGCCTCCCGGCGTGCCAGGATCAGGGCGGTGTCACGCCCTTGCTCCTTGATGGCCGGCAGCGGCAGTAATTTGATGAGGACGAAGCAGGCTGTGGCGATCACCAAAAAGGTCAGCACCATCAGCCCGATGCGTTTTAGTATATAGGAAAGCAAGCTGTGGTTGCGCATGTTGACCTCCAGTGATGTGATAAATGCACAGTGCAAAATGCAAAATGCGCGCAGCCGACGGCAATCGGTGGCTGGTTGCGTGGATTTTTACAGCATACTCAATACTGTATCGATGATTTTACGGTTTCCCACTGGGCATCATCATAGTGGAAGCGGTAGAAGCGGATGCCGCCGTAGCCTGGGCCTTCCACATAGTGTTTTGCCGGGAAGCTGCCCTTGTAGCTGTGCAGCTCGGCACTGTTGCGGTAGTAAAGCGGCGTGGTGACATACTGGGAAAGGTAGGCATACTCCAGATCCGCGTAGATGGCGCATCGGGTGGCGGCGTCGTAATTGCGAAATGGGGCGAGATTTTCGATGCTGACCGCCGTGTCGCCGGTGCACCATCGGGCCCAATCCTGCAGTGTGGCAGTGACATCCCGGCCGTCGATCCGCAGCCGCACCGTCACCGCGCCGGCATCGAAGCCGTATTCCATTTGGTTGGGCGAACTTTCCGCCCCGGCATCGCAGTAGCAGCGGTAGAGTACCCCGTAGGGATCGTAGGCGCTGCCGCCCCAGGTGGCGAAGATCATGTCCGTCAGCCCCGAGTCCATGGTGGCGTAATAATCCGCGTCCACCACCATTTCCAGGGAAATTTTTCCCTCAAAATCCGTACCACGGCAGGCAGTTTCCAGGGCGTCCTGCAAAAAGCGGAACATCTGCACATAAATATCCTCGGATTGATATACCGAAAGCTGCAATTTTATGGGACTTTGGCCGTCGTAAAGGCCGTCGGCCACCGCTTCGGTGTAGGCCAGCTGCATCAGCGCCTGGGAAAGCGCCGGATCATAGCCGGTGATGGCGTCATATGCCCCGTCCAGGCTGCCGAAATCCGAAATTTTCAGCCCCTGCAGCTGCACCAAGGCATTTTTGGCGCTGTCGCTTGCCCGGTAGGCATCGCCGGTGAAGGGATCGAACACATAGGCGCTGTTTAGCAGCCCGAAACCCGGCTCGCCGGCGGAGGTGTAAGCGCCTGCAAAATAATTGCGGTCGATGGCCAGAGAAAATGCTTGCCGGAAGTGGACATTACTCAAAATCTGACTTCCACGGGCGGACAAGGCCTTTTTGTCGGTGTTGAAGGTCAGCTTGGTGGTGTAGCTTTCCGGACGGTAGCGGATGGCGCTGCTGGCGCCGTAGCGATCCATATCCTCGGATTGCAGCGCTACTTGGTCCAGATCGCCGCTTAAAAAGGCCAGCAGTGCGGTGGCATGGCTGGCGATGACCTGGCAGGAGATGGTGTCGGCCTGGTACTGGCCGAAATGGCGGCCATCGTGGTAACCGTACCAGTTTTCGTTGCGGGAAAGGGTGATCTGCTTGTCCAGCTCGAAAAAGGTCAGTTTGTAAGGCCCGTAGGAGATGGAGGTGTCCAAACTGGTGCAATAATTGGTGGAAATGGAGGCGATATCGGCGGAATCGGACGGCACTTGGTTGCCCTTGCTGTCAAAGCAGGTCTTGCAGGCCTCCCACAGCGGCTCGTATACCAAGTATGTGGCGGTCAGATTGTAGGGCACGGTAAAGGCTGCGTCGGCAATGGGCGCTGTGGTGATCAGCACCAACTCATATTGCCCGGTTTTTAGGATGCCCACATCCTCCCAGCCGCAATCGCCATAAAGATATTCCCGGGCGCCCTGAATGGCAAAGTCGCCGGCGTACAGGCTGTCGGCCCGGCGGTTCATCATCCGGCCGTCCAGCAGTTGCTGATAAGAATAAAGGTAGGTGTCCGCGTCGATCTTCTCGCCGTTTTCCCAGCAGGCGGCAGGATTCAGCCGCAGCTTCCATGCCCGGGCGGTGTCGCCGGTTTGAATGCCGAATTGGCCCACGAATTGGGCTGTTACATCCTCTGGCGCACCAACCGCCATTTCGTCTGCGACGGTCCAGCCGGTGCCGTCGGCATTCAGGGCGAAATCGTAAAACCCCATGGTGGTGTAGTCCAGGATGTAGCTGTCGTCGGAGGTTTCCCAGGTGTGAGGCGCCCATTTCAGGCCTGTGGTGGCGGAGATGGATTCTTGCAGGGTGTAGGTGGCTTCGTCCCGGTAATCCCGTTCCGGATCGCCGGCGTACAGGTCATTGTAGGTGATGCTGCCGCTGTTGCCGCCACGGTTGGTAGAAATTTGGCCGCCTACCACCAGGCCGGTTTTGTAGTCGGCATAATAATAAGGATCGGCATCTGACTGGGGCAGTGTAGGCCGGCTGCTTTCCAGCGACGGTGCAGGCCGGCTGCACCCGGTCAACAGGGCAAAGGTCAGCAGCAGCGCGAAAAAGATTTTCATAATCGGTTCCTCCGGTGTAAGTAGTGCAGCAAAAGTATATGCAAAGATAGGATGGATTATGAAAAATTTTTGCGGTTCTATTCGCCCGCGGGGGCACATATACTTCTGTTGCGGTAAATTGTTGTTTACGCAACGAAACACTGTCATTGCGAGGAGCCGAAGGCGACGTGGCAATCCCCTGGATAGAAAGAAAATCTATCGATAACGCACTGAAAATCCACGGGATTGCCACACCAGTCTGCGGACTGGTTCGCAATGACGTTTCTTTTTTGGGGCTGTAAACAACAATTTGTATTCCAAAAAAGAAAGCCCGGTGCTTTCGCACCGGGCTGTGGGAGTCAATTATGTAGGGGTAGGTTTACATAAAATGTATTCGTGCCGTCCTTACTTTCGCACCACATCTTGCCCTTATGCTGGGCAACGATGGACAGGGCGATGGGCAGGCCCAAACCGTAGCTGTGGTTTATTTTACGGGCTTCGTCCACCCGATAGAACCGCTTGAAAATGTCCTTGCACTGCTGCTGCGTCAGTCTTTCGCCCTGGGATGCCACGCTGAGCACCGCTCTGTGACCCTGTTTTGCCAGCTTCAGCGTCACCGCCGAACCGAGTTTGGAATATTTACGACCATTGTCCAGCAGGATCTCCAGCACCTGCCGCAGGTGAGAATCGCTGCCGTATACACGGATATCCGGCTCGATCTGGGTCTGCAGCGTCCGTTCCGCCTCAAAATACACCGCCTCAAAGGGCAGGGTGGTTTCTTCTGCCAGTTCGCTCAGAGAAAGGGCGGCCATCTGCTGCCGGATGCCGCTGTTGTCGATGCGTGCCAGATCCAGCAGGCCTTCCACCAGACCACGCATCTGGGTAGACATGGTGTGGATGCTGCCGGCAAACCGCGCCTTGGCTTCCTGATCGAAATCTTCGCTTTGCAGCAGCTCCGCGTTGGTGAGGATCACGGTCAGTGGTGTCTTCAGCTCGTGGGAAGCGTCGGCGATAAACTGCCGCTGGCGGTTCCAGGCCTCTTCCACAGGCCGCACCATCCACTTCGACAGCAACCAGAACACCAAAAACAGCAGCACGAAAGCGGCAATGCCGATGCCGGCGCAGCTAATGAACAGATCCCGCATGGTTTCTATTTCCGTGGAAATGTCGGTGAAGGCGTACCGAAGTCCCGGGCCACCCTCCAGCTTGTAAAACCGCAGGGCGTATTCCGGCAGAACATCGGTGGTGGCGCCGTTTTCCTGGGCAGCGCCGAAAATTTCCGCCAGCAGGGTCTGGTCGGTCAGATCATAGACCTTGCTTCCGGAAGCGGAAATTTTGCCCGAGGGATCGATGGCCAGGACGAAGCAGGGGTGGGTTTCCGGCCGCAGGTTCTGGATATCTCGCTCTGCGTGATCTTCGCGCTCGCCGGGACCGCCGGGACCACCGGGACCACCGGGGCCCATGGCTTCCCGCTCCATGGATTGCAGGGCGGCAATGGAGCTATTTTCCAGCTGTTTATGGGTAAAATGGCAGATCATACCCAAAATCGCCACCAGCAGCACCGTCACCAGCGCCATGCTGACGCATAAAAATTTCAGCCGTAACCGCTTAATCATCGTCTACGATCTCCAAATGGTAGCCCAGTCGCCGCACGGCTACGATGTTGATATTCGAGCCGATGGAGCGCAGCTTTTTGCGCAGGAAAGCCATGTAGACCTCCACATGATTTTCCACCGCATTGGTGTCAAAGCCCCAGACCCGAGCCAGCAGCGTTTCCTTGGGTACCAGATGCTCGCCATTGCGCAGCAGCTGCCGCACCACGTCAAATTCCTTGGCCGTCAGCCGCACGGTTTTGTCGCCGCAGCGCAGCAACGCGGTGGAAAGCTCCAGCTCCGTGTTGCCGTAAACCAGGGTTTCCACCTGGCTGCCCTGGCGGCGCAGCAGGGCGTTGATGCAGGCCATCAGTTCCCGGGTGTCAAAGGGCTTGGTCAAATAGTAGTCAGCACCGGCGTTCAGACCTTCGATCCGGTCTGCTACGTCGGATTTGGCCGTCAGCATCAAAATGGGGGTATTGACCCGGTTGGTACGAACCTGGCGCGCTACCTGCAGACCGTTGAGTCCGGGCATCATCACATCCAGGATCAGCAGATCATAAATGCCGAGAATGGCGTATTCATAGCCGTGCTCGCCGTCGTATACCACTTCCACTTGGAAACCCTTGGCGGTAAGGAAATCCCGCAGCGAGTCGGCCAGCATTTTTTCGTCTTCAATCAGCAAAATTTTCATAAAAAACTCCTATTGTTTCGATCATGGAAATCAGCAAAAGTATTATACTCCAGAGTTCTTTAATTTCTCTTAAATTTGTATTGTGATTTTAGATTTTTTTTAGGCATTATTCCAGCCCCGGTGGCCTTGCAATTCG
>RHMF01001417.1_pt1 | contig 10924 bp, 11 predicted proteins | sample 5365151 | NCBI WGS metagenome assembly RHMF01 (sample SAMN10266501, study PRJNA497801) | feces metagenome | isolation source: feces | host: Bos taurus | place: China: Prairie of Fairy Mountain | collected 2017-08-14 | reverse complement strand
TGTAAACAACAACGGCATTGGCGTTGCTGGCGATGCTGGTGGTTCTGGTAATGGCGATGGCGCGAAGGTTATGTGGTGTGAGATTGTCTCTGGTGGTATGGATGCTGGTGCGGGCGGTACTGCTAAGGCTGTTGAGTATGCTGCCGACAATGGCGCTTGCATCTTGCAGAACTCTTGGGGTTTCGGCGCTGGTCAGATTGCTAACGACTCACAGTTTGAGAATGGTCAGACAAGCGTAGAGCTCGATGCTTTCCACTACTTTATGGAGACTAAGAACTCTCCAGCGTTGGAGGGTGGTATCATCATCTTCGCTGCTGGTAACGATGGTAAGGCAGTTGCTGGCTACCCAGCTGCATACAACGAGCTTATCTCAGTTACAGCTATCGCCCCTGATGGTCTTCCTACATACTACACTAACTACGATCGTGGCTGTAACGTAGCAGCTCCTGGTGGTGAGTATGCTCCTACAACTTGGGCAGAGCCTGGTTGCGTACTCTCAACATTGCCTAACGACAAGTATGGCTTCAGCCAGGGTACATCAATGGCTTGTCCTCACGTGTCGGGTATCGCAGCGTTGGCTATTGCTTATGCTTTGGATAACAACATCGTGCTTACGTTGCCAGAGTTGAAGGATATCATCGTAAGCTCTGTTAGCAACCTCAACCCATACCTCACTGGCTTCAAGACTAACGTAGCAGGTGGTACTCTTAACCTTTCATCATACAACAACAAGATGGGTACTGGTCTTATCGACGCTTACCGCGTGTTGATGGCCGTACGTGGTACAAAGTGTATCGCATTGCCTGTTGGCGAGGAGGTTATCATTAACGTAGCATCGCACATCGGTGATGGCACAAACGACAAGATTAAGATGCTCGAGTCAGAGATCTCTCAGGAGGCTATCGAGGCACTCGGTATCGAGAACATCAAGTGGATGGGTGGCAAGCTTATGCTCACTTGTACTAAGCCTGGTACAGCACTCGTTACGTTGAAGTATGTTGCTGGTGGTACTAACGTTGGTGGTGGTCAGATTACTGGCGGTATGGAGACTCAGCAGGAGTTCGCCTTCGTAGCTCGCTATGGCGTATCATACGACGAGGGTACTTTGGAGCCTATCGCACCTGGTGGTTGGTTGTAATATATTGTCTAACGCTTAAAGTATTGATTTTTAGATATGAAAAGTTTGAAGATATTTTCACTCGCAATGCTCCTTGTCTTGGCAGTTGTAGGTTGTAAGCCTCATTCAAACCAGGGCGGTGGTGAGTTGACTGGCGAGTGGACACTCGTATCGTGGAATGGTACTGAGCCAGAGTTCAAGGTCTATATCGACTTCAACGAGAATGGCACTTTCGAGATGTTCCAGCAGGTGTGGTCGTTCGACTACGAGTACTTCGAGGGTACTTACACCATCAATGGCGACATCGTTACTGGTAGCTACTCTGATGGCACTAACTGGGCTTGTGGCTATAAGTTCGAGAGCCTCGATGGTCAGCTCAAGATGGCTAGCCAGGAGGATCAGTCGGTAGTTAGCATCTACGATAGCTGCACTATCCCTGCCGAGATTAAGACCGAGGCTACTGAGACTCGCTCTGCGGAGGTTGTTCCATTCTTGTAGTGGTATCACATAATCTATCTTTGGGGTAATTTCCAAATGGGAGTTACCCCAATTTTTTAGGCTTATGAAACGAATATTTTTACTTCTTGCTCTGCTGCTCTGTGCTTCGGAGCTTCGTGCCGAGCAGGTAACAAGCGACAAGGCTCGCGATGTAGCACGTATGGTGCTTGGCGCAGATACACGCTCTGGTGATATGCGTGTAGTGTGGGATAGCTCGCTATTTGCCCAGACGCGCGTCGAGCGCATCGAGCCTACGTTCTATGTAGTTGCCCCAACCTCGGGCCTCGGCTTTGTGATTGTCGCGGGCGACGATGTCGTAGCCCCCGTATTGGCATATTCCGAGATGTGCTATGCGCCACTTAGCGACAACCTTCCCAAGAACTTCGAGGCGTGGCTTCGCTATGTCGATAGGGTGGTGCGCGAGGCACGTACCGCGGGCATTAAGCCCAATAGTGCCGTTGCACAGCTCTGGAACGAGACATATGAGCCCGTCGATGCTCTTATGCTCAACACCGCACGCTGGAGCCAGGTAGCACCATACAACGACCAGTGTCCTATTGAGAGCGACGCACATAGTCTTACTGGATGTACGCAGACGGCAATGGCGATAATTATGCGTCACCACCGCTGGCCTGAGCGTGCAAAGGGCGTGACCGAGCCATATACTACGATGTATGGCCTTGATGTCCCCGCGCGCGACCTCAACCACTCGTACGACTGGGATAATATGATTGATACCTATGTCGAGGGTGGGTATAACGACACGCAGGCCAATGCCGTAGCAACGATTATGGCCGATCTCGGCCACGCCTTCAAGGCTAACTATACGGCTCTCGATACGGCTGCTTCGCCCGATATGAATGTCCTATACAACAACTTTGGCTATAGCCCTGCGTCGCGTATCGTCATCAGCACAAACCCTGGTATGAGCTACGACTATTGGGTGACACTCTTGCGTCGTGAGCTTGAGGCCAACCGCCCAATCTTCTATGTGGGATATACCTCGGATAATGCGGGCCACGCCTTTGTGCTCGATGGTGTTGATGCCAACGACTACTTCCACGCAAACTGGGGTTGGAATGGTCTCTACGATGGCTTCTTCCTGCTCGACAACCTAACACTCGACAGCTATCACTTCACCGAGTCGCACTGGGCAGTATTGGGTATGCACCCTATGCGCGATGGCGAGGTTGACAATGCTCTCTCGCTCGCCTCTGCGGGTCTGACGATTTCCGAGACTCAGTTCGAGAAGAACCGCGAGTTCAGCATCGAGTCAATTACTGTTGTCAACAACTCGCTCCTAATCTTTAATGGCGAGGTACGTGTCGGTGTCTGCGATTCACACAGCGAGTGGAAGTCGTGGGCTTCGGACGCTGTGAAGTTCTACCTCTTGTCGGGCCATCAGGATAGCCGTCAGGGTATTCGCGCTGTGGTTGAGAGCGATATCGAGGCTGGCGACCGTCTCTGTGCCTTCTATCGTAGCAACGAGAGCGACAAGTGGTTTAGAATCTACGCCTCGGCTCAGAGTGCTACTGAGGAGGTCGTTATGAAGTATGCCGCTATTGGCGATACAGCCTCTATGTCCTACGACAAGAGCACAGGAATCGTCGTTGTGGAGTATGACGATGATGTCAAGTCGGCACTCTATAGCTTCTCGGGCGAGTATATCGAGTCGGGTGTTACAATCACCAAGGGTCGTATGGTGCTCGATACCAACTATCTAAGTAGCGAGTTGGAGTACACCATCCTGCTTCGTCGCGAGGGTGTCGAGGATAAGAACATAAGGTTTAAGATTAACAAGGCAGAGTAATGAGTAGACTTATCGTTTTGATGGCCGCGCTGCTGTTGGCCATCGGTTGCAAAGATAATAATGTAGATAAACCCGTCGACAATCCTACGCTTGAGCTTGAGACAGAGGCTATTGAGCTCGACTATCGTGAGCAGAGAGTAGAGATTGGCATCAAGACCGAGCTCAATGTCGATGTTGCGGAGGAGGTGCTCTGGATTACGGTTATCGGCGTTGAGGATGGCAAGGTGAAGCTCTCGGTCAAGGAGAATAGCACAGAGAGCTCTCGTGAGGCCGATGTCACAATCACTGCGGGTGAGCATAGCTCTATACTTCATATCACGCAGCTTCCAAAGCCCGAACTCTTTGAGCTAAAGCTTGGCCATCGTGCCTCGTTCCTCGATTCGCCAGTGTGGGGCGGTGAGAGTGTCTCGGGTCGTGTAGATTGGGGTGATGGCACAATCGAAGAGTATGAGGAGGGTGCTTCGCACGAATACACTGATAGCCAAAAGCGCACTGCTACGTTTGAGATGGAGGGTGCTGAATCGTTCAAGATTGAGCAACTTGGCGAGATTGAGAGCGTAGAGATTACCCTATAATAGATATGGGATGTCCAGACGGACATCCCATATTTTTGTTAGATGATGTTCTCGACATAGTCGATTTCGTACTCATCATTCTCATCGGTCACAATGGCGATAAGGTCAAACTGAATGTTGTGCCTTAGGCGATGTAGCGAACGATAGGCCATAGCACCTCGGCGCAGCGTGCGAATCTTCTGCTCGTCGATGCTGTCGTAGGCCGACTGCCAGCCACCCTTGCGTCGGGTCTTGACCTCGACAAAGTGAATGGTGTCGTAGTGCTCGGCGATGATGTCAATCTCATAGCGCCCAGCACGCCAATTACGCTCAACGATATAGAAGCCCCTGTCGCGTAGCCATTGAGTGGCGATATCCTCGCCACGCGAGCCAATTGCGGCCTGACGCGTAATCACTACTTAGTGCGCTTGATGAGGAACTCGATGTTGTCGCCAGGGTTAACCTCGTAGGTCTCAATGCCCTTCTTGAAGATACGCATAGGACGTGAGCCGATAAGCTCGATGCTGTCGTCAGTGACGCGAAGCATACAGCCCTCGCGCAAGCCCACTACATAGCGGCTGCGGTTAGCCTCGACATACTCGTTGATGCGCTGCTCACGTGTCTCGCCTGCGTGGCCCTCAGGGTTAGCGTCGAGGTAGTGAGGGTTGATCTGGAAAGGCACAAGGCCAATAGCGCGGAACGACTGTGGCTGCACAATAGGCATATCGTTTGTTGTGCAGATAGTAGGGCAGGTGACGTTGCTACCAGCCGACCAACCGATATATGGCACACCAGCCTTAACGCGGCGGAAAATCATATCGAGCAAATCCTCTTCCTGCATCTTCTTCAAGAGTGCGAAGGTGTTACCACCACCGATGACGATAGCCTGAGCGTGGCGCACAAAGTTGCGCTTGTTCAAGGCGTGGTGAATAGAGCGCACCTTGATGCCAATCTCGTCGAAACGCTGCTGAACCTTGCGCTCATACTCGTCGTAAGAGAATGTGATGGCTGCATAAGGAATAAAAACAACCTCAGTTACGCCCTGCAATGTTTTTGCTATCTCGGCGATAGGATATTTGAGATATTCCTCGCCTGCATTAGTAGAATTGGAAATTAGTAAAAGATTCATAACTTACAGTGTTATAATGTTTTAATGTGCTTTTATAGTAATTTGTTAATAATTTTTTTGCGAGATAATGTCAAAGATAATAAAAAAGTGTTATTTTTGCATCGTCTAAGGTAAAAAAAATTAGACAAATTACAGTAGGAATAATATAACTACTATAATGTTTAACTAAAATTTATTTATTATGTCAGAAATTCAGTCAAAGGTTGTCGAGATTATCGTTGACAAGTTGGGCGTTAAGGAGTCAGAGGTTGTTGCAGAGGCTAGTTTCACAGCGCATCTTGGTGCAGACTCTTTGGATCAGGTAGAGCTTATTATGGAGTTCGAGAAGGCTTTCGATCTTCAGATTCCTGATGGCGATGCTGAGAAGATTCAGACTGTTGGCGACGCTATTAGCTACATCGAGTCTCACAAGTAATAGAAATAGATTGAGAGTTGTGACCCTCCACTAACTCGGGGTCGCACTTCAGTTTAGGATGAGGTCGTGATGCTACGCAGCGCTCGGGCGTAGTAATGTGCTTGCGGAGTGTGGCGTCAGGATTCTGATCATCCGAAATATGGACTATGCCTAGGGAGTTTATTTCCCTCGGTTTAGTCCATTTTTTACCATTTTAAGCTACTAATTAGTTACTTGGAGGCTGTTCGTTGATATTGCGAATTACCTGAGTAACAATATATTATATATACTCTATGTTCGATTTTTTGCTGCGTCCCTATCGTCGTAACTATGGCCCCGACAAGGAGTTCTATGCCGCTATCGACGATATGTTCGGATTCATACCACACAACATCGAGCTCTATAAACTCGCCCTTATCCACAAGTCGGCATCTGTCGAGTTGGAGGATGGCTCACATATCAACAACGAGCGCCTCGAGTTCCTTGGCGACGCCGTTATCGAGAGCATCACGTCGGACTACCTCTTTATCGAGTTTCCCGATCGTGACGAGGGCTTTATGACGCAGCTCCGCTCGAAGATTGTATCGCGCCAGTCGCTCAATCGCATAGCTTCGGCCATTGGCCTCGATCGCCACGTAATCTCGAATGCCGCGGGCAATGCTGCTCAGAAGCATATCTATGGCGATGCCTTCGAGGCGATGATGGGTGCCATCTATCTCGATCAGGGCTACGACTTTGTTAACCGTCTGCTCATTAATAAGATATATGGCCAGCATCTCTCTATCGATGAGGTGCTCCGCTCCGAGACCGACTTCAAGAGCCGCCTTATCGAGTGGTGCCAGAAGAACCACTATTCTATCGAGTTCCGCACCACCAGCGATAGCTCATCGTCGGCATCGCACCCAGGCTTTGTCTCTACAGTCTATGTCGACGGCATAGCCCTCGGCCACGGCGCTGGCGACTCTAAGAAGGCTGCCGAGCAGAATGCCGCCTACTCAGTGTCGCAGTCACAGACGATGACCATCGACGACGAGAATAGCGCCCGCATCCTCGACAAACTCGACCGCATAGCAAACTAGGTCTCGAGCCAAATAGAATAAAAGGGTAGCAAATATTTTGTTGAGAGACAAATATTTGCTACCTTTGTTTTATCTTTACTACTACTGACTATGAAGTATAATATTTTTATAAGCTATTCACGAAAAGATGCAGAGCTTGCCAACCAGGTGTGCGCTGTAATGGATGAGTATAAGCGCTATTATAACTTTGAATATTTTTTCGATAAGTCGGATATTATCAGCCGCAACGAATATATCAAAAAGATTGCAGAGTCTATTGATAATAGCGGCGCGGTTCTGTTTCTTGCGAGTCAAAACGCCTATGCGTCAGAGTTTTGCATTAAAGAACTTCTATTTGCCGATAAGCGAGGCGTTCATATCCATCAATATCGCATCGATAGAGCTGAGCTACCAATAGATTTGGATATGTTGCTCGGTACCCATCAGTATCGTGAGCTGCATACTACTCCAATTGAGGATGAGGTACGTGAGGTGCTCTCTGATGTGCTGGGTAGAGATGTGTTGCCTCTTTCTGAACTTAATCCATCTACGAAGGAGTCTAATAGTTGCGATGTTGCGAGTACTTCTGTTGCGCAGAGTGCAAAACATTTATCAAAGCGCACTCATAAATCGCTGTGGATTGCCTTAGCTCTTGTCTTGGCGCTTGTAGGTGTCTCTGCTGCTGTCTACAAGTGTTATGACACTGGCCTTCGTGCCGATGAGGGCTATAAGGTTGGCGATATCTACGACCAGGATGGCAAGCGAGGTGTTGTGTTTGAGGTGTCGGACGATGGTAACCACGGCAAGATTGTCAGCATTGAGGCTACGCAGACGCAATGGACTACGTTCGAGCAGTTCCAGAAGAGAGTTGCCGTAGGTGCGCGCAGTTTTGTTGATGGCAAGCTAAATACCGATATCGTTATGGCACGCGAGGATAGTGACTGCTATCCTGCGCACACCTGGTGTCGATCAATGGGTGAGGATTGGTATCTCCCTGCAATCTATGAGCTTGAGGCTCTCCTTTGCAATGCTGATGTGCGTAATGCTGTAAATGCAACGCTTCGAAAGCTTGGCGCTGAGACCCTCCACGATATTGGCTGGGCTGCGTGGTACTGGTCATCTACGGAGTATGAGACCAACCCAGAAGATTATGCACGACTTTTCCGCACGCACGATGGTTTTGTGAACTTTGGTTATAAGCATCTCACTCGCGTTCAGGGCGATCCATATGTTCGTGCTGTGGCGACGTTCTAAATTTGGTAGAGGGTCGGAGGGTGCGTGTTGGGTAACCGAAACATAACTTAGCGATGAAGAATATAACCGATAAACTACTCTCACGAGGTGCCGAGAGCCTTACAGATGAGGAGCTCTTGGCCGTAATTGTAGCCGACGATAGTGGTGACGAGCGTGCCAAGGCGACAGCCTCTGAGTTGCTCGACTCTACCGGGGGCTCACTACCTCGACTTCTCGATACCGATGCTCAGCGTCTTCGTATGGTTGCGGGCCTTGGTCAGCGACGTGCTCTGCGCCTCAAGGCCTCTGCCGAGCTTGGTCGTAGGATCGAGCGTGCAGGTGTTGTGGCTCACGATGTCATCAAGTCGGATAGCGACGTGGTGCGTATTATGGAGCCTGTCATCGGCAACCTCGCGCACGAGGAGTGCTGGGCGTTGTATCTCGCTTCGTCGGGAAAAGTTATTGAGCGACAGAGGGTTAGTCAAGGTGGTGTGCAGGCTACGGTTGTCGATAGCAAGATAGTCCTGAAGCGTGCCATCGAGCTACTTGCCGTGCAGATAGTTTTGGTGCATAACCACCCCTCGGGAAGTGCCGAGCCAAGCCGTCAGGATATGGAGCTTACGGAGCGAATTTCGGAGGGTGCACGCCTTCTGGATATGCGCCTTTTGGACCACGTAATCATCGCCCGAGGTACTCATTATTCATTCCGGGGACATAATCTCGTGAAATAAGTCGCTTTTCGGCGAAATTTTACTATCTTTGCACCCCGATATGCCATAGGCATAGTCAAAAACGAAGAGTAACAAAAACGAAATATTGATATGACACAGGAAGAATTGTTCAAGAAACTTATTGCTCACTGCAAGGAGTATGGTTTTATTTTCCCATCATCTGAGATCTACGATGGTCTCGGTGCTGTATACGATTACGGTCAGAATGGTGTTGAGCTCAAGAACAACATCAAGCGCTACTGGTGGGACTCAATGGTTAAGCTCAACGAGAATATCGTGGGTATCGACGCTGCAATCTTTATGCACCCAAAGACTTGGGAGGCTTCAGGTCACGTAGGTGCCTTCAACGACCCACTCATCGACAACAAGGACTCTAAGAAGCGCTATCGTGCTGATGTCTTGGTTGAGGATTGGATGGCTAAGCAGGAGGAGAAGATTCAGAAGGAGGTCGAGAAGGCTCGCAAGCGTTTTGGCGAGGCTTTCGATGAGGCTCAGTATCGCGCAACATCTCCACGTGTCTTGGAGGTAAAGGCTAAGATGGATGCTATCCACGAGCGTTTCGCAACAGCCCTCAACGACAACAACCTCGAGGAGTTGAAGCATATTATCCTCGACTGCGAGATCGTATGCCCAATCTCGGGTACTCGCAACTGGACAGATGTGCGTCAGTTCAACCTTATGTTCTCAACACAGATGGGCTCTACTGCCGATGGTGCTAACACCGTATACCTCCGTCCTGAGACTGCGCAGGGTATCTTCGTGAACTACCTCAACGTGCAGAAGACAGGTCGTATGAAGCTGCCTTTCGGTATCGCTCAGATTGGTAAGGCCTTCCGTAACGAGATCGTGGCACGCCAGTTTATCTTCCGTATGCGTGAGTTCGAGCAGATGGAGATGCAGTTCTTCGTGCAGCCAGGTACCGAGATGGAGTGGTGGAACAAGTGGAAGGAGACACGTATGGCTTGGCACCGTGCCCTCGGCTTCGGCGACCAGAACTACCGCTTCCACGACCACGACAAGTTGGCACACTATGCTAACGCAGCTACCGACGTAGAGTACAACTTCCCATTCGGCTTCAAGGAGGTTGAGGGTATCCACTCACGTACCGACTTCGACTTGGGCCGTCACCAGGAGTTCTCAGGCAAGAAGATTCAGTACTTCGACCCAGAGCGTGGCGAGAGCTACGTGCCTTATGTTGTCGAGACATCTATCGGCGTAGACCGTATGTTCTTGCAGATTATGTCGGCAGCATATACCGAGGAGAAGCTCGAGAATGGCGAGGAGCGCGTAGTATTGCGCATCCCATCGGCACTCGCTCCTACCAAGGTTGCCGTAATGCCTCTTGTTAAGAAGGATGGTCTCCCAGAGGTGGCACGCCAGATTATCGACGAGCTCAAGTATGACTACAACGTGGCATACGACGAGAAGGACTCTATCGGTAAGCGCTACCGTCGTCAGGATGCTGTGGGTACACCATTCTGCGTGACTGTCGACCATCAGACATTGGAGGATGGCACTGTTACCGTTCGTCACCGCGACACTATGGCTCAGGAGCGCATCAAGATTGAGGCGTTGCGTGCTATGGTCGACGAGGAGGTATCATTCCGCAAGCTCTTCAAGCAGATTAAGGAGGCTTAAGCCTATGCCCCGCCTTATAGCCATAGACTACGGCACTAAGCGCACAGGCCTCGCTGTCACCGACCCGCTGGGCATCATCGCCTCGCCACTCGAGACGGTCGACACCAAGCAGCTGGAGCGCTACCTTGCCGACTACTTCCAGCGCGAGGAGGTATCCACAATTGTTGTGGGACACCCCCGCCAGATGAATGGCCAGCCCTCGGAGACGATGCGCTTCATACAGCCACTTATGGGCCGCCTGCGTAATGCTTACCCCGACAAGCGTGTGGTAGCCTACGACGAGCGATTTACCTCGGTGCTGGCGCAGCGCACAATACGTGAGAGCGGCATCGGCAAAATGGCACGTCGCGACAAGAGCCTCGTAGACAAGGTATCGGCAGCCATCATCCTGCAGGACTATATGGCGTCAATGGGAATGTAAAACATAGAAACACAGCTTATTATGATATATCCAATCGTAATTTACGGCTCGCAGATTTTGCGTAACGAGTCGGTCGACATCACCCCTGAGTATCCTGAGCTCAAGAAGCTCATCGAGGATATGTGGATCACCCTCGGCGAGGCTGAGGGCGTGGGTCTCGCAGCACCTCAGATTGGCAAGAACATCCGCCTCTTTATTGTCGACTGCACTCCCTGGGGTGAGGACGATCCTACATTGGCCGACTTCAAGCGCGTATTCATCAACCCTGAGATCTATGAGTCGTCGGAGGAGACATCGCTCTTTGAGGAGGGCTGCCTCTCAATCCCTGGCATCCACGAGAA
>RHMF01001416.1_pt1 | contig 10930 bp, 10 predicted proteins | sample 5365151 | NCBI WGS metagenome assembly RHMF01 (sample SAMN10266501, study PRJNA497801) | feces metagenome | isolation source: feces | host: Bos taurus | place: China: Prairie of Fairy Mountain | collected 2017-08-14 | reverse complement strand
CGACAAGGTGAAATAGTGCGCTGATGGAAGCACGATGGAAGGCAAGGCAAAATATAACAATGGCCGTGTGTATGACGGAAAATTCGTGAATGGCATGCGTCAGGATGACGATGCCTCACTCACCCTGAGCAACGGCGATACCTTCAAAGGTTCGTTCCGCGACGACTGTTATGAAAAAGGCTCCTATACCATGGCCACCGATGGCTTCCGTTTTGAAGGCACCTACAAGAATAACATCCCCTACACCGGCATCTGGTATAACAGTGCTGGCCAGCCAGAATCCCAAATCGAAAACGGTAAAGAATTACCCGAATAACAGGACGTGCCGTGTTACGGATGGTAACCATGCTGTGGCGGTGCTTGATTGTTAGAAAAGGTAGGGGAAAATCTTAAAATTGAAAAAAATGGTGTATTTTTATTGCGAAATGTGTGTTTTTTCAGTGTAAAATGTCTAACTTTGCAGCGCTTTAAGCAAAACAAGGTAAAATCACTTAATTTATTTAGGCTTACATAAATTTTAATGAAGACAATTTACACTTTTGGCGACGGCCATGCAGAAGGCCGCGCCGACATGCGAGACCTGTTGGGTGGCAAAGGTGCTAATCTGGCCGAAATGAACCTGATTGGCGTTCCCGTGCCCCCGGGATTCACCATTACAACCGAGATTTGCCGCATCTACAACGAGCAAGGCCGCCAGGCGGCTACCGACCTCATCAAGGAAGATGTGAAGAAGTCGGTGGAGCATATCGAGAAACTCACCGGTTTCAAGTTTAACGACCCCAAGAACCCGCAGCTGGTGTCGGTTCGTTCGGGAGCTCCCGTGTCGATGCCCGGCATGATGGACACCGTGCTCAATCTGGGCATCAACGACGGCGTGGCCGAGACCATCGCCGCCCAGACGGGCAACCCGCGCTTTGCTTGGGACAGCTATCGCCGTTTCGTGCAGATGTATGGCGACGTGGTGCTGGGCATGAAGCCTAAAAGCAAGCAAGACATCGACCCCTTTGAAGAAATCATCGAGAAGGTGAAGAAAGAAAAGGGTGTGAAATTCGATACCGAACTTGACGTGGACGACCTGAAGAAACTGGTGGTGCTGTTCAAGGCCGCCGTGAAGGAGAACACGGGCAAGGATTTCCCCACCGATGCGTGGGACCAGCTGTGGGGCGCCATCTACGCCGTGTTCGACAGTTGGAACAACGACCGCGCCATCCTGTACCGCCGCATGAACCATATCCCCGAAGAATATGGCACGGCAGTGAATGTGCAGGCCATGGTGTATGGCAACATGGGCAATACCAGTGCCACGGGTGTGTGCTTCTCGCGCGACGCCGGCACGGGTGAGAACATCTTCAACGGTGAATACCTCATCAACGCCCAGGGTGAAGATGTGGTGGCGGGTGTGCGCACTCCGCAGCAAATCATGACCGAGGGCAGCCGCCGCTGGGCCAAGCTGCAGGGCGTGAGCGAAGAAGAGCGCGCCGCCAAGTATCCCTCGCTGGAGGAATCGATGCCCGAGTGCGCTAAGCAGCTGGTGGAAATCCAGCACAAGCTGGAGCAGCACTACAAAGATATGCAAGACATGGAGTTCACCATTCAGAACGGCAAACTGTGGCTGCTGCAAACCCGTAACGGCAAACGCACCGGTGCTGCCATGGTGAAGATTGCCATGGATCTGCTGCGCGAAGGCATGATCGACGAGAAGACCGTGCTCAAGCGCATGGAGCCCGGCAAGCTCGATGAGCTGCTGCATCCGGTGTTTGACAAGGCAGCCATGCAGCAAGCCAAGGTTGTGGCCAAGGGTCTGCCCGCCTCGCCGGGAGCCGCCACGGGCCGCATCGTGTTCTTTGCCGACGACGCCGAGGAATGGGCTTCTCACAAGAAACAAGTGATTATGGTGCGTATGGAGACCTCGCCCGAGGACTTGCGCGGCATGAGTGTAGCCCAGGGTATTCTCACCGCCCGCGGCGGTATGACCAGCCATGCGGCCGTAGTGGCCCGCGGCATGGGCAAATGCTGCGTGTCGGGTGCCGGTGAAATCCATGTTGACTACAAGACCAAGACTGTGGAAATGGGCGGCAAGACCTTCAAAGAAGGTGATTGGATTTCGCTCAACGGAAGCACTGGCGAGGTGTACGAAGGACTTGTTTCGACCGTTGACGCCGACCTGAGCGGTGACTTCGGTGCCGTGATGAACCTGGCCGACAAATATACCAAGATGGTGGTTTATGCCAATGCCGACTCGCCCCGCGATGCCCGCACCGCCCGCAAGTTGGGCGCCTGTGGCATCGGCCTGTGCCGCACCGAGCACATGTTCTTCGAGGGTGACCGCATCAAGGCGATGCGCGAGATGATTATCGCTCCTGACGAGGAAAGCCGCCGTGTGGCCCTTGACAAACTGCTGCCGCTGCAACGTGGCGACTTCGAAGGCTTGTTTGAGGCCATGGACGGTTGTGAAGTGACCATCCGTCTGCTTGACCCGCCCCTGCACGAGTTTGTGCCTCATCAGCTGTCAACGCAGAAAGAACTGGCCGAAGAGACCGGTATCTCGCTGGAGCGCGTGAAAGCTATCTGCTCCGACTTGGAAGAGTTTAACCCCATGCTGGGTCACCGTGGCTGCCGTCTGGGCAACACCTATCCTGAAATCACCGAGATGCAGGCCCGTGCCATTATCGAGGCTGCTCTCAACGTGAAGGAACGCGGCATCGACCCGCATCCCAAGATAATGGTGCCTCTGGTGGGTGTTCTGCCTGAAATCCGCATGCAGGCCGACATCATTAACGCCACTGCGCAGAAGGTGTTTGCTGAGCGTGGCAAGACCGTAGCCTACAAGGTGGGTACCATGATTGAGATACCGCGTGCCGCTCTGGTTGCCGACCAGATTGCCGAGGTGGCCGACTTCTTCTCGTTTGGCACCAACGACTTGACTCAGATGACCTTTGGCTACTCGCGCGACGACGCTCCCAAATTCCTGGGTCATTACAAGGCGCAGGGTATCCTGAAGGACGACCCGTTTGAAATCCTTGACCAGGAAGGCGTGGGTCAACTCGTGGAGATGGGCACCCGTCTGGGCCGCAAGACCAAACCCGAGCTCAACGTGGGTATCTGCGGTGAGCATGGCGGCGAACCGTCATCGGTGAAGTTCTGCGCCAGCTTGAATATGAACTATGTGTCGTGCTCGCCTTACCGCGTGCCTATCGCACGTTTGGCAGCCGCGCAATATGCCGTGGAGCACGAGAAATAATCAATGGATGTTATAAAAAATGAGGGGATGTCGGCCATCGGCCGAGGTCCCCTCATTTTGTTTTCTACATGTGGCTCACCCGTCCTTACCAGCCACAGAACCTGGATTCATTAGGCCGAGTCGGGAGTTGTGGTAGCGGGGGTCGCCTGTGACGTCTTTGCCTACGAAGGGGGGCAGCGTATAGCGATAGTCTTCAGCAGGGATTTCCAGTTCTGCGGTGACGAGGCCCTGCAGGTCGCCGTGGAACTCGTCCACTTCCCATCGGTTGCCGTCGTGGACGACGATGTAGCGTGTTTTGAAGAGCACGGGAGGCATGCACAGTTCAAGCAGTTGACGGGCGTCTTCGGCGGGTATTTCGTACTCAAACTCCAGTCGGCTCGCCCCACTGCTGGCTCCTTTCACAGTGATGAACCCTTTGTCGTCCCACAGCCTGACGCGCACCGTGCGGCCACGCTCGCGCGACAGGTAGCCCTGGATGAGTTCATGGTGCTCTGAGGCCATGAGGCAGTAACTACTGTCCTCTACTAGATATTTGTGTTCGATCTCTACAGCCATGGTAAGTTCCGCTTTTTTTGTTGCAAAAATAGCCATTTTTGTGAGAAAAGCAAAAAGTTGTGTACTTTTGCACACGCTAACACGCACACATGACATTATGCAGACTTCCCGCCGACTGTTCATATTGCTGACTTGCTGGACGCTGTGGCAATGCGTTGCCGCGGGTCCCATGCGCCAAATCACCGGCATGGTGCGCGACTCGGCCACGCATCAGGGCATTGCCTACGCAACGGTGACGCTGGTGGGTTGCGACGAGAGCGTGATGGCCAATGACGTGGGGGGCTTCAACATCAATACCCGCGCCGAGTTCACTCAACTGCGCGTCAAGGCTATGGGTTACGACACCAAGACGGTGACCGTGGGCGCCGACCAAACGATAGTGCTCGTGGATATGACCGCTGGCGGTGTGCGCTTGGATGAGGTGACGGTGAGCAAAACCAAAGAGAAGTACAGCAAGAAAAACAATCCCGCTGTGGAGTTTGTGAAACGCCTGCGCAGTCGCCGACACGAAAACGACCCCACCCGCGAGCCATACTACAGTTATGATATGTATGAACACGTGATGTATGGCTTCAATGATGTAAGCGACGATGACGCGCTCATGCGCAAGATGGGCTTCCTCACCCAGTATGCCGACACTTCCGACGTGACGGGAAAGCGCATCCTGCCCATCGCTGTGAAGGAAAAGGCCGCCACCCGCTATTACCGTCAGCAGCCCCGTTCTCACAAAGAGCTGGTGACCGGAGTCAAGAACGAGGGTCTGGACAAAAGTTTTGACGAAGCCAGCATCAAGCGTTTCATTGATGACGTGATAGGAGAGATTGACATCTTCAACAATGATGTGACCCTGCTCACCAACCGCTTTGTGAGCCCACTGTCGGCCATCGGCCCCGACTTCTACAAATATTACCTCAACGACACTGTGGCGGTGGACGGCGAGCGGTGTGTGGAGCTTGTGTTCGTGCCCTTCAACAACCAGGCTTTCGGTTTTCTGGGCCGCGTGTATGTGCCGCTGAACGATACTACCATGTTTATCAAGAAAGTGCGCCTGAACGTGCCGCGCAACATCAATCTGAACTATGTGGAGCAACTTTACATAGAGCAGGATTTCGACCGCGCGCCCAGCGGCGCCCGCCTCAAGACCTATGACCGCATGGAGGTGGAGTTGAAACTAATCAGCACCGTTCCCCAGATGTTTGCCCGCCGCGAAACCACGCTGCGTCACCACAGCTTCGAACCTCCGCAGGATATGGGTGTGTTTGACGGGCAGCAGGAAGTGAAGCAACTGGAACACGCCGAGGATCAGAGCGATGCGTTCTGGGCCGCCAACCGCAGCGACAAATACCGCGGACAGGACAGCAAGGTGCGGCAGATGCTCGACCGTCTGCGCGAGAGCAAATTTTTCTACTGGGGCGAAAAAGTGATTGTGTCGCTCATCAACGGCTATGTGCCCACCGGCTCACCCGGCAAGTGGGACTTCGGGCCGCTGAACACGCTCGTTAACTACAACAAGCTGGAAGGCTTCAGGATGAGACTGGGCGGCATGACCACCACCGCGCTGAGTCGCCACTGGTTTGCCCGTGGCTATGCGGCCTACGGCTTTGGCGACCGGAAACTGAAATACAAAGGGCAGATAGAGTATTCCTTCAGTGAGAAGAAAAACCTGGACCAGGATTTCCCTATCCACAGCATCAGACTCTACCATCAGTATGACGTGGACAAGCTGGGCCAGCACTATCTCTATACCAATGCCGACAACATGTTCCTGGTGCTGAAACGCAAGGCCGACGACAAACTCGCTTACCTGCGCAAGACGGCTCTGGACTACCGGCGTGAGTGGCCCAACCATTTCAGCCTGGAGGTGGGCGTGGAACACAATGTGCACGAGGCCACGCGCTACATTCCTTTCTATTACAACGACAGTATGTTCCGCCGTCGCTACACCGAGGCCGGATTTCACGTGACGTTGCGTTACGCACCCGGTGAGACCTTCTATCAAATGCGCACAATGCGTGTGCCCATCAATATGGATGCGCCGGTAATAACCCTCACTCAGACTTATTTCCCGCGGGGTTTCCTGGAAAGCCTGTTTGAAGTGAACAAGACAGAAGTGGGTTTGCAAAAACGGTTCTGGTTTTCGGCCTTTGGCTACACCGACATTATCCTGAAGGGCGCAAAAATCTGGAGCAAGGTGGCTTATCCCGACCTGTTGCTGCCCAATGCCAACCTGTCCTACACCATCCAGAACGAGAGCTATTCTCTGATGAACGCCATGGAGTTCGCCAACGACCAGTATCTGTCGTGGGATGTGACCTACTGGGCCAACGGCGCTCTGCTGAACTATGTGCCGCTGTTGCGCCGAATGAAGTTGCGCGAGGTGGTGAGTTGGCGCGGTTTGTGGGGTAGCCTGAGCGATAAAAACAACCCCGACGTGAGCCACGACGTGTTCCGTTTTCCCGCACGAACCAATTGCCGTCCCATGGGTGAAACGCCCTACATGGAGATGGGCGTGGGCATAGATAACATACTCACCTTTCTGCGTGTGGACTATGTGTGGCGGCTAACCTACCGGCACAACCCCGGCACCGACCGCCGCGGCGTGCGCATTCAGTTCCATTTCACTTTCTAACGTTACACAGATGAACAACGAAAAATCAAACTCAAAGCATGCATTCACTTGGCTGGGCCTGCTGGCCCTGCTGTTGATGTTCCCGATGTGGGGATGTGAAGGAACCACCCAATACCCCGTGCCGATGGAAAATGCCGTGGTGTGGGGGTCGTGCACCCAGATGGTGACGCTCGACAGCCAGCAGGTGACACTCACCTGCGCTCCGGCGCAAGAGGACGGGAAGTTTCTGGTGAACACACAGGTGGAAGTGACGTTGCGCAGTCCGCGCGCCATCGACTCGGTGGAAGCCGTTCCCCGTCTCGTGCTGCTTGCCGCCGACGGCACACCCTTGCTGACGATGACATTGGGCAAGCAAGGGAAGGTTGACAATGCCGAGTTACAACGGTTGCTGGCTTTTCTGCCCACGGCACGCGGCGGAGTGTTTACCATGCCGTTTTCGGCCGTGGTGACCGACTCGGTGAAAGAGCGGCTGCGGGAAGTGGCTGCGCTGCGGGTGGAGGATTTCTCGTTCCATGAATACATCAAGCCCAACAATCCGATGGTGGACGCCACGCTCAATGAACTTGCCGATCTGCTCAACAAGCAGGAGCGCATGATTGAGTCGGGGGCCGATACCACTGAGGCCTACACCGCTTTGACCGAATCGGTGGAGCGTTGTGTGTCGACCTACGTGGGCTATCGTGAGCAGAAATTAGAGAACTATCGCGAGGAAGGTCTGTTCCTGGATTTATTTAAACGCAAAGAGCAGCTTGACGCCCGCGCTAATCGATGAAGCGCTGGGTGATTCCCTGGTAGGCATCGATGCGGCGGTCGCGCAGGAAGGGCCACCATCGGCGCACGTTCTCGCTACGCTGCAAATCCACGTCGATTATTTGTTCACATTCTTCGTCGACGGGTGCGCTGAAGAGCAGTTCGCCCTGTGAACCAGCCACGAAACTGCTGCCCCAGAAGTCGATGCCGCGTGTCTGCCCCGACGGATCGGGCTCATGCCCCACGCGGTTCACAGTGATCACAGGCAGGCCGTTGGCCACGGCATGGCCGCGCTGCACGGTGCGCCATGCCTCCAGTTGGCGTTTCTTCTCGTGTTCGTTGTCGCTGCTTTCGAAACCAATGGCGGTGGGGTAGATAAGCACTTGCGCTCCGCGCAGGGCCATCAGACGCGCAGCCTCGGGATACCACTGGTCCCAGCACACGAGTACGCCGAGACGCCCCAGCGAGGTGTCGATGGGCTTGAACCCCAGGTCACCTGGTGTGAAATAGAATTTCTCGTAATAGGCGGGATCGTCGGGGATGTGCATTTTGCGGTAGCGTCCCGCCAGATGCCCGTCGGTGTCAAACACTAGCGCCGTATTGTGATAAAGGCCCATGGCACGTCGTTCAAACATGGAAGTCACCAGCACAATGCCGCATTCGTGCGCCGTGTGAGAATAGATTGCCACAGGCGAAGCGGGGTCGGCGGCGGGATCGGTGTTGACTGCGAGGTCGAAGTTTTTCACGTCTTCTGTTTGGCAGAAGTAGAGCGAGTCGTGAAGTTCCTGCAGAACCACCAACTGCGCTCCTGCGGCAGCCAGTTGCTTGATTTTGTGGATGAGCCGCTCTTGGTTGTCCTGCACCGAAGCGGTGTTGTGTTGCTGTATGATTCCGGTTTTCATAATGCGAGTGTTTTTTTGGGAAATTGCATGGTGCTGCAGTGCAGCGAGCCGTTTTGGCAGATGAGCGCCCGGCAGTCGATAGCCACGGTCTCCCGCGTGGGGAATGCCTCGCGCAGCGTTTGAAGGGCTTTCATGTCGTTGGCGGGCTGGCCATACACGGGCACCAGCACGCTGTGGTTTAGCACGAGGTAGTTGGCGTAGGTGGCCGGCAGACGTAGCGGGCCGTCGTAGATGGCTTCGGGTGAGGGAAGCCGCAGCAGACGGTAGGGTAGGCCTTGCGCTGTGGTGAATTCCAGTAGCTGTTGCTCCATGAGGCGGAGCTCGGTGTATTGCGGGTCGTCGGTGTCGTCGCAGCCCACATACACGATGGTGCCGTCCGGTGCAAAGCGTGCCAGCGTGTCGATGTGTCCGTCGGTGTCATCGCCGTCGAGTGCCCCGTGGTCAAGCCAGAGCACTTGCTCGCAGCCCAGGCGTTGTTTCAGTTGATGTTCTATTTGCTCCTGGCTCAGCCAGGGGTTGCGGTTGGGCTCCAGCAGACACCGGGTGGTAGTCATCACGGTACCCTGTCCGTCACTCTCGATGGAGCCACCCTCCAGTACCATATCAAGCTGGTTGCTAAGTGGTGCGGTGAAGGCGTGCAGCGCGTGGAGGCGTCGGCTGACCTGATTGTCGCAGTCGGCGGCAAATTTCTGTCCCCAGGCATTGAACGTGAAGTCGAGCATCAGCGGCTCGCCGTCGTTTATGACGGTGATGGGGCCGTAGTCGCGTGTCCAGGTGTCGTTGGTGGGCAGGGCGAAGAAGCGGGCGTTTTCCAGCCTGCATCCGGTCAGTTGGCTGCGCACCTGGTCTTCATCGCTGCACACGATGAGCAGCCGCTCGTCGCGCAGAATGGCGCTGGCTATTTCCACATAGCACGCCTGCACCAGTGGAAGCATGTCTGCCCAGTCGGTGCCCTCGTGCGGCCATGCTATGAGCACGCCGTCCTGTTCTGCCCATTCAGGCGGGAGATATCTATTCATTTACAAATTGTTGCCGTAGTCATCGGCGGTGTCCCAAAACGAGTCGCGCTGGGCGGCCAGCTCGTTCAGGAAATCTCGGTAGCCGCTGGCGGTTTGGTATCCGTGAGCATCGCACCATTCTTTGTAGTCGCTCTCGAGCGCCCGATCTTGGCTCAGCATCTGGTGCCAAATCTGATCCTGTTCGGTAGGATTGGGATATCGGTCTAACAGTTCCCTCAGTATTTCATTGATATCGTTCATTGTATATAGATTGAAATCTGATGTCTTTCTAAAGTTTAGAAATCAAAAATAATATATTTTTCCTATCCCGCAAAATAAATTTATGCTTATAACTTTTTTTAATAATTGAATAGACCCTTTTGAGACTATATCGCCTTTTATTTGAAATGTGCGTTCGATTCGAAATGGGTAAAAAAAAATGTTGCGTAGTGCTATGAATGGATTTTTTTTAGTAATTTTGCGCCAAATTGGTGATTTATGCCATCGCAACTCAAGGAAACACTGGACCGGATAGCCGGCAAGAGTAGCGTCTTGCTGGAAAAATACCATCTTCTTCGGGCCGAAAATGATTCCTTGCGGCAACAACTGGAGGAGAACAGCCGTCAAAGCACGGACTTGACAACAGAAGTGAGGCGTCTCAAGGTGGAGATTGAGAACTTGCGAATGGCGCGTAGCGTGGCCATGACACCCGAGCAGGCCGACGGCTACAGGAAAAAAATTGCCAAAATGGTGCGGGACATTGACCGCTGCATCAATCAGCTGAATGCTTGATAAACTCGAAACAATGTCAGACGAGAATAAACGAAATATATGGATACGCTTGGCCGACACACAGCCCATTTCGCTGAGTGTCAGCGCAGCCGACGAGACCACGTTCCTAGAGGCGGAGCGTCTGGTCAACACCCTCTATGAGAAGTGGATGCTGCGCTTTGGTGGCAACAGCACGCCACACGACGTGCTGGCGCGTGTGGCATTCCAGTTTGCCCGTCTGTATGTGGAAACGTACGGTGAAAATCATGCGGTGAATGACTACCTGACTGAATTTGAACGTCAACTCGACGACCTGGTCGTGAAGCTGTAGTTCACCTTGGGCCTTGATGGAGCGCTCCGCCTGCGGGGTGCGAAGCGAGGTCTCCGGTTTTTGAAATTAAGGTTCCTGCACTACTCCTGCGCTTGGGTGACGCCGCGGCTCGGATGAGCCGTGAGCGGCGCTCTGATACGGTGAAGGGGATAGTGCGTTTTTATTAACATACAATAAATTAATTAGTTGTAGAAAATGACTATACTTTATGTGATTATTGCCGCTGCGGTGGGTTTGGCTGTTGGCGCGGGCATCGCCTTTGCCGTGGCCAAACGCAACGCCGAGAAAGGTGCAAACCAAATCTTGGAGAAGGCCAAACTCGAAGCCGAAGTTCTGAAAAACGACGAGATAATGAAGGGCAAAGAGGCCGGTCTGTCGATTAAGAGTGAAGCGGAAAAGCAAGCTAACAGCCGTCTGGCCAAGGTGCAGACCGCTGAAGCCAAACTCAAGCAACGCGAGATGCAAATCAACCAACAGCAAGGTGAGATGCAGCGCAAGCGCAACGAAGTGGAGGCCCTCAAGACCAATGTGGACAACCAGATGACGGTGCTCGAAGACCGCCGCAAGGAAATCGATAAGATGGAGAAAAGCGTGCGCGACACGCTTGAACGCGTGAGCGGCCTTTCGGCCGAAGAAGCCAAGGACAAACTGGTGGAATCGCTCAAAGACGAGGCCAAGACCGCCGCAGCCAGTTATATTAACGATATCATGGACGATGCCAAACTCACCGCCAACAAGGAAGCCAAGCGCATC
>RHMF01005113.1_pt1 | contig 10933 bp, 5 predicted proteins | sample 5365151 | NCBI WGS metagenome assembly RHMF01 (sample SAMN10266501, study PRJNA497801) | feces metagenome | isolation source: feces | host: Bos taurus | place: China: Prairie of Fairy Mountain | collected 2017-08-14 | reverse complement strand
GTTGACGGTGACGGAGGTCTGCTCGGGAGTGTGGCTGTTGGTCACATTGTAACCGTTGTAGGTGGTGGTGTAGTCCTCGACGCTTTCCTCAGTGATGGAATACACGATCAGAGTGCCGTGGTCCTTGTACTTGGGCAGGTTGTCGAAGCTCCAGGCCCAGCCATCGGCCTCGGTGACGGTGATGGTATCAATGACGATACCGTCAGCCAGCAGGTTAATGGTGATGGATTCGGGACGGAAGCCGTCCTGGTTGTTCTCGTCCACCCAGGTCTTGGTGCCTTCCACCTTGACGGTTTCGGGAGTGTGGGAGTTGGTGATGGAGAAGCCGGTATTCTTCTGATCGCCGGTGATGACGGTCTCATAACCCTCAATCTTCAGCTCTTCCACGGTGTAGACGATGATCTCACCGTTTTCGTACTTGTCCAGCTCGGTGAAGGAGCCGGTCCAGTTGTTGCCCTCGCTGAGGACCAGGGTCTTACCGGTATCCTCACCGTTGGCCAGCAGGATGACGGTGATGTCATTGGGACGGATGCCGTCCTGATCGTTGGCATCGGCCCAGGCCTTGCTGACGGTGACGGAGGTCTGCTCGGGAGTATGGGTGTTGATTACGTTGTTGCCATTGTAGGTGGTGGTGTAATCCTCAACCGCATTCTCGGTGACGGAGTAGACGATCTCGGTGCCGTGATCCTTGTACTTGGGCAGGTTCTCGAAGGTCCAGGACCAGTCATCAGCCTCGGTGACGGTGATGGTGTCAATGATGACACCGTCAGCCAGCAGATTGATGGTGATGGACTCGGGACGGAAGCCGTCCTGGTTGTCAGCGTCGATCCAGGTCTTGGTGCCGCTGACGGAGATGGTCTCGGGAGTGTGGGTATTGGTGACGGTGTAGCCGCCGTTCTGATCGCCGGTGATGACGGAAGCATAGCCTGCGATCTCAAGCTCCTCCACGGTGTAGACGATGATATCACCGTTCTCATACTTGTCCAGCTCGGTGAAGGAGCCGGTCCAGTTGTTGGCAGCGGTCAGAATCAGGGTCTTGCCAGTGTCCTCGCCGTTGGCCAGCAGCTTGACGGTAATGGACTCGGGACGGATGCCGTCCTGGTCATTGGCATCGGCCCAGGCCTTGGTGACGGTGACGGAGGTCTGCTCGGGAGTGTGGGTGTTGGTCACATCGTAGCCGTTGTAGGTGGTGGTGTAATCCTCGATGCCCTCTTCGGTGATGGCATAGACGATCAGAGTGCCGTGGTCCTTGTACTTGGGCAGGTTCTCAAAGCTCCAGGCCCAGCCGTCTTCCTCGGTAACGGTGATGGTCTCGATGACCACGCCGTCGGAGAGCAGGTTGATGGTGATGGACTCGGGACGGAAGCCGTCCTGGTTGTCAGCATCGATCCAGGTCTTGGTGCCTTCCACCTTCACGGTTTCGGGAGTGTGGGAGTTGGTGATGGAGTAGCCCTCGGTCTGGTTGCCGGTGATGACGGTCTCATAGCCGTCGATCTTCAGCTCTTCCACGGTGTAGATGATGATCTCACCGTTCTCATACTTGTCCAGCTCGGTGAAGGAGCCGGTCCAGTTGTTACCGTCGCTGAGGACCAGAGTCTTGCCGGTGGGCTCGCCGTTGGCCAGCAGCACAACGGTGATGTCCTCGGAACGGATGCCGTCCTGGTCATTGTTGTCGATCCACTGCTTGGTAACGGTGACGGAGGTCTGCTCGGGGGTATGGGTGTTGGTCACATTGTAACCGTTGTAGGTGGTGGAGTAGTCCTCCACTGCGTTCTCGGTGATGGCGTACTCGATCAGAGTGCCCTGATCTCTGTACTTGGGCAGGTTCTCGAAGCTCCAGGACCAGCCATCCTCTTCGGTGACGGTGATGGTCTCGATGACCTTGCCGTCGGCCAGCAGGTTGATGGTAATGGACTCGGGACGGAAGCCATCCTGGTTGTCTGCATCGATCCAGGTCTTGGTGCCTTCCACCTTCACGGTTTCGGTGGTGTGGGAGTTGGTGATGGTGTAGCCCTTGTTCTGATCACCGGTGATGACGGTGTTGTACTCGGGCACTGCCAGCTCTTCAATGGTGTAGACGATGATCTGACCGTTCTCATACTTGTCCAGGTCTGCGAAGGTGCCGGACCAGTTGTTGGTGGCAGTCAGGATCAGCTCCTTGCCGGTGGGCTCGCCATTTGCCAGCAGAACCACGGTAATGGCCTCGGGACGGTAGCCGTCCTGGTCATCGCTGTCCTGCCATGCCTTGACCACGGATACGGAGACCTTCTCGATATCGTGGGTGTTGGTCACATCGTAGCCGTTCACAGTGGTGTTGTACTCATCCACTGCGTTCTCGGTGATGGTGTAGATGATCTGGATACCCTGATCTCTGTACTTGGGCAGATTCTCAAAGCTCCAGGCCCAGTCATCTTCCTCGGTGACGGTGATGGTCTCAATGACCTGACCGTCGGCCAGCAGGTTGATGGTGATGGATGCGGGGCGCTTGCCGTCCTGGTTGTCGTTGTCAACCCAGGTCTTGGCGCCGGAGATGGAGATGGTTTCGGGGGTATGGACGTTGGTGATGGTGTAGCCGTCAGCGGCATTGCCGGTGATCTGGCTCACATAGCCGGCAATCTCCAGCTCCTGAACGGTGTAGGCGATGATCTCGCCATCCAGATACTTGTCCAGATCCTCGAAGGTGCCGGTCCAGTTGTTGCCCTCGCTGAGGACCAGGGTCTTGCCGGTGGGCTCGCCGTTGGCCAGCAGGATCACGGTGATGTCGTTGGGACGGATGCCGTCCTGATCCCGGTTATCCTGCCAGGACTTGACAACGGTAACAGCGGTCTTCTCGGGAGCGTGGGTGTTGATCACATCGAAGCCGTCGTAGGTGGTCACATATTCCTCAACGGCATTTTCGCTGATGGAATAGGTGATGACGGTGCCGCTCTCGTACTTGGGCAGATCGGTGAAGCTCCAGGCCCAGCCATCTTCCTCGGTGACTTCCACGGAATCGATGATCTCGCCGTTAGCCAGGAGGTTGATGGTGATGGAAGCGGGACGCTTGCCGTCCTGGTTGTCATTGTCAACCCAGGTCTTGGCACCGCTGACCTCAACGGTCTCGGGGATGTGGGTATTGGTGATGGTGTAGCCGGTATTCTGATCGCCGGAGATGACGGTCTCATACTTATCAACTGCAATTTCCTGAACGGTGTAGGCGATCTTATTGCCGTTGACGTAAACATCCAGTTCGGTGAAGGAACCGGTCCAGTTGTTGCCGGCATTCAGTACCAGAGTCTTGCCGGTATCCTCACCGTTGGCCAGCAGAACCACGGTAATATCATTGGGGCGGAAGCCGTCCTGGTTGTTGGCATCGTCCCAGGCCTTGACCACGGTGACGGAGGTCTGCTCAGGAGTATGGGTATTGGTCACATCGTAGCCGTTGTAAGAAGCGGTATAGCCTTCCACAGCCTCCTCCACGATGGAGTAGTTGATCAGCTCACCAGCCTCGTACTTATAAAGGCCTTCAAAGGTCCATGCCCAGCCGTCTTCTGCAGTAACGGTCTTGGTATCAATGACCTGTCCGTTCTTCAGCAGGTTGATGGTGATGGATTCGGGGCGGGCGCCGTCCTGGTCATTGTTGTCGTTCCAGGTCTTGGTGCCGCTGACGGAGATCTGCTCGGGAGCATGGGAGTTGGTGATGGTCAGAGTATCCTCGGAGTAAGCGGTGGTGTAACCGGTCACAGCCTCTTCGACCACGGTGTAGATGATTCTCTGACCGTTGGCGAACTCGTCCAGATCGGTGAAGGTAGCGCTCCAGCTGTTGCCGGTGATGGCCAGCTTCTTGCCGGTGGGCTGGCCGTTGGCGTACAGCTCCACGGTAACGGAGGTGGGACGCTTGCCGTCCTGGTTCTCCGCATCATCCCAGATCTTGTTGACGGTCACATCGACCTTGGCGGTCTCGTGGCTGTTGGTCACGGTGTAGCCGTCCACAGAAGCGGTGTAGCCCTCAGGGACAACAGCCTCTTCGATGGTGTAGACGATCTCGACACCGTCCTTATTGGTTTCAAAGCCCCGGAAGGTGTAGCTCCAGTCATTGTCAGCGTTCAGCTCAGCGGAAGCAACCACTTCGCCGTCAGCCAGCAGGTTGATGGTAACGGAGGCGGGACGGATACCGTCCTGGTTGTCTGCATCGTCCCAGGTCTTGGTAACGGGAATGTCCTTCTTATAAACCTCATGGGTGTTGGTGACGATCAGATTGAAGTCGCCGTTCTTGCCGTAGCTGACCTCATACTCTGCGGGGACTTCCAGCTCAACCACAGTGTAGTTGTGAACCTGGCCCTTGGACATGGCGATCAGATCATAGGTCTCAGCGTCCCAGGTGTAGGTCCAGTTGTTGGAAGCATCCAGCACAACGGGCTCACCGATGGTACGCTCACCCTCCATCAGCTGGACTCTGACGGAATCGGTACGGACCCGGTCCTGGTCATCCTTGTCGTCCCAGACCTTGGTGACGGAGACATCGGTGCGGGGCAGAACACCCTTGACACCGGGAACGGGGAACTCCAGCTGCTCGTCGCCGATGTTCAGATAGGTACGGTCATTGGTGGGGAAGAACTTGCCTTCCTCAAAGGTCTGGCCCTGAGGATCCAGCTTGATGATATACCGATAAGTATATACATAAGTAGTCTTGTTGCCGTCGGTAACGACCTGGGCATCAGACAGGGACCAGGTGTAGGTATCGCCGTCGGCGCTGGAGAAGCTGCCGGAGGTGCCGCCCACCACGCTGATGTTGTCAGCCATGGGATCGGTGGCAGTCCAGCCGGAACCGCTCAGACCGCTGGTGATGCTGTTGGTGATGGCCTTGAAGGCTGCGTACAGATCGCTGGAGTTGTCAGCGTCGTAAGCGCAACCGGAAGTTGCCACCTGGCTGCTCAGGAAAGAGCTGACGGTGGGGCCGCCGGTGTAGGCGGTGTCTCTTGCTGCGCCGAAGCAGACGGTGTACAGCTTGGCGCCGGTGGCCTTGATGGAGGCTGCCTGGTTGGCAGCTGCATCACAGTTGGCCTTGCTGGCGGAAATGCCGGAGCTGCCGATGCGGGAAGTGGGCGCACCGTCGGACAGCAGAACAACATTCTTGGAGCTGAAGCTGCTGATGGTGGAATCACCCAGCAGACCCAGCGCATTGTACAGGCCGCCTTCCATATTGGTGCCCTGTGCGTAAGACAGGCCAACAATGGTATTGTTGGCGGTATCGTAGCTGTTGACACCGGAGCCGCCGGCCACGTTGACCCAGTTCATGTTGGTTCTGTAGCCGCCGTCGAAGGTAACGATGGCCAGCATACGGGCTGCCACAGGATCGGTGCCTGCATAACTCATCAGGAAGCTCTGGGCCGCGATCTTGGCAGCATACAGTCTGCTCTGTTCAGTGGTGACAGAACCGGTATAGCCGCCGGGGCAGTCGCTGTTGTGTCTGTCTCTGCCGCCGCATTCGGCGCAGGACTTCATGGAACTGGAGGTGTCGATGACCAGAACAACCGCACCGCCATCGGTATAGGTGGTGGTGGTGGTGCTGGTGGACACCTGGAGGGTAATTTCATATTCATTGACATTACCCGTAGGTCTTGCGGTCTTGGACAGCGTAACATCGGTGCCGTCTACATTATATGTAGCAGAACCGGTTCCGCCGGCGACCCAGTTGCCGCTGGCATCATAGTAGCCGTTTGTGGTGGTTTCTTCTGCCGTTTCTGCCGCCATTGCGCGAACAGGAACGTTGCTCAGAAGCATGCAGAGGGTGAGCACAATGCTCAGAATTTTCTGCATTTTACGATTCATGATCTCTACCTCCTTTTGAAGTAAATGATAATAGGTATACTACGGCTTATTATCACTATTGTACAATATATCAACATCTTCTCTGAATAGCAAGCGTCCAACATTGATTTTGTCAATACTCACAATTCCCGCCCTTATTTATATGTATTTTGCACAAATATATAGACAATCTTTTGTGCATAAGTAATCAGCGATAACAACATTATACCTAATATCTTTCGCCGGAAGTTATCAGTGTTTACCCGAATTGCACAAAAAAACAGGAAGCGGCAACTACCGCTTCCTGTTTCTGGAAAACATTGAGAACTGAAACATCCCTCAGCAACCAACGTCAACCGTGGTTGCCCCTGTCAACTTAGAGCTGGGATCCGTGCATCATGCGCTTTCTGGCGATGTTGATGGGGCCTTCCTTCATGGTATTGATCCAGCCCAGGCTCTTGCCGCAGCCGTAAGCTGCGCAGGAGGCAGGGTCATCGGCTACAACACAGGGAATCTGGGTCTTCTCCTCAATGAGCTTATCCATACCGGCAATCTGGGCGCAGCCGCCGGTGAGGGTAATGCCGGTTTCGGCAATATCGCCCACCAGCTCGGGGCTGGTACGGCTCAGCACATCGGAAACCTCATCGGCAATGGTTGCGGCATGCTTCTGCAGGATGCCGAACACCTCGGTGGAGGTCATGGTCAGGCTCCGGGGAGAGCCGGTCTTGGCATCGCGGCCCTTGACCTCCATAGCCAGCTCCTCACCGCCGGGGTAGTTGATCTTCACAGCCTCGGCAGTGACCTGACCGATGACCATGTTGTACTTGCGCCGCACATAGCGGGCAATGATCTCATCAAAGAAGTCGCCTGCGATCCGCAGAGAGGAGGACAGGACCACACCGTTCATGCTCAGAACGGCAATATTGGTGGCACCGCCGCCGATATCCACCACCATATGACCCTTGGCATCCTTCAGATCAATACCGGCACCCAGAGCGGATGCCAGAGGCTCCTCGATCAGGAACACACGGCGGGCACCGGCCTCGATGGCGGCATTGATCACATTGCGCTCCTCGATTTCGGTAATGCCGCTGGGAACGGTAATGACCACACGGGGCTTGGGAGTCAGCAGACCGCCCTTTGCAGCGGACTTGAACATGGCGGAGAGCATCCGCACCGTCATTTCGTGGTCGGAAATGATGCCGCCGGTCAGAGGCTTCATGGCAACCAGGTTGCCGGGGGTACGGCCCATCATATTCCGGGCACCGGCACCCACCTGGAGGATCTTGCCCTCGTTGCGGTCCATGGCAACCACGGTGGGCTCCTTCACCACGATACCCTTGCCGTCCACATAGATCAGCACATTGGAAGTACCCAGGTCCACACCCAGGTCATTGGTCATCATCAGATTCATAAATATCACCTTACTATGGATTATTGTGATGTGCCGAGGCAACCACGGCACAGTTTACTTCTTCGGCTCCTGCTGTGAGCAGCACTCTGGCGCATTCCGACACGGTGGCGCCGGTGGTGAGAATATCGTCCACCAGCAGTATCCGTTTTCCGCAGATCTGCTCCGGATTTTCCGCCCTGTAAACGCCCAGCACATTGGCCCGGCGTCTGGCATAGCCGGAAATTCCCGACTGGGGCCGGTTATGGCGCACCTTTTTCAGCAGCTGTACGCAGGGAAGCTCCAGCTCCCGGGCAATCACACGGGCCAGCAGCTCATCCTGGTCATAGCCCCGGAACAGCTTCCGGATGGGGCTGATGGGCACCCAGGTGACCAGCTCAGCCTCCGCAAGGTCCTCCCGGAGAGCCTTCATTGCCATCAGCTTTCCATAGGGCTCCGCCAGAAAGCGTCCCTGCCGGAACTTAAACCGGTGCAGGGATCTGCGTACATTACCTTTATAATACCAGACCGCAGCCACCCTGTCAACAAATTGAAGTTTAAGCTTTCCTTGCGGATATTCATCCGTTTCCATCCGGCAGCGGTGGCAGATATCCGTCTGTTCCTCTTTCAGCAGACCCATGCACAGGATGCACTTGGGCGGAAACAGCCACTGCTTTATATAATGTATCAGCCTGTTCATTCCGCTTTTCCCTGGAGCCGCAGCTTGAGGCCGGTATACCGGCGGTTTTTCTTGGCATTCTGGGTCATGGCAGCCACAGTTTCCTCCCGGCCCACAATGATCAGCAGCTCCCGTGCCCGGGTAATCGCCGTATAGAGAATGCTCCGGGACAGAAGATAGGGCGAACCGTTCCAGGCAGTGAGGATCACGGCCCGGTATTCGCTGCCCTGGCTTTTATGGACGGTCATGGCATAGGCAGGCTCCAGCTCCATCAGCTGGGTGAAATCATATTCCGCCTCCCGGTCGTCAAAGCGGATGGTCATAGACTCTGCGCCGGGATCAATTTCCTGAATGATGCCCACGTCGCCGTTAAAAATGCCCGTTCCCACCATGGAGCCGTCGCATTTTTTCCAGACGATGTCGTAATTGTTCCGGATCTGCATGACCCGGTCTCCCTCCCGGAAGATGTAGTCTCCGAAGGTCTTCTCCTTCTTGTCGGGCGCAGCCGGGTTCAGGGCCTCCTGGAGGATCTTGTTCAGATTCACCGTACCCACACCGCCCTTCCGGGTGGGAGAGAGGACCTGGATCTGATCCGCGGGAATTCCCATGTTCTGGGGCAGGCGGGTGGTGCAAAGATCCCGGATCAGGGAAGCCAGGGCCTCCTCATTCTGGCGGCGCATGAAGAAAAAGTCGCTTTTTACGTTTTTCAGGTCCGGCAGCTCGCCCCGGTTGACCCGGTGGGCATTCATAACGATCAGGCTCTGCTGGGCCTGCCGGAAGATCTCCGTCAGCCGCACCGTAGGCAACACACCGCTTCGCAGCATATCGCTGAAGGGGAAGCCGGGGCCCACCGGGGGCAGCTGATCCGGGTCGCCCACCAAAATCAGGCGCTTGCCCTCAGGGATCGCCTGCAGCAGCGCATGCAGCAGCTGCACATCCACCATACTCATCTCGTCGATGATGACAGCATCGCACTTCAGGGGGCTCTCCTCATCCCGGGTGAAGACCATCATGCCGGAAGCGGGATCGATCTGGGTTTCCAGAAGACGGTGAATGGTGGATGCCTCCTCCCCTGTCACTTCCGTCAGGCGCTTGGCAGCCCGGCCCGTAGGCGCAGCCAGCAGGCATTTCAGCTGCATCTGTCCCAGCAGCTCCAGGATACCATTTAATATAGTAGTCTTACCGGTGCCGGGACCGCCGGTGACCAGCAGCACACCGGTGGTTGCCGCTGCCCGGATGGCAGCTTCCTGCTCTTCGGAATAGGTGATACCGGATTCCTTAGCCAGGGAGCGGATCATTTTATTCAGATTTTTCGGCTCCGGGAAGCTGGATTCCGCGAATTCCAGCAGCCGGCGGCAGCAATACTGCTCGGCCTCGTAAAGGGCCTGCAGGTAGATCACCGTAATGCCCGCCAATGTGGAGCGAACCAGCTTATCCGCCTCCAGCAGACGGGTGATTCCCTCGGCAACGGCGGAAGGCTCCACGCTGAGAAGCTGCGCTGTTGCCCCCAGAAGCTTATCCTCCGGCAGGAAGCTGTGTCCCGCCGTCAGATTGTAGGTCAGTTCAAAGAGAATGCCCGCTTCCACCCGCCGGGGATCATCCCCTGCGATGCCCAGTTCAATGGCAAAGCGGTCCACTGCGGAAAAAGGTGCCTCCAGCCCCTCATCCATCAGAAGATAGGGGTCATCATACAGAAGGTCAATGGTGCTGTCACCATACAGCTTGTAGCATTTCACCGCCAGCTCCGCAGGCAGCTGATGGCTGCCGAAGAATTCCAGCAGATGGCGCATGCCGATCTGGAGCATGAACTCCTCGCCAATGGCTTTGGCCTTCTCCCTGGATATGCCGCTGACCTCCGCCAGCCGCTCCGGCTCCCGCTCCATGATGAGAAGGGTCTCCTCGCCGAATTTTTCCACGATCCGGGCAGCCATCCGGGGGCCGATGCCCTTGATGACCCGGCTGGACAGGTAGCCCAGAATCTCCATGGCGGTCTGGGGCATCAGCCGTTCCAGAAATTCCGCCTCAAACTGGCGGCCGTAGCTGGCATGGCTGGCCCAGCGGCCGGTGACCATCAGCCGTTCGCCCACGGCAGGCCGGGGAATGGTGCCCACCACCGTCACCTGCTGTCCGCCGCCCACATTCAGCCGCAGAACCGCATAGCCATTTTCATAATTCTGAAAAACCACGGCGCTGACAGCGCCCTGGAGGATCTCCAGTTCCTGATTCAAGGCTTTTTCTCTCCTGTTCAAAGGGGAAATCCCCTGTTTTTTCGGTTGCGCAACCGGCGCAACCGCCGGTTTACAGCATAATACGCCCCTTTATGACACGGAACAGGCCAAAGACACCCATTTCCTTCCCAAGCGTAATTAATTTAATATTGTACATGATTTCTGCGAAAAAGAAAAGCCCCAATCCGTGTTTTCCTGTTTTCTCGCCGAAAAAGATGCGGGAAAGACAGGCCATTGCAGCCATTGATAGATTCCATCAAAATATTATCCATTTTTTATCGGCAGGGGGATTGAACTTTCTTGACTCATCGGGTATAATAACATGGATTATGAGGGTGAGCGCATGCAGACCGTCACCCGAACTCCTGAGGAGGTTGCATGAAGACTCTTTCCCTGATCCTCTGGGTGACCCAGTTTGGCCTGTCCATTCTCTTCCCTCCCTGTCTTTTTCTTTGGTTAGCCGCATATTTGCAGCAGTCACACGGTTGGGGAATCTGGACAAGCATTGTAGGCGGCATCCTGGGCATTCTGGTTGCCATCAGCACCGCAAAAGCCAACTGGCGCTCCATGCGCAAGGAAGCCGAAGCCGGTTCCCAGACACCTCCCATCAGCTTCAACGAGCATAAATAATCCACCGCAAAAGGAATGAAAACCATATGAATCTGCAACCCGCCTCCCGCCGGGAGATCAAACGTATTACCATAGGAACCGCCGCCTTTGCCGCCATTCAGCTGGGTATATTTTTTCTTCTGAGTTTGCTGGGTACCGGCAGTTTTGATTACCGGGTGATTCTCGGTACCCTGGGCGGCTCCATTATCGCAGTAATCAATTTTACCATCATGTGCC
>RHMF01001517.1_pt1 | contig 10934 bp, 7 predicted proteins | sample 5365151 | NCBI WGS metagenome assembly RHMF01 (sample SAMN10266501, study PRJNA497801) | feces metagenome | isolation source: feces | host: Bos taurus | place: China: Prairie of Fairy Mountain | collected 2017-08-14 | reverse complement strand
GGTGGAGTGGCTGCGCCAGTACTCCCCCGATCCTCAGGAGCAGTTCCTGCGCGGCTTCCTGGGCCGTATGCTGTTCTCCGGCGACGAGGTCTACAAGCCCGTCAAGGTTCTCTCCGGTGGTGAGAAGGTTCGCTGCATGCTCTCCCGCATGATGATGTCCGGTGCCAACGTGCTCATGCTGGACCAGCCCACCAACCACCTGGACCTGGAGTCCATTGCTGCCCTGAACAACGGCCTGGAGGCTGTCAAGTGCAACATCCTGGTCTCCTCCCATGACCATCAGCTGATCCAGACCGTGTGTAACCGCGTGTTCGACTTCACCTCTGAAGGCAAGCTGGTGGACCGCAAGATGACTTACGACGAGTATCTGGAGTCCCAGAAGCCCCAGCAGTAAATCAGCATCAAAAATGCCGCGGAAAATTTCCGCGGCATTTTCTTGTTTTGACGGGATTCTCCCCAAAATCATCATGTTATTTCTATATAAATTCCATGTAAAATCTATTGACGCAACCTCACTTTTTTCCGTATAATGCTATTTGGTGAAGATTAAAATTTTGCCTTTCATTTCCCAAAAACAACAACAGCAGCTGGTCAACAGGGTCATTTCCCCGTCCCCGCGCTGTTTTTATAAAACTCAAAACCCACAAACCCACAAAAACGGAATACTACAATAGAAAAGATTTTAAGGAGGAAATTCCTGTGGATTTGTCCATTATTCTTGGCCTGTTGGGCGGCCTAGCCCTGTTCCTGTACGGTATGCAGATGACAAGCTCCGGTCTGGAAGCTGCTGCCGGTGACAAGATGAAGAGCATTCTGGAGCGCCTGACCTCCAACCGCTTTATGGGCGTGCTGGTGGGCGCTGTCATCACCGCAGCCATCCAGTCTTCTTCCGCTACCACTGTCATGGTGGTCGGTTTCGTCAACGCCGGTATGATGACCCTGAACCAGGCTGTCTGGATCATCATGGGTGCCAACATCGGTACCACCATCACCGGTATTCTGGTCTCTCTGGACATGGGTGCCGTTGCTCCTCTGTTCGCCTTTGTGGGCGTGGTGCTGGTCATTTTCGTGAAAAAGCAGCGTGTGCAGCACATCGGTCAGATCCTGGCCGGTCTGGGCGTTCTGTTCATCGGTATGGACATGATGAGCGGCGCTATGGCTCCCCTGCGTGAGTCCGAGATGTTCATCCAGCTGGTATCCAACTTCTCCAACCCCATCGTGGGTATTCTGACCGGTACCGGCTTCACCGCCATCATCCAGTCCTCTGCCGCTGCCGTTGGTATCATTCAGACTCTGGCCGATACCGGCATCATCCCCCTGGCCAGCGCAGCATTCGTCCTGTTCGGTACCAACATCGGTACCTGCGTCACCGCCGTTCTGGCCTCCATTGGCACCAACCGCAACGCCCGCCGCGCCACCTTGATCCATCTGATGTTCAATATGATCGGTACCGTGGTGTTCACTATGCTGGTCATCCTGCTGCCTGTGACCGACTGGGTCGAGGCGCTGGTCAGCAACCCCATGGGTCAGGTCGCCGCTATGCACACCTCCTTCAACATCGTCACCACCATCCTGCTGCTGCCTCTGGGTAACTATCTGGCCAAGCTGGCTCACGTCATCCTGCCCGAGCTGCCCGAGGAGGAGGAGGGCGATGGCATGAAGCTGGAGTTCCTCACTCCCGTGCATCCCACCTCCAAGGACAACGTCCTGGGTTCTTCCGCCATCTATGTGGATCAGCTGCAGCATGAGCTGATGCGTATGCTGGGTATGGCCCGCAGCAACATCAAGGACAGCTTCGACATCGTCATCACTCGTGACCGCGACCGCGTGGAGCAGGTCGCTCAGGTGGAGGATTACCTGGACTTCCTGAACAAGGAGATCTCCAAGCACATCTCCAACCTGATTACTTATGAGACCAACGAGCGCGGCTCCGCTATGGTCAGCAGCTACTTCACCATCACCGGCAACATCGAGCGTATCGGTGACCACGCCATGAACGTGTGCGGCTACACCAAGCGTCTGGTGGAGAAGAACATCACCTTCTCTGATGCCGCCAACGAAGAGCTGGCTCAGATGCGCGACGTCTGTGTGAAGGCTGCCGATGTCCTGCTCAAGGACAAGGGCGACCTGATCTGGTTGAGCGAGATCGCCGCTCTGGAGCAGAAGATCGACGACATGACCGTCCAGTTCCGCCGCAACCATCTGGACCGCATGCGCGCCGGCATCTGTTCCGACGAGGCCTGCATCCTCTACGCTGAGCTGCTCACCGACTTCGAGCGTATCGGCGACCACGTGCTGAACATCGGCCAGGAGCTGGCTGTGATCCACGAGCAGAGCAAGTAAGACAAAACAAAAATGCCTGTCCGGTTGATCCGGACAGGCATTTTTCATTGGTTTTACAGGGCAAGCAGCTGAGTGGCAATGCCAAAATAAATCAACAGAGACAAAGCGTCCACCACCGTGGTGATAAAGGGCGATGCCATCACGGCGGGGTCGATGCCCACCTTTTCCGCCACCATGGGCAGCAGGCAGCCCACCACCTTGGCGCACACCACAGTTCCTACCAGAGTCAGGCACACCACCGCAGCCACCATGGGAGTAACGTCAGGGTTGCCCATCATCCACCGGTCCACCAGCATCATTTTCACAAAATTCGCACAGGCCAGGCAAATACCGCACAGCACAGCGACCCGGATCTCCTTCCAGACAACCGCCGCCATGTCGGCAAACTCCACCTCGTCCAGCGACAGGGCACGGATCACCGCAACCGACGACTGGGAACCGGAGTTTCCGCCGGTACCGGTAAGCATGGGAATAAAAGAGGTCAGCACCACGCAGGCCGCCAGGGCGCTTTCAAACTTTGTGAGGATGATCCCAGTAAAGGTAGACGAGAGCATCAGCATCATCAGCCATGGGATACGGGCCTTCCAGGTTTCCCACACGCTGGTGCGCAGATAAGGCTTGTCAGAGGGCAGAATAGCCGCCATCTTCTCGAAGTCCTCAGTGGTCTCCTCCTCCATAACGTCCATGACGTCGTCGAAGGTGATGATGCCCACCAGGCGCTCATCCATATCCAGAACGGGCAGGGCGTACAGGTCGTACTTGCTGAACAGCTGGGCTACTTCCTCTTTGTCCTCGTGGGTGTTGACCGAGAGGAGGTTGGTCTCCATAATATCGCTGATGCGGGTCTCATAAGAGGCCATCAGCAGCCGCTTCACCGTCACCACGCCCAACAGCTTGCGCCGCTGGGTGACGTAACAGGTATACACCGTCTCCTTGTCCAGGCCCACCTGACGGATACGGGCAAAGGACTCCTGCACCGTGGCGTTGGGGTGCAGGTAGATAAACTCCGTGGTCATAATGGAACCGGCGGAGTCCTCGGGATAGTTGAGCAGCTGGTTGATCTGGCTTCGGGTGGCTGCGTTGGTGTTGCGCAGCATACGGGAAACCACGTTGGCAGGCATCTCCTCGATGATGTCAACGGCGTCGTCCAAATACAGCTCGTCCAGCATGGCCCTCAGCTCGTTATCACTCAGGGCTCCGATCAGCTTTTCCTGGTCTTCACTATCTTCCAGATAGGTAAAGACCTCGGCCGCCAGCTGTCTTGGCAGCAGGCGGAATACCACTACCTGCTGTTCCGCCTCCAGCTCGTCCAGGAACTCGGCGATGTCCACCTCGTTCATCTCGGACAGCAATTCCTTCAGCTGACGGTATTGTTTCCGGGCAGCCAGCTCCAACAGCTGCTCCAGATCATATTTATCGTGCATTGGTTCTCTCCCCTTCCTTGTCTATGACTAAAAATGGGGCAGAAAAACCACAGGCCTATCGGCTCTGTGGCTGTTACGAACGCGTCAGGGTATACTTCCCCCTCAACGGGGCAATTCTCCCGTGGCCGCAGAGTGATTGGGACTCCACAACCCGCCCGGTGTATCCACCGCGCCCGGTTCGTGACAGCTTTGCTTTCTGTCCCGATGGCGACTTCGGCCGTCCATGCAGTCCCACATCCTTTCCATGCTTAACCTTAGGGAAACACTTCCCCAGCATCTTTTGTAATTATAGCACTCCCCCTATTTTTTTGGCAAGATGGTTTCCTGGGTTTTTCTGTCATACGCACAGAAAAAGGACGCCGGAGCAAATGCTCCGGCGTCCTTGCGTTTTAGGGGATCAGTCCTTTTTCTCCTCGGACTTCTTCTCAGCCTTCTTTTCGGTCTTGGCTGCCTTCTTGGCAGTCTTTTCCGCAGCCTTCTTGGCCTTGCGGATGCGGCCCTCCTTGAGTACCACGGCGGTGCGGGCGGGCAGGTACAGCTCCACAAAGAACTGACCGTCAAACTCCTTGGCGGGGTAGGTCATGTGCTCCACCAGGTTATGGCCACCGTACTGCTCGTCGTCGGTACACAGTTTCACGGTGTAGTCGGCGTTGTTGGGTACGGGCACCAGCACGTTAGTCAGGGAGTTACTGTGGTTGAAGTTGAAGGCGAACAGCAGTCCCTGGCGGTAGAAGGCGATGGTCTGCTCGGGTGCCTTGAGCAGACGCAGGTCTGCCATGCGCTGCTCAAACAGCTTGCTGGACTTGGCCAGCTTGATCATATCGTGGTCAAAATCGCCCAGCCACTGATACTTCAGGAAACCGTTGTCACGCAGAGACCACTGGCGGCGGCAGTAATGGAAGCTCCAGTCATTGCCCTCACGGGGGAAGTCGATCCACTCGGGGTGACCAAACTCGTTACCCATGAAGTTCAGATAGGCCTCGCCGCCGCCAGCCAGCGTGAACAGGCGGATCATCTTGTGCAGGGCGATGGCGCGGTCGATGACGGGATTGTGGCAGGCCTTGTCCATGTCGGTATACATATTTGCGCCGGCCAGACGGAAAATCATGGTCTGGTCGCCCACCAGGGCCTGGTCGTGACTCTCCACATATGCCACGGTATTCTCGCCGGGACGGCGCAGGCACATGTCGCCCCACATCTGACCGATGTCCCAGAACTCGTCCTTCTTCTCCTTCACGGTTTTGATCCACATATCGGGCAGGCCCATGGCCAGGCGATAGTCAAAGCCCACGCCGCCATCCTCGATGGGCAGGCACATACCGGGCATGCCGGACATGTCCTCTGCGATGGTGATAGCCTTGGGGTTGACCTGACGGATCAGCTCGTTGGCCAGCTGCAGGTAGGTGATAGCCTCCAGGTGGGTGTTCATGGAGAAATACTTGTTGTCGTTGTCAAAGTTGGAGCCCAGGCCATGATCGTGGTAGAGCATGGAGGTGACACCGTCGAAACGGAAGCCGTCGAAGTGATACTCGGTCATCCAGAAGGCCAGGTTGGACAGCAGGAAGTGGATGACCTCGGTCTTACCGTAGTCGAAGCACTTGGTGCCCCAGGCGGGGTGGTCGCCCATGGCGCCGTCGTGGAAGAACTGCCAGGTGGTGCCGTCAAACTCGTTGATGCCCTCGGCAGTATTCTTCACGGCGTGGGAGTGGACCACGTCCAGCAGCACCCGCAGCCCCAGCTTATGGGCCTTATTGACCAGATACTTCAGGTCCTCGGGCTTGCCGAACCAGCTGGAGGCAGCGTAGAAGTTGGCCACCTGATAGCCGAAGCTGCCGTAGTAGGGATGCTCCATAATGGCCATGATCTGGATGGTGTTGTAGCCGGCCTTCTTGATCTTGGGCAGCACATGCTTGGCAAACTCCTTGTAGGAGCCCACCTTGCCCTCCTCCTGGGCCATACCGATGTGAGTCTCGTAGATGTACAGGTCGTCGGAACCTTCAAACTCCTGGTCGGTCCACTCAAAGGTCTTCCAGTTGTCCACAACCTCGCCGGCCCAGCCGTGGGTCTTGGGGTCCTGGACCACCCGGCGGATATAGATGGGAATATGCTCGGTGCGCTGCATGTTGGCGTCAACCACAGTCTTGACCTTGCAGCCCTCCCACAGAGCCTTGTCTCCCTCCAGCTCCAGCTCCCACACGCCATGCTCCAGCTTCTTCATGGGGTGGCTGGTCTGGTTCCACTGGTTAAAGTCACCCATCAGGTAGAGCTGGTGGGCGCTGGGAGCCCACTCACGGTAGACCCACTTGCCGTTAAAATGATGGATGCCGAAATAGTGATGGGCATTGGCAAAGTCCTTCAGGCTCTGGCCCTTGGACAGCAGGCGTTCCTTGGTCTGGCGGTAGCGGGCCATGCGCAGCTCAATGTCTCCCTCAAAGGGCTTCAACTGGGGATTCAGTTCCAAAATACGATACATGATGCACCTTTTGTCATGACGCGGGAAGCGCCATGCCTTTCTCCCGAGTATGGGTATAAATTTATAACATGATTTGAAATGATTCTATTCAAGGGGAGAATATCTTCTCCTACCTTTTATCATAGCAAAAAGCATAGGGAAAAACAACGCGAAAAAGACGGTTTCGTCACGTTCTATCGTACAAAACTGTTGTTTGCCCCATCAAACTCAGTCTATGTCCTGTCCCTCAATGGCCAGCAGGGCCCACTTCATCTCCAAGCCTGCGGCGTAGCCGCCAATAGAACCATCGGCCGCTACCACCCGGTGACAGGGAATGATAATGGGGATGGGATTGCTGCGGTTGGCCATACCAACGGCCCGAAATCCCTTGGGGCAGTCCACCGCCTGGGCAATATCCCGGTAGCAGCGCACCTCACCCCATGGGATGGTCCGGAGTGTCGCCCAGACCTTCTGCTGAAAGGAAGTACCCTGGGGTGCCAGGGGGAGGGCAAATTCCTTTCGCTCTCCCGCGAAATATTCCAGAAGCTGCCGCCGCCCCTCCTCTAACAGTAGGGTGGAGTGGGACATGAGCCGTGGGGTGGGGCTGTTGGGGAGATAGAGACGAACGATGTTCCCCTCTTCCTCTCCCAGAGCCATGACCCCCAACGGAGTGTCAAACTGATAAAATTCCATATTGATCCTTTACTGATGACCGTAGGTGGCGCTGCCACCGATGATATTGATGTAGGTGGAGCCAATGCCAAACTGCAGCGGCTGACCGTCCAGCGTAGCAAAGGTCATAGGCTCGGAGTGAGAGGGCTTGGACCAGGTGATGTTGGTGATCTTACCGCCGCAGGCGAACTTACCCTTTCCGGTTCCGGTGGTACGCACAGACAGTCGGCCCGCCTCGTCCCCCTTGATCTGGGAAATATCGGTCTGGAGGATAAGCACGTTTTTCACGGCCACCTGTTCATTGTTGTTGCCATCCACGTAGGGCTTGCCGTACTCCTCTACATAGTAGAGGCCGGTGTCCCCGTCGTACTGGAACACGCCGGTCTTATAGTTGGAGTATTCCACGGTGATGGTGTCTGCCTGGAGCCCGTCGGCAGGGGTAGCGTCCTCCACGAAGGACATGGGGTAGGTGTAGCCGTCCTTATGCTCCAGACGGTGGTTGTAGGTAGGCAGGAGCGTGGAAATCTTCTCGCCGGAGGTGACAACGCTGTGTTCATACCCGGCGTTCTGCTTTCTGGCCTGATCCCGCCAGAACAGGGTGCCCTCATAGGGACCATTGACACAGTCCAGAGCGGACACACCCCAGTCCTTGATGGCAATATAGGCCTGGGGACTGCCGCCGGCGTGGAGATAGAGGGCATCCATTCCCTTGGCCAGGGAGACGTAGTAATCCCGGGCAGAGCGGACGGTACCGATGGTCGCCACGTCGTTCACATCCTGAAATACTGCCAACATGCGGGTGATGCCGCCCTCGGCAGGGACCTCAAAGATGATATCCGCCTGAGAGACACCCATCTGGGGCAGGGCCTTTTTCAGGTTGTTTAGCATGATGGCGATGGGGCGGTTTTTGCCGATATCCGTCTCGCATCCCTCTCCGGTGAGGGGATTGGTGTAGGGCAGCGCAGGTTCCGGCTCGGGCTCCGGTTCCGGTTCCGGGTCTGGAATGGGGACAATCACCGAAACAGCAGGCTGACTTTGGTCGCTTTGAGAAGAAGAGGCATCGGGTGTCTCCTCTTTCCCGCAGGATGTCATGGTCAGCATCATCAGAGCGCTCAGGATCAAAGCCGTCAGCCGTTTAGCCTTCATGTGGATTCCTCCTAAAATTCAGTCATTTTTTGTCGTTGTTTCTATGATACCTGCCCAAGTCCTCGGTGTCAACCTGGAATCCGTGCATGAAAAAGCGGGCGCATCAGCGTCCGCTTTCAAATCATGATTTCTTTTCTACTTTGATTAGACAGCACAGCAGGTATAGCAGGATCAGAATCACCGCCACCGCCAGAATTGTCTCGCTCCCCTGTCCAAAGCGGTAATATCGCTGGGCATCCATATAGGGATTACTGCCCAAAAACTTGCCCGACACTGTGGAATAGGCCCGGGTCTGCCCCGCCAGCGCCAAAAAGCTCAAACAGCTCAACTGCATCACTGCGGCAGCAGGCAGCATCCCCCAACGTCGCTTCAAAACCAGAGACAAAACCACCAGCACCGCCGTCACCAGCCACAGCCCAAGGAATAACATGGTCTGCTTCTCATAGATCCACAGATGGAGCGGATTCTCCGTGTTATAGATCCACCAAAAGCCCGCCAGCAGCACGGTCGACAGAATGGGCACCAACTTAACTGGCTCCAGCCGGGTGCGGCGCACAGTCAGTTTAGGCAGAGGAAGCTTCTCCCTCGCTGTGCGGCAGATGACCAGCTGGGTAACTGCCGTCAGCCCCAGGGCCAACAGCATCCAGGGCAGCATATGCAGCAGCAGGCGTAGCGCATACTCCGCCGCAAAGGCCCGATCGCCCTGCGCCTCCATCTCTATCATCATCAGCAGCATATCCTGAACATTGGCACTCAGCAGGCTTCCCCCCGCCGCAAAGGCGGTCAGCTTCAAATTGATGAAGAAGTCCATAAGCGCATTGGCCCCATAGAACCAGTGGCTGTGGTAGGTGTAGTGCCGCTGGAGGTAAATGCCGTAGGCCATCATGGCCAGGTACAGCAGATAGCAGATGACTACCGGCATAAACAGGTCAAACAGGTAAAACACCACGCCGCCCCCAAGGGCAAATGCGTAAGACATCAGGTTCTGCCAGTCGGAGCGGCCAAAGGAGCGCAGGGGTGGCTGGCAGCCCAGCAGCTCGTCCACACTCACCCCAAGGGCTTTAGCCAGGGGGGCCAAGGTTGCAACATCGGGGTAGCCGCCGCTCTCCCAGCGGGAGACCGACTTGTTGGACACCCCCAGCTGATCGGCCAGCTCCTGCTGAGTCAGGTGCTTCTGTTGGCGCAGCTGCTTGAGTCGGACACCAAATTCCAGTTCTGTCATGAACGATCCTCCTTTCCCTCCGGTTCGAAACCGCGAGACGGCTTACTTTCTTTCCCGAATCATAGCAAAAAACCATCCAAAAGGCCACCCCACAGGACGGGAATTTTGTCTCGCGGGGCGGGAATGGCTCGATTTTTCCGCCCAAAAAGAAGTTTTTTCCTACAACGGAAACAAAAAGTTTCTTTTTTCGTCTAAAGAAACAGAGCAATCCTAATTTTTGACGAATCCCGGATTTACCCTTGCCGAATCGGGTCGAACCCGATATACTAAATGGGCATATTTTTTGACTGGAGGGGATAGTTCTGCCTCAGCTTTCTTCCCCGCGCGGACGGCGCACCGCGCCCAAACCCAAAAAGCCCTCTCCCTTGATGCGGATCGGCTTTGCGCTGTATATTATGTTAGTCATTCTCTCCGCCATCATTGTGGCGGTCTATATCGGCTGGAATCTGATGATCAAGCCCCCGGAGATCCCCCAGCCGCCCGACACGCCCCCTGCCATCTCCACCGGGGACACCTCTCATACGGGGGAAGACGACCCCACATCCGAATTCCCCACCCTGACCCGCCGGGAGGGCGTCTACACCTTCGCTCTGCTGGGTAAGGACAAGGAGAGCGGCAACACCGACACCATCATCGTGGTCACCTATGACACCAAGGAGCAAAAGGTGGGTATGGTGTCCATTCCCCGTGATACCGTGGTCAAGCGCACCTGGAACAAGTATCCCAAGATCAACAGCGCCTACCCCATGTCCGGCCCTGACGCCTTGAAGCAGGAGATCGAGCAGACCTTCGGCATCCCCATCGACTACTACGTCTGGATCAATCTGGACGGCTTCATCGCTATGGTAGACCTCCTGGGCGGCGTGGACGTGTACATCCCCGAGGACATGAACTACGACGATCCCTTCCAGGACCTGCACATCCACTACACCAAGGGCAACTGGCACCTGAACGGCCAGCAGGCCATGGAGGTAGTCCGCTTCCGCCACAACAACGAAGAGGACGGCGGCGGCGGTTATAACGACGAGGGCCGTGCCGAGATGCAGCGCCAGGTACTGATCTCTCTGGCCAAAAAGGTCATCTCCCTCAACTCTGTCACCAAGGTCAACGACTATCTGGATGTCTTCCACACTTATGTAAAAACCGACCTGTCCACCGAGGACATGCTGTGGTTCGCCACTCAGGCACTGCAGGTAGACCTGTCCACCGGACTGCAGCAGGGTGCTTTGACTGGCCGCAGCGACTCCTACTACAAGGGCTACTCCTGGTGCTATACCTTCAAGGCAGAGGAGGATATCCTGCCCACCTTGAATAAACTGCTCAACCCCTACGACAAAGACCTGACCGAGGAGGATCTGGACCTGCCCGTCCCCTCCGGCTACTATTTCGATTACTAAGCAAAAACCGGGACATCCCCTGCGGATGCCCCGGTTTTGATTTACAGAACGTAAAAACTCCCCGGAATATTCCGAGGAGTTTTCGTTTTTATCAGAATTTTGCGCCGCCGAACTCGGCCAGCTTCAGGCCCTTGTTGCGCTCGGTGACCCACTGGATGGACCACATGGAGGAGAACAGCAGCAGCTGGTTGCCCTTGTAGTCCTCCACCAGCTTGGCGTCGCCGGGGAGCAGCAGATCCTCTTCCTTGAGGGGCTCGGCGTCCTCGTCCTCGCGGACG
>RHMF01001415.1_pt1 | contig 10934 bp, 7 predicted proteins | sample 5365151 | NCBI WGS metagenome assembly RHMF01 (sample SAMN10266501, study PRJNA497801) | feces metagenome | isolation source: feces | host: Bos taurus | place: China: Prairie of Fairy Mountain | collected 2017-08-14 | reverse complement strand
ACCTTCAAGGCGAGGCCAACCACCGATTTTGCCAAGGAGAATATCTTCAACGTGCTCGTACAGTACATCGACTTCGACGGTGCCACCGCCCTCGACCTGTTTGCCGGCACGGGTAGCATCACCCTGGAACTGCTGTCCAGAGGGTGTGAACAGGTGGTCAGCGTAGAATTGGACCGTGATCACCACCGCTTCATCTGCGACTGTCTGCAAAAACTGGTCCCCTCACCTAGTCCCTCCAAAGGCGGGGAGGCTAATGTTTCCGGAAAATACGGAGGGGCCATTCCTCTTCGAGGCGACGTGTTCCGCTACCTTAAGTCATGCAAGCTGCAGTTTGACTTTATCTTTGCCGACCCGCCCTACGCCCTCAAGGAACTGCCACAAATCCCCGATTTGGTATTAGGCCATTCACTTCTAAAGCCCGATGGTGTCTTTGTCTTCGAGCACGGCAAAGACTACGACTTCTCACAGCATCCTCATTTTGTGGAGCACCGCCAGTATGGCAGCGTGAATTTCTCCCTGTTCAAGAGTTAGCTCCCGCCAAAGACTCAGCTTTTTATTATAGTAGGGGCGAGAGAAGCCTGATGATTGATTCGAACAAACGGGTGAGGAAACGTGGATGCATGCGGTTTTTCATGGTACTCAGTGCTACGGTCTGCTGCTCGTCAAAGAGGAATATCTCCTTAAAACGCTGCGCCACTTCGACATCATAAACAAACATGTTCGATTCAAAGTTGTTCTCGAACGATCGGAAATCAATATTCGTTGAGCCACAAGTGGCTATCAGATCATCACACACCATCAGCTTGGAATGCAGGAAGCCCGCCTGATAGAGGCTCACCTGTATACCGGCCTCCACCGCTTCGCGCAGATAGCTGCGACTCCCCCAATCCACCAGTTTGCTGTCGGCCTTTCCCGGCACCAGCACACGCACGTCGACACCCGAGGCGGCAGCCGTCTTCAGAGCGAAAAGCACGGCATCGGTAGGCAGGAAATAGGGAGTTTCGATATACACATAACGACGGGCTGCCATGATAATGCGCAGATAGCCCTGCATAATCTCAGGATAGGGAGCCAGCGGTGCACTAGTCACCGTCTGTAGTAGAGCACCTCCCTGCTCGGCAGGTGTCATTGGCGGATAGTACTTACGGTCGCTGAGCAGCGTCCTGTCAACGAAATACCAGTCGATGAGGAATGCCCGCTGCAAGGAGTAGACCCCCATGCCCTCAACCCTCAGCATGGTATCGCGCCATAACGACGTGGAACGTTGCGGATGGAGTGTGGTGGGAGCAGGATTTTCCGTTCCCTTCACATAGCGCAAGGCAATGTTCATGCCACCGATGTAACCCACCTGACCATCAATGACAAATATCTTGCGATGGTTGCGATAGTTCACCTTCTGGGCGAACGAGGGAAAGCGCACCGGCAGGAAAGGTTCCACCTCAATACCTTCAACGCGCATGCGCTCGAAGAAATGGTTCTTCACGCTCCAACTGCCCACGTCGTCATAGATAATGCGCACCTCAACACCCTCACGGGCCTTAGCTATCAGGGCATCGGCTATGAGCCTGCCCAAGGCATCATCCTCAAAGATATATACCACAATGTGGATATGGCTCTTTGCACCGGCAATGTCACGCAACAATGAGTGGAAGAACGTATAGCCGTCACATTGTATGTCTATCTGGTTATGATTGAACGGAAGCGACGAGCTCTGGTTCACAAAGAGGTCTATGACAGGCTTCACTGTCTCGGGCAACTGCACGTCGCGCTGTTCCACAAAGCCCAGCATCAACCGTTTTGTCAGCATGTCAAGTGTGCGTCTGTTCACCATCCGCTCACGTCGCGTATTCACACCCAGAATGAAATAGGCTATGACTCCCACCACCGGCACGAAGAAGATGACCAGCGCCCACGCCATCGTCTTGGCAGGCTGGCGGTTGCCCATCAGCACATGGACAACCACGACGACGGCCAACAACTGGTAGATGAGAAATATGATGCTCAGTACGCTCATAACTGCTAACCTCTTTACCCTTAACCTATTCTATGCCTATCAACTTATGTGTCTGTAGCGACAAACGCCACTCCGGATGTTCCTTGATATACTCCACACAGGCCTTCACAATGGCAGCATTGCGCTGCTCATCGCCCGTGTCGCAGGGCTGGAGGTATAGTTTTTGGTGAAGGGTGCGCTCGAGCTCTGCTCGCTTGCTACCAAGGGGACGCAAGAAGGGTGAAGGGTGAAGGGTGAAAGGTGCGCTCGAGCTCTGCTCGCTTGCTACCAAGGGGACGCAAGAAGGGTGAAGGGAGGATAGTTTTGCAGGCGTGTCTTCATCAAAGACTATCTTGATTTCATCAGGCACTCTCATTCCCTCGTACCCCCATAACTTCATATCCCCGAAATTTTGTTTTGGCGATACCGTCAGCCAATCCAGGTTACGGGGAGCAGGACGTGTGCCGTTGCTCTCCATGGCCACCTCGTAACCATGCTGATGAAGCTGGTCCACAAACGCCTCGTCGACCTGCAAGGTGGGCTCACCGCCAGTGAGGACTACTAGAGGGTGAAGGGTGAAGGGTGCGCTCGAGCTCTGCTCGCTTGCTACCAAGGGGACGCAAGAAGGGTGAAGGGAGGATACCTCTGCGATGATTTCTTCGAAAGTCATCTCGCGGTAGGAGTCGAACTCGGTGTCGCAGAACGGACAGCGCAGATTGCAGCCCGCAAAACGCACGAACACCGCAGCCCGTCCCGTATTGTGTCCCTCGCCCTGCAGCGAGTAAAAGATATTATTTACGCGATAGTTCTTCAATCCTCAATCTTCAATCCTCAATCTTCAATCTTCAATCTTCAATCTTCCTCGTAGCATGCCCAGTTACCTTCGCTCTCCTGCACCGTGGCCTTATAGCAGGTGGGGATCTGCTCCACGCACCAGCGGGCAATATTCTCGGCCGTGGGATTGAAAGGAAGCACGTCGTTCAGGTTCTGGTGGTCCAGACGATCTTTGATGGCCCGCTTGATGTAGGTGAAGTCAACCACCATACCGTTGTGGTCCAGTTCCTTCGAACAGCAATAGATTTCAATGATCCAGTTGTGACCATGCAGTTGTGAGCACTTACTGTCGTAGTCGAGCACCAGCTGGTGGCTGGCAGAGATTTCAATTCTTTTCTTAATGTAGTACATAGTTCCGTTTTAAACAATGAGATCACTGCCCAGCCGTTTGGCCAGGACATCGCGAAGCTCCTTGGTTTCCTTATGTTCTTGTAATAGCTGCATCATGCGCTCTGTATCAGAGCCCACCTGGCGCAGCTCCTGCTGTATCTGTTTCAGTCGTGCCTCTACAATGCTGAGGCGGAAATCCATGACAAGATGGAGCACACGAGGACGCAGACGTTCTATCATTTTCTGATGACGTAACTCTGGGTCATCATCCTCTTTGTCATACATGAAGCGCCCGCCCAACTGGTGACGGTCGAAGGCCAGACGGGTGGCCAGCCTGCTGATTTCCGGGTCGGGATGGCTGGTAAAATAGGTCTCGGCCTTAAAGGCGGCATTCTCCTTCTGTCGCGCCACGGCCTCGTCCAGTATCTGCCTATATAGCGGCAAGGCGAAATGCAGGCCGTCCTGCGAGAGGTCGAAGTCAATATACTGGGCCACAGAAAAGGATATGGTCTGTCCGTCGTCGGTTTCCACGTCCTTAAAAATGATTTCCTCGCCATGACGCACGATTTCGCGTATGAGGAGAACCTCCACCTTCGAGGGTTGAACAGCAGTTCCCGTCAAGGGTACAGAGGTGTTCGCGGGTTCGGGGGTAAGAGGGCCTGTCTCTGTCGAGGTTGGACTTTCCAAATTTCCGTCTACAGCAGGTCTATCCTCGTACCTCCGTACCTCAGTACCCTCGTACCCCCGATTATCACTCCCCTGCTTCTTCGCATCCTCACGCTCTTGTTCCCTCTGTTTCTGTTCAATGTCGGCACGGATATATTTGTTCATCTCGGCAATGAGGGTCTGTTCCTTCATGCCGATGCGCTGTGACAGGTCGGTGAGATAGGTAGAGCGCAGTATCTGGTCAGGGACAACGCTGATGCTCTTCACGATGCCGCCAATGGCCTGACTGCGCTTCACGGGGTCGCTCTCGTTCTGTATCGTCAGGCGCGTCTTAAAGGTGATGAAGTCTGTCTGGTTCTCGTCAATATACTTGCGCAACTCTTCGGCAGAGTGCTTACGTGCAAACGAGTCGGGGTCATCGCCGTCGGGCAGTAGCAGCACCTTGATGTTCATGCCCTCGGCCAGCACCATATCAGTACCACGCATGATGGCATGGATGCCGGCCTCGTCGCCGTCATAGAGCAGGGTGATATTGTTGGTGAAGCGTTGCAGCAGGCGTATCTGGTAGACCGACAGGGCCGTACCGCTGTTGGCCACCACATTCTCAATACCAGCCTGGTGCATGGCAATGACATCGGTATAGCCCTCGACCATAAACACACGATCCTCCTTCACAATGGCTTTCTTGGCCTGGAAGATGCCATAGAGTTCGCGCTCCTTATGATAGATGTCGCTGTCGGGACTATTCACATATTTCTGTGCCACGCCCTTGGTACGCGAGTCGAGCACACGTCCGCCAAAGGCCACCACCTTGCCGCTGACGTTCAGCCAGGGAAAAATGGCACGGCCCCGATACCGGTCGACCAAAGTCCCTGTCCCTCCCTCGGGGCTGTAGCACAACCCTGTTTTCACCAGGAACTCGGACTTGTAGCCCTTGCCCTGGGCAGCCAGCGCCAGTGCATCGCGCCGTTGTGGAGAATAGCCCAACTGGAATTTCTCAATGATGTCATCACGTATGCCGCGACTGCGGAAGTAGGCCTTGCCGATGGCCACGCCGTCGGGGTCGTTCTTCAGGATGTTGTGAAACCAGTCCTTGGCCCACTCGTTGACAATGAACATCGACTCGCGCTCGCTCTGCACAGCACGCTCCTCGTCGGTCAGTTCCTTCTCAACAATTTCGATGTTGTATTTCCTTGCCAGCCAGCGCAGGGCTTCGGGATAGGTAATCTGCTCATGCTCCATGAGGAAGCCGGCAGGCGTGCCGCCTTTTCCACATACAAAACAGTGGCAGATGTTTTTGGCCGGCGACACCATGAACGAGGGATTGCGGTCGTCGTGAAACGGACATAGTCCCTTGTAGTTCACGCCGCTCTTGCGAAGCGTCACAAACTCGCCCACCACGTCAACAATCTTTGCCGCGTCAATAATCCTGTCTACTGTCGCCCTGTCTATCATATAGGTATAATGGGATGCAAAGGTACGGAGAATTCGCGAGACTACAAAACTTTTGAGCCTTTTTTAATATTAAGACTAAAACACGATGGCCTCATAGACATACAACTCCGCATCGCGCCAGCCATCCCAGCCAATACCGGCCTTATCTTGCGCACAATGTCCCACGAACTCTTCTTTCGTCCAGTTCACCTCGTCGGCCACCTGTGGCAGGAACGTCCCACTGCGGCGCCCCTTACGGATGTATATGCCATGACGGTGCAGTTCAAACTCGTCTAGGCTCTGTATGCGGCGCATGGGTGTGAGCACCGATATTTCGATGTCTATATCCTGCAGTTCGTCAGCCGTGACGGGCATGAACCGCGGGTCTTTGAAGGCCGCCGCCCGTGCCATCTCGGACACAATCTCGTGCAGTGGCACATCCTCGCCAAAATGTCCGATGCAACCACGCAGCCGCCCATGTTTGTGGAGCGACACAAAGGCGCCACACTTCTGGTTAAGTGAAGAGTGATGAGTGAAGAGTGATGAACCGGCTGGCGCTCCCTTCTTGCCATCCAAAGAGTCCATGATGCTTTGGTAAGCGATATTCTTCAGAATCTGTTTCTCGTCGTCAGACAGCGAAAAACCAGTCTCCCCTTCCTTGGAGGGGGTTAAGGGGAGATTCCTACAAACCGCAAACGCATGATATCCCACCACCCTACTATGATCGTGGTCGTCGATATCGCCTGAGTTCTGATACAATAGGTGATTCACCTTGAAGCTGCCGTCCATCATCAGCATCAGCGTGGCGATGGCCTGCTCGCCACAGGCACTCGTAGCCAGGTTGGGCTTGCCGCTACGCGCATTGGCTTCCAGGGTGGATATAAATGCCGCCACGTCGCCGCTCTCTATGGCCTTGCCCGTCTTGGCATCCACCTCGCAGGCATCCTCATACGACGGATAGTGCGAGAAATCGCTGCTCACAATAAAAAGGTTCTCGTCGGTGAAATAGGGCTTCAGCACCTCTGCTATCCGCTCCAGCTTACGATAGTCGTTGGTCGAGATGATGATGGGCACAATGGGAGGAATTTTGGTGAAGGGTGAAGGGTGAAGGGAGGAATCTTGGTGAAGGGTGAAGGGTGAAGGGTGAAGGGAGGAATCTTGGTGAAGGGTGAAGAGCCTTTGCAGGAAGGGCAGCTGCACTTCCAGGCAATGCTCGCTGTCGTGCGCCTCGTGGCGATAACGGAACACACTGTCTGCCCCTACCAGTTTTAGGGCTGTTGGGTGGTCTACCTCCACCTGTCCCAATGGTGTGGCATAGTAGTTGGCCTCGGTGTTCACCGATGCCCCGTCGAGCCATACGTGGTGGCTAGGTCCCAGCAGAAAGATGCGCCGATACTGCTGCACGGTGTCGAGCGACATATAGGCTGCTGCCGCCACGTTGCCCGAGAAATAGTACCCCGCATGAGGCACGATGAGCGCCGCCACCTGCTTGTATTTCTGGTCTTCGGCATGCAGTGCCAGCAGGCTGTCCACCTCTGCGCAGAGTCGCTGTGCATTCCCGTCATAAAACCGGTCGGCCTGCGTTGCAGGTCTCACCACCGGCTCTTTCTTTCCTTCACATGTGTTCATCATCATGATTGCCGCTATAAGTGTTACAATAGTTTTCATCATCGTCATCCTCTCACTCTTCGTCCCTGATGGTGTAGGTAGGCGGACATTCGTACATTACCTTGGCGTGGTTGGTACGAATGAGCTGACTGTCCACGATGCGCCCTGTCTCGCGGTCTATGACATCGCGAAAAACCTGACCGTTACGATAGACTACCCCGTCCTTGCGCGAAAAATACTCGTTCTCAGCATGTATATGAAAGGTATGGGGCTGTTGCTCCTCGGCACGCAGCTCGCCACACAGATATTCATCGTCCACCCACAGGCGCAACTGGTAGGTATTCGTAGTCTCGTTTTTAACACGATAGTCTATATAGTTATACGAGATGCTGGTGCCTGTGCCAAAGGGAATCTGCCGGCCAAAGTCGGGAAAAAGATCCAGGCCGTCGTGGTGGTGATGCTCGGTGATAGTCAACTCGCTGTGCAATACAAGCCAGTGAATCAGGTTCGACAACTGGCACATACCGCCCCCGATGCCCTGCGACGGCTGTCCCTTGGCAATGGTCAGCCCCTCTTTGTAGCCTTTCCGCTTGGTGGTACGCCCTATTTGTTTCCACACAGAGAACGTCTCGCCGGGGTGTATAAGCAGACCGTCTATATGCTTCACCGCCAGCGCCAGGTTGGTGGCTTTGTTCTCCTGTAGTTGCATGTTGACATTGCCCAACCTACGGCGAATCAGCGAGTTATGCCTATAGACCACAACGGGCAATGTCGCCGCCACCTGTTCCTTGGCAAACGGTATTTTCTGCAGCAGGTCCTTCACATGCCGCTTCAGTATTTCCTTCTCCATCGATAGTCGATAGGTAAAAGGCGATAGCTCACAAAACAGTTTACGTTTCATCTCTTATTCGTATAGTCGGCTACAAAGATAGTCCAAAAAAATGTAACTTCCAAGGAAAAGCGCAGGAATATACTACGAAACTTCCCTGAAAAGATAATAACGCGCCCATTATTGCGTTATAAGGTAAAAACCAATAACCATCCATTTCATGAAAACAAAACAACATTCACTCTGGGTAATTGGCCTGACAGTATTATTGGCAGGCTGCAACAATTCATTAGACATGGAACAACAAATCGACGAACTCTATGCCAAGATGCCACAGGAAGAGCGCATCGCACAGTTGCAGAGCATGTATATGGACGACCTCTTCAACGAGGACGGACAGTTGGACACCACCAAATGCCGTGAGCTGATACCCTACGGCATAGGCCACTTCTCGCAGTTCTGCATGCAGAAACCACGCAATCCCAACGAGCTGCGCAACCGTGTGGCTGCCGTTCAGCAATGGCTCATGGACAACACCCCCAACGGCATACCGGCACTCATGCACGAAGAGGTGCTCTCGGGCGTAAACACCCTGGGAGCAACCATCTACCCGCAACAGATAGGACAAGCCTGCTCGTTCAACACCGAGCTGGCCGAACTGAAGACCCGCCAAACCAGCACCCTGCTGCGTAAGATGGGCGGCGTGCTGGCACTCTCGCCAATGGTCGACGTGTGTCGCACACCATCGTTCAACCGACTCGAGGAGTCGTATGGCGAAGACGGCTACCTGTCGGCAGCCATGGGTGTAGCCTTTGTCAAGGGCCTGCAACAGGATGACCTGACCAGGGGCGTGGGGGCCTGCTCGAAGCACTACCTGGGCTATGGCGGCGGTGGCGATGCCGACGAGAAAGAGCTGATGGAAGAGATTCTCATGCCCCACGAGGCGATGATACGCCTGGCAGGCAGCCGCTGCGTCATGCCCGGCTACCACGCCGTTCATGGCACCAAGTGCGTGGCCAACAGCGAAATACTGCAAGACATCCTCCGCACCTACATCGGCTTCGACGGCATGGTAGTCAGCGACTACACTGCCATCGACCAGCTGCCCCTGCCCGCCACCGCGCCCGTGGATGCCGCTCCCCCCGCTGATGCCGCCTCCTCTACTGATGCCGCCTCCACGTCCGGTTTGTCCGTGGACGGCGGTGTTCCCGCCGTTGTCCGGAAGGCAGCCGCCGCCCTCAACGGCGGCAACGACGTGGACTTTCCCTTCGGTGCCAACTACAAGCACCTGCAACAAGCCCTCGACCTGAACCTGGTGCAGCCCGAGGCCCTCGAGCGTGCCGTCAAGAACGTGCTGCGCTTCAAGTACCGCACCGGCCTCCTCGCCGGCATCGTCGACGGTTCCCCCGCCCCCTCTGCCTACCTCTATAGCACCGAGCCGATTCAGCTCGACACCCCCGAGGAGCGCCAGACGGCCTACGACATAGCCACCCAGTCGGTGGTGCTGCTACAAAACAACGGCATTCTCCCCCTCACCAATGGCCTCTCCATCGCGCAACTGTCATCGTCAGCCGCTCAACCGTCACCCTACACCGTCCTCCTCACCGGTCCCAATGCCAACTCGCTCTGGGCCATGTGCGGCGACTACACCTACCCCGCCATGTCGTATTTCTGGAAACGGATGGAAGACGTGGCCAACCGCGACCAGCCCCACATCGTCAGGCTCCTCGAGGGCATGACCGACTGCAAACCCGAAGGCATAGACCTGCTCTATGAGCGCGGCTGCGACTGGACAGAAGACATCGAGACCAAATATGGCGAGCTGGGCGACGAGCGGGCATGGGAATACGACCTGCTGCATCGAAAGGTCGACGCTGGCGAGAGGGCCGACAAGGCTGCCGCGCTGAAGCTGGCCGCACAGGCCGACGTCATCGTGGCCGCCATGGGCGAGAACGTCATGCTCTGCGGCGAGAACCGCGACCGCCAGGGCCTGCGCCTGCCTGGCCAGCAGGAACAATTTGTCGAGCAGCTGCTGAAGACCGGCAAGCCCGTGGTGCTGGTATTGTTTGGCGGAAGGGCACAGGTGGTGTCAGGCCTTGCCGAGCGCTGCGCCGCTGTTGTCCAGGCCTGGTATCCGGGCGAGGAGGGCGGCCATGCCGTTGCCGACATTCTCTACGGCAACGTGTCGCCCTCTGGAAAGCTCTCTGTCAGCTACCCCAACACCGAGGTCTACGAGCCCATGTGCTACAACAACCCGTCGCCCCTCGACGTCCATCCCTCGCTCAAGGCCGCCGGTCCCCTGCTCGTCACGCCCAACAGCCAGTGGCCCTTTGGCCACGGCCTCAGCTATACCACCTTCGAGTATAGCAACCTCAACGTTGACAAGGAAGCCTCTACCGCCGACCAGTCCATCACCCTCTCGTTCCAGGTGAAGAACAGTGGCAAGGTGGCAGCCGACGAGGTGGCACAACTCTACCTCTCGCCCACCGCCGACGACCAGAACATCCGCCCCATCCAGTTGCAGGGCTTTGCACGCCTGTCGCTGCAGTCCGGTGAGAGCAAGACCGTCCATGTCAAGCTCTATACCGAGCAGTTCGGCTACTACAGCCACGACGGCCAGCGCCAATGGAATATTCTTCCGGGCTCCTTCGTCGTGAAGATTGGCAGCTCGTCGGCCGACATCAAACTGCAGGACATCGTCACCCTAAAAGGACATCCTGTCAGCAAGCCACGGCGTGAATACTTCTTCTCAGAGTCATCCATCCAGGGCGAATAGGGAAACGACACTTCCGACATTCGGAAACGGACAAGACAGACCTTGTGTCTGTCCCTACGAGCGGAGGGATTGTGTGCTTGCGGACAGACACAAGGTCAGTCCCTACGGTAGGCGGAATTGCGCTTGCGGCAGACACAAGGTCAGTCCCTACGACAAACCGAAACGGGAGCGACAACAAATGCCGCTCCCGTTTTTTTGTACTATTTGTGTGTATTCTCACTTAATCACGACCTTGAGCTAAAGTTCGAGCTCGTTCACTTAATCACGACCTTTTTACCGTTCAGGATATAGACACCCTTCACGGTGGGCTTGGCGCTGAGACGGCATCCGTTCATATCGTACCAGACGTTGGCGCCGGTGTTTGTGCTCACCTGCCCTATGCCGGTGGTGATGGCCATGACTTCGTCCTTGGCATTCTGCACGGCCTCGTTCAGCTTGGCAACGGCCTCGGCACAGTCGCCATC
>RHMF01001414.1_pt1 | contig 10938 bp, 7 predicted proteins | sample 5365151 | NCBI WGS metagenome assembly RHMF01 (sample SAMN10266501, study PRJNA497801) | feces metagenome | isolation source: feces | host: Bos taurus | place: China: Prairie of Fairy Mountain | collected 2017-08-14 | reverse complement strand
AACAATTCCACCAAAACTGTTTGTTAGTTTTGTTATTTTATAATTGTTACCAACTTTTTCTAATAAACTAGTATTGTTAAAGGGTTTAAGATTTTCATTTTTCACTAACTGATTCGCAACAATCGTATTCCCTTTAATACTCTTAACGATTGCAAGACCATCTTTAACACTTTCATCATTAGCAGTTGCTTGATAAGTAAATTGTTCTTCTCTTGTTTCTTCTCTACCTCCTAAGTCATCGGCTAATATTGCTCTTTCAACGACTGCATCGTTAGCAGTAATATTAAATACAATATCTTCGGAATTATATTTGTCTTTTGTGTTAAATGTAAGAGTTTTTGTTTGTCCTACATCTACGTTTAAATCGATTTCACTCATAAAAACAAATTTTATTTTATTTAATAATAAAGGAGATTCTTATGGTTTTTTTAATAGAATCTCCTTTGTTTTCTTATAACTATTTTTTACTACGAAATAGTATAACTACCGTCGTATATTTCTATGTAACGAGCAGCGCTTGCTGGTGTGTTATTTGTAACAGTAACTGTAGCAGCTGTTCCAGAAACTGAACCTCCTGTTGTAGAAGCTGATATAACTCCAGCGCTATTTGCTGCAGCACTTGCATTAGATGTTGCAGAACCAGCAGTAGTAGATACACCTGGAGTAATCTTTATATAGTTTCCTGATGGTTCGCTTGTCAAAACTCCGCTTACTGCTGCACCACCGTTAGTTGCTGTTGTAACGCTTGCACTTACTGTTGGTGTAGTGATTGTAGGTGCAGTAGGTACCGCTTTAATAGTTGCCTTTGGTATGTAATGTGATTTGAAATTTGTTGCAGTTACTGTTGGTACTATATCTTTTTCTGTACCTGTCAATATTGTTGCAGATGACGCGGATAAAGCACTTACTCCTGAGTTTGCTTTGATTACTCCGGCACTATTGCTGAATGTGACTACTCCTCTTGATGCAGAACCACTCGGAGTTGCTTTACCATTAGTTGATGATTGTGATGCAATGATTGAAACGTATTCTCCTGAAGTCGGTTGAGTTGTTGTTACACCATAATCAGCAGCTCCTGTAGACATTGTTGTAGAAACAGTAACAGTAGGATTTGTAACATCAACACTTGCCGAACCAGATACTGAACCACCAGCGAATGTAGGTGTTACAACTGGTACATACACTGCTGATGCATTGTCCACTACTGAAGGTGTAACTGTAACGTCTTTAGTTGCTTGCGTTGCACTTTGTCCAGGTCTTGCTACAGCGTTTGCTTCTTTAGCAATATTACCTGCTACTGCTTGAGCAAAGACAACAGCTGCTGAACTTGCATCTGCAGTCGCCTTAACGCTACCTGCTGTTGGAGTTCCACTCGCATCAATCTTTATGTAATTTGTTCCTTCATTTCCAGAAGGTGCGGTTCCTACGAATCCAAATGTTGTAGCTGCCGCTGATGAAATACTTTGAGTAACAGTTACTGTTGGTGCTGTTGTAACACTACCACCAGCAGTTGCAGTAACTCCACCACCAGAAAAAGTAGGGTCTACTGTTGCCATAGTACCTGTTATAACATTACCTTTTTCATCATACGCTTTGTAACCAAAAAGGATATGACTATCTCCAGCGTCATTGTCTGCAATTTCAGGTATTAAGTGACCTAACGAAATTTTAGTGTTGTCATGCCAACCTTTGTTGATATATAAGTATCCACCAGATGGTAATACTGTATTAGCTGTAGTATCTTCTGTATAAACTACTTGGTCTCCTGTAGGAGCATTTGTAAGTGAACCTAAGGTTACACTATTGTTTATCTCAATGTCTTGGTCCGCATAAGTTCCAGCGGTGTGAAGTGTGACCTTGTTAGAAGGAACACTCATCGAATTATTAATAATACGTGCCATAATATTTTTACTATTTTTATTCTATTTCGTTTGTACCGTCATAAATAGGTATTGTTACATCTTCCGTTCCATTAAATACGTGTTCTCCAATAGTTATAGAGTGTTCTAACTTCTTGGCAACATCAGCAGTTCCTGCATAATCACCAGCTATTATGAGATTCTTAACTTGTGTTATACCATCACCGACAGTGAAGGAAGGAACATTAACTCCATTTACTTGTTTGTAATCTAATATAACAATTATCTCACCGAGTTTAGCTACATATTCAGAATTTAAATATTCAGAATACATCATGCTTTTTGGAGATAATTGAACTTCGTTTGTAAATTTTATTGCCATTTATTACAAAAAATATTTTTTATTAAATTCTATTTCCAGTGACTAACACTTTCATAGTGTTTTTTGGAGATTCACTAAAATGTATCTCTAAACAACTTTTATTGTCGTCGAATACGACATCTGGTATTAGTTGCTTCCATACACCATCTTCTTGTAGTTGTCTTAGTGTTATCACAGATGCAGTTTCTGGTGAAACATTATTTTGAATCAATCTTGAGTATGCTATGCTCCAGACATATGTTCCTTCTGTTCTATTGTACTCATATTCTTCTTTGTCTAATGTTTGTATCCAAGCACTCACAAAAGTATTGTCTGAGAGAGTATTTATTTTGTTATAAATCTTTTCTGTAGAATTCGCAATTTGATTCGCTGTCGTAGAAGCTGTTACTAACTCATCTCCAAAGTCCAATACACTATCAACCTTTTCAATTCTCCAATATAGCAAACCTTCGCTGATTTGTTGACCAGTTTCTGGGTGCGTGTAACTTGTGCGTGACCATAAACTCTCCAAATAAGTATCAGGATATTGTTCAGCTCGCTGAGTTAGTTTAGTTTTATAATATTCAAGCTCATCTTCATTGGTTATAACAGATAATTTTGTATATTCTGGTAAATGATGCATAAACGCAATATCAATGATCTGCGAAGGATCAGTAAGCGAACTACTATCTGTATATCCAACCATTTGTCCTTTATATCTTGAAACAACCCAGTCGTCTTGAGTCAAGAAGTTGTCATAATTGTCTTTTAATATATATGCTTGACCGCGAGTAGTTTCGTCAACAAGTATGCTACCCTCAGAATAACTAATAACGTCACCAACTTGTAAATTCTCTAAATCCTTTACGGTTTGAAGAGAGCCTTGGTATACCCACCCTTTCAATTCATCGATTTTAATATCTGCTGGATATTCACTCTCGTCTGGTATTCTTTCACTTAAAAGTCCAGCTAATGGTGTTTCTTGCCAATCAGTTCTGTCCGAAACTTCAATTCCTAAATCAAATGTAACATTTGTTTCACCTATTTCTTTGACGTGTCCAGCATTATCAAACTCGTAATTTGGTATTTGTAAAGAATTACTCGAATTGAGGTCTAAGGTTACATCTTTTGTACTTGTAGTTGGAGTAACTAATGTGTGAGAAACTGTAAATTCTTGTAAACCGTTATTATACGCTTTACTAACATCTATATATTTTCTTTCGTAGTTTCCACTGATTACTTTACCAATTACACTAATATCTGCTCCATCTCCTTTGTCTCCCTTATAACCTTGATAACCTTGATAACCTTGATAACCTTGGTATCCTTGATATCCTTGTATTCCAGGTGCTCCATCATTACCAGTCAATCCAGGATACCCTTGAAGTCCTTGGTCTCCTTTATCTCCTTTAGCACCTTGAAGTCCTTGGTAACCTTGAAGACCTTGGAACCCTTGATAGCCTTGATAGCCTTGATAGCCTTGATAGCCTTGTGTTCCATCAGCTCCATTGGTTCCGTCAGTACCCTTAATACCTTGGTAGCCTTGGTAGCCTTGATAGCCTTGGTAGCCTTGAAGTCCTTGGTCTCCTTTGTCTCCTTTAGTTCCTTGAAGCCCTTGTACTCCGTCGTCACCAGTTAATCCGGGATAACCTTGAAGTCCTTGGTCTCCTTTGTCTCCTTTAGTACCTTGATAACCTTGATAGCCTTGTGCTCCGTCGGTGAAAAATGGTACATACTTACTTCCGTCCCACCTGTATGATTTTTCAGTTGATTTGTCAAAATATATGACTTTGATGCGGCCTTCCTGAGGAAAATTGGAGAACGTGTTGAACTCCAGGAAAGATATCATCTGTTCGTCAAGGATAATATCTTCTATTTGTTTGAATTTTATTTTGCTCATACTTCGCTGCAATTTTTTCTACTTAAATAAATAATAATATTTTGAGTCATTATTTTTATTAGTTATTTTGTAGCGTTACTGATGTATGAGCAAATGTAGAGTTATCATAATAGTTGTTTGTAGATGTCGTTTGATAGTCAACATTTAAACCCTTAACTGTTAATGTGTCACAATAAGCAAATGTTCGTTCAGTAAGTGAAGATGACATGTTTGTTCCTAAGTTTATTTCAACCAATTTATTGCAACCACAAAATGCTTCTTTACCAATAGATTGTATATTGTGTAATTTATTCTTACTAGTACCACTAGCACTATTTATAGTAGCTAAATTGTAGCAGTTAGCGAATGCTTGCATACTTATTTCTGTAACTGGAAAATTGTCTACAGATTGACCACTAATTTTTCTTAAATTATAACAACTAGAAAATGCTCTAGTCCCAATCTTCGTCAAAGACTGTGGTATGCTGATATTAGCTAGTTTTCTATTACCGTCAAATGCTCCATCACCAATTGATGTGACATTATAATTTGAGCCTGCGAATGATATAGTATCAGGAATATAAACTATATGTGCATTTGGTCCGGTTTGGTCTAACATACTCGCAATTGATGCTGTCCCCGTACCAGAATTCACATCGTTTCTTGAAAGTTCAACTATAAATTGATGATTATTTGGATTGATGTTGGTTGGTGGGATACATATTATAGCAGATTTCTCAGCAGAGACTTTCCAAGGAGTATTATAAGCCCATTCCAGAGCTTCAAAGTCGTCCGCGTTTACAATGTTTGAATTTAATATAAGTTGTTTATATTCTGGTGTATTGTAAAAAGAATTTTCACTATATGCTATATTATCGTAGTTAGTTGCTAATAACCAAAGTCTTTGTAGTTTACTACAACCACTAAAGCATCCTTCACCAAATCCGTTTATTATAGGATTACCACTTTCGTCGTAATTCACATCTCCGGTACCAAAAACTGAAGACGGTATAAACACATCTCTTAATTGTGAACAACCGTTAAACGCATTTTTTCTTATTCGTTTACAACTATTTGGCACAACGATTCTTGATAATGAAGCGCAGCCACTAAACGAACCTTCAGAAATTTCTTCAAGATATTCTCCAAAGTCAATTTTTTCTAAACTCCAACAAAACTGAAATGCGCGTTTACCAAGTTCACCTATTCTATTTGAGAATGGTAAATGGAATAGATTATTACAGTTATAAAACGCTTCTTCACCAATAGTAATCGACGTATTTGTATAAATTATACCACTAATTTCACTATATGTTGGACCAATATCATTCAATGCTTCAAATTTTACACAGTCCTTAAAAGCTCTATCTCCAACTCCTACGAACCAAGCAAGAGGTAAATTAACATATCTTAATTTAGAACAACCGTTGAACGTTTCATTACCTATCATAGCATCTCCTGATTTTCTATGGAAAATGCACACCTCTAAATTAGTACAGTTAGAAAATAATCCATCTGGTAGTATATCTTCAATATATCCGTCAACATCACCATGATTTTGGTCTCCGACTTCCGCATATTTGATTGATGTACACCCTGAAAACACTCCTACCCCCAACGTAGTAGGTGCAGAAATAAATATTGAACCGTTATTGTTCAAATCAGTTATTCCGTCATCACCATAAAACACTTTACCGAGATTCCTGCAATTAATAAAAGCATTATCACCTATACTGGTAATATTATCTGAGAAATTTATATAGTAAAGGGTATTTCCATTAAACGCATAATTTCCTATAAATTCAATGGAATTTGGTAAGAAAACTGCCTTTAAACACCCTTCAACTTCACCACTTCCGTTTAGTTGTTTTAGTCTGGCGTCGTCTGATATAGCAAACGCTTGTTCCTTTATACCTACTACAGTAAAATTTTTACCTGTGTTGTCCTTTATAGAAGATTTTATATGTAAAGACAAACTATCACCAAACGTCCTATTTATTTCTTCTAATATTCCACCATAATTTGGATAAGTCTCGTCATTCCATCCAGCGACAATACAAGTAGCTAAACCAGTCTTCTCAAATTTCAACAATTTTGAATAATCGTCAGAATCGTAGTCTATAATATAATTTGCTGCCATATATTATATTTTTTTTATTAAAATAATAAGCATATTTTATCTGTTTTTTGGCTTAAAAGTTTGTTGAAATTTAGTATTTTATAAAATAAAGAAAATTCATGATAAGTATAATAACACCTACTCATAAGAAACCACACTTGCTGGACTTGACAATTGAGTCTGTATTTTGTCAGAGCTCAAGTGACTGGGAGTGGATAGTCTTGGATAATAGTCCGGAAGAATATTTTGAACGATATTTGAATGATTTTCTTGAAAAACGTGTGCAATACTACCATTTAAGAAATAAGGTCAAAATATTTAGAAAGACGTTTGAAAATATAAATATCGGACACCTAAAAAATGTATGTGTGTCTCTCACTTCTTGTTCATTAGACGAATTTGTGTTGTTATTAGACCACGACGACTTTCTACACAAATGCTGTGTTGAAGAAATGATAGTAATGTCAAATAAATATCCTGACGCAGACTATATAACCGGAGACCTTGTAAAACTAAACTATGAAAACGACACATTATTCGCGTATCAATTAGATAAATCAAACAATCTTGTTAGCAAGGATTTGAAAATAGATATTGGTGACACTCATATAAATTTTGGTTATATAGAGGATTGTATAATAAGGGGTATGGAACTGGATGATAATGAATGGGTTAAGGTTTATACTGATATAGATTGTCCAAGACGACTTATGTTGCAAATGCATCCGCGATGTATCAAAAAGAGATTACTTACCAATGAACCATTCAAATTTTATGAGGGACACGAATTGAGTGAGGATAGTGTTCAACAACTATTTTTAGGTCTATTTGGTAGAGGATGTTATATACCACAAATACTATATTATAACATATCGTATCAAGATTGCTCAAATGCTTCAAGAATGCCTGTGAGTGATGATTGTATAGAAAGATATAGGGAGATGATGAAGTCTGTGATAACGATAAGGGAACACTTCTTTAAGTTATTCCCAGATTATGATATGAACTCAAGATTCATAAATAAATTTTAACAAATGGAGTATATAGATAATTTTGTAAAAATGTGTATTAAGGCGAGTGGTCCAGGATGTCTAAATGTAATGGATGCACCAGAGATTCGTAATAGTCAATTTCCAAGTATTTGTAACTCAACTATTTACAACGATAATGGAAGACTTTTGACTAATCTGCGAAGCGTTAACTTTATACAATGCTTTGAAGAACCAAGAGAAGCTGGGTGTTACTTTGGCGGACTTTGTTATATGACGCGAGACGACGATAACGCATTAAGAACACTTAACTACCTTGGTGAGGTTGACGATGAATTGAATACTATAAATGTTCATAAGTTAGGGTTTAATGAAAATCCTAACCCTATGTATGAGATGGTAGGTCTTGAAGACGTAAGACTCGTTCGTTGGGAAGGAATATTATGGGCTATTGGATGTAATCGTGATAAACACCAAAGTGGGTATTGTAATATGGTTATGATAGAGATTGATGAAGAAACTGGTGCTGAAAAACGAAGAGTTGTTATACAAAACATAAGCAGCTATATTGAAAAGAACTGGGTTCCAATAATAGATAAGCCATACCACTTTATGAGATGGGCAAATCCTTTAGAAATATATAAAGTAGATATTGAAACTGGAGTACCTGAGTTGGTCTTAAATAAAGACTATCAAATACCAGTGGATTATGAAGGACACTTGCTTAGAGGTAGTTCTCAAGTGATTCCTTGGAAAGACTATTATATAACGATAATTCACGTAACGGAATTATATACTAGTAAAAGAGGTGATAAATGTGGGAAATACCTGCACCAATTCCTTGTGTGGGATAAAGACTTTAACTTCGTAAAGTGTTCTAAATTGTTTAACTTCACAGGTAACTTAAGTGAGTTTTGTGTGGGTCTTTGTCTTAAAGACGATAAGTTCTATATACCGTTTTCTAACGGAGATTCAACACAATACATATTACGAGTAAAAGAAGACATAATAGAGAAATTTATTGATGAAGACTTTATAGAGTATTATGGTAACGTAGACGATTTTAATATCCATGAGAAATGTATTATTAACGACTACTATGAAAAACACGCGACGTATTTTTACGAGCAAGGGTATTGGGCAGCTGCCTATTTCTTATTTTGCAAAGCGTATAGACACATTGATAACCCAGTGGTTAGATGTACTATAAAATGTTTAGAAGGCCTTTGTCTTGCTAAGTCTGATGGACGTTACTTGTGTGAGTTATATGAGTTTCAAACCGCTGTCATGGAGGAGCCAAATAATCCAGAAGCATATTACTTTATATCTAATTACTACCAATGGAGAGGGTATCCAGAGTTGTCTGTGATGTATGCGAAGATGGCTTATGATAGATTGGGTAATAACTATTATAAGAAGGAGTTGTTGGTCAATGATGTCAGTGACGATTTGATTCGTTTTCACTACTTCAAGAGTCTTTGGTGGACACCGAGATTTGAAGAGTCGTCAGCATTGTTGATTGATTTAAGACAAAACTGTGACGAATATATAAAGAGTTTAATTGATGTAGAGCTTGCGAGACAAAACGAACAAGCTATAAGAGCAGAAGAAATGAATAAACATTTTGGAAGATGATATATTTAGATAGAATAGAAGGAGTAAATAAAAGGGAATTATTCTCTGAAGAACCTGTTAAGAAAGATTGGAGTAAGTTTAATCCAAGTGTGTGTCTTTATCGTGGTGAACTATATTATACCCTTAGGAAGTGCAACTACACCAGAGATTGGTATGGTATGAGTAAGAGTTGGTACGAAGGTGAAACGTTTTTATCTGACTTTATCTTATATAAAGGAGATGAGAAGTTGTTTGAGATGACTCACGAAGAAATTGGTCCGTGTGGTATAGAAGACGCTCGTTTGTTTGTATATGACGATGAGTTATATGTTAGTTGTTCAAAATTGGAGGAGTCTAATATAGATTTCGCAGTATATAAAGTAAATTTAACTAAAAGAATACTTGAGTTTGTCTTTCGTGAGTCTGATTTCTGTGAAAAGAACTGGATGAACATACCCGGTTCGTTTGAGTTCCTTAGATGGCCAGGACATGAGAAATATTCATGTGGCGAATACATAAAATATGACGAAACGAATGGATTACGAGGTTCAACGAAGTTGATTCAATGGAACGGAAAGTATTTAGGTGTGTGTCACAAAAGCGGAACATATTATATTCCTAAAATAAACGATTTTGGATTAGTGTATTTCCATTACTTTGTCTTATTTGACGAAGAATATAAGATAATAAAGAAAGTCCCATTTAGAATTACTAAAGATATCCCTGTTGAATTTATACCAGGACTTGAACGAGTAGAAGATAATATATTGATAACTTACTCTCTAATGGATGCAGAAAGTTATGAAATAAGTCTTAAAAAAGATACATTAAGTAAATTATTAAATTAAAAAAACATGCACCATTGGTGCATGTTTTTTATCTCAACAACTCTATCGTTCCGTTATATTCTACATTTCTAATAGGTCCACGTCCTATAAACCTATAAAAATATGTACCAGTAGGTTCGTTTGTTGGTTTCCAAAAGTCGTTTTCATTTCTTATATCTTGTACAAAAAACACTCGTTTACCATTCCTATCATATATACTTAATTCGTTGTCTGGATACGCTTGTCCTTCAATAAGATTCACTATTACAAATACGTCGTTTATTCCATCTCCATTAGGAGTTATCGTATTGGGGAACAATAAGTTATCGTTTATAATAGTTACTAATCGTTCTATTCTATCGTGACATTCGTACGTGAAACCACTTGGAGCTACGTTAACACTATAAGCATCTAATAATATATTGTAATCTCCTTCTTGAACCTTACCGTAATCAGGTGTCCAAGTAAATGTTGGTCCTTCACCTTCTATAACTACAATTCCATTTGTTACTTGAATAGTCCAAAGGTATTGATTATTCGTTGCGAGTGGTTCAGTAAGGTTTATTAAATTTATTGTAGGGTCTGAAAGATAAGGATTAGCAGGTTCCCATCCAAAGTCAGCTTTAGGATGACTAAATACAGTTATTAAATCGTTATACCAAATAGAATCTCTACAACCCTCTTGTGATTCAACAACTAACTTAACGTCATATGTACCGTAAGGTAATGTAAATGAAGGATTTATCTCGTTTGACTGTTCTTCACCAACATACCAAGTATTTATATAATTATTTGTTGAAGTGTTTATAAGAGTTATATCAAATGGTTCACAACCCTCCATTGGAAGCTTATCTGCGCTAAACGAAGCAAGTACTCCTGGATGAATATTTATTAGGATTGTATCTTGATAAGAACATGTTATATTGTTGTTGAAGTTTGAAACCATAGCTACGTAAGTCTCTTGAGTAGTATTAGGTGAAGCAAATACTGTAATACTTTGTGTTGTTTCTCCAGTTGGTGACCAAATATAGCTATCAGCTTCTATAGGTATAGAGATATTTGTAGTCTCCTTTTCACAAAGACTCTTATCATCACCAAGACTAAATACTGGAGTTTGAATAATCGTTAGGGTTGTAGTGGTATCCCAAGTACAACCAAACTCGTCTTTAATATCTATATTTATATTATATAATCCATAATCATCGTAACTTGGTGAGAATAAACCACTTACACTATCAATTTGACTAACGAAGTCTACACCACTATACAATACACTATCTATTGGTACTT
>RHMF01001413.1_pt1 | contig 10941 bp, 2 predicted proteins | sample 5365151 | NCBI WGS metagenome assembly RHMF01 (sample SAMN10266501, study PRJNA497801) | feces metagenome | isolation source: feces | host: Bos taurus | place: China: Prairie of Fairy Mountain | collected 2017-08-14 | reverse complement strand
ACCTATATGTAAATCGTTGTCGCCACCGCTAACAGTAGATTCTGCATAGAATGCAATTCTAATGGTATCGCCATAGTATTGAGCTAAATCTATAGTAATACGTTGAGCTGTTTTTCTAATTCCTCTGTAAGAGTAGTCAGCCGAATCACTAGCTAAATCGCTCCATACTGTAGCATTTTCTCTCAACCAAGTGTTGCCGGCATCTCTGGATACGATAACCATAAATTTGTCATCTTCTGTGTTTTTGTCTACTTCGATTGTATCAGCATTATTATAATCGGTTAAAGCAAGATCGAATGTCAATTTAGCACCACTTTCGTTTGCTAAACCTATTTCAGGAGTTACTAACCAATGTTTTTTGCTTGTACCATAGTTATTAATTTTAGCGTGAGGTCCTTGTATACCATAGTTGCTAGTAAATCTAACCCAGTTTCCTGTAGTAGTTGTAGGATTATCTACGAATGCAATGCCGGTGTATATATTCCAACAATTAGGAGCAAAAGTAGTACCGCTGAAGTTTTCTGCAAATGGAAGAGCTGCAGTACCGCATTGGGTTGCACCTTCAACTATTTCAGACCAAGCACTTGAATCGTTGGTAGCACAAACGGCTTTTACTCGGAATTGGTAAGTAGTAGATGGTGTTAAGTCGGTTATAGTAGCAGTAGTATCGTAGATAGCTGTTATTGTATTCCATACTGTGTCGGCAGATTTTTTGTAGTCTACCATAAATTCGGTAGCATCATTTTTCCACGACAACGATACAGAAGTTCTAGAAGTAGAATCTATAGTTACAAAACGTGGTTTTGGACATGTTGGTATAGGTTCAACAGTTACATCATCAATATAGAATGTGTAGCTGTTAGTATCTACCACGAATGCAAGTTTAACGTTTCCTGTCAATCCTGTTAGAGGAACGATATGTTCGGTATATACATTTTCGCCACCTAACATTGTGATGCGAGGTGATACTTGTACAAAGTTAGTAGAAGTGTCGGATAACGCATAAATAGCAACACGTGCAGCGTAGCCGTCTGTGCTAGATGTTGTTGCATTTCTCATCCAGAATACTAATTGTTCGTTACCTGTAAGTTGCATTTCAGGAGTTATCAAATAGTCGTTGTGTTGGTAAGTAGCAGAAGTGCTTGAATATCCTGCAAATTGTATTGCAGTGCTACCTGTGCGAACGTTAGATGCAGTTGTATTTCTGCGCCAGCTGTAATGTGTGGTTCCACTAATGTATCCATTATCTATAACATCCCAACACATTGGGAACAATGTTGTAGTATTGTTGGTATAATAATACCAAACACCGTCCAAGTTAGCAGTCCATGGCAATGAGTCTATAACACCACAAGTTGTTTTGAATGTAGCAGGGTATAATGAATAATCAGAAGTATCGGCATTAAGTATAGCACGAACATATACATCGTAGCGAGTACTGTGAGTCAAACCTGTAAGAGTAAATGGGTTTGTATTAGCAGCCACTCTTGTACCTTGTCCAAGTTCGAAACCGGCAGGACCATATTCTATAATCCAACTGTTACCTTCGCGGCTTGTCCAAGTTACTTCTGCCGAAGTTAGAGTTATGGTAGAATCAATAACATCTACATTTACAGGAGACAAACAAGCAGGTCTGTAACTCAAAACTACATTTTCTATAGACAAGTACATATTGTTGGTTGTACCACCTTTGTAGCGGAATGCTATTAAATGGTCGTTTGTAAATGTTATAGTATCGGATTCAAACAAGTGTTCAATTGCTGTCAATGTGTTTGTAATAGGATAAGATTCCAATTCGATAAATGAGTTGGTATCATTGATATCCGACATTACACCAAGCGATAGAATACCATTGGTATTAGCTGTGGTACTTTCGTTGCGATACGAGAAATTAATTATCAACGAATCTATAGCAGGTACTACTTCAGGCATTACGGCAAATATGGATGTTCTCATTGCCGATCTGAAGAATAATGCTTGTCCGCTTTCATTGTAACCGCTATTGCTTGTTATAAATGCTTGAGGATATGTAGACGATGATTCGCTTAATGGGAATATGTTCCAACATGTAGGTAATGTGTGATATGGATATCCTGCAGGAGCGGTAGCATTTGTTGATACACCTGTAGTGTAGCTATCAAAGTTTTCGGTATATGGCAATGTGCTGATAGCTTCGCATGATGTAGTGAAAGTTTCTACAAACGACCATGCTGATGCTTCTGTAGCCGAACAGTTGGTGCGTACATATACATCATACATAGTAGCTTGTGACAATCCTGTGAGTGTAATGTTGTTAGCATTAGCTTGAACAGTTTGGAATGCACCTACAGAGTCTAAACTGAATCCGAAAGGACCGTATGCAACTGTGAAATCGTTGCCTGTATGACTCCATGCTATATCGGCTTGTGTAGGTAGAATATTGGATACCTCAACGAATCTTGGATATGCACAAGCAGGAATTTCGTTACAGATATTGAATCTTATATTGTTGCGGTTGGCAACAGAGTAAGCATATTTAGTTCCGCTTGAATTGGTGTAAGTGTAAATACACTTGTAGTTGCCTGCGGTTGCAGTGTATCTGAAACTACCGGTAGCAGCTACTGCACTAACTCTTTCTACGGCTATCATTAAATTGCTGTCGCCGGAATAGTTGAAAGCATTGTCGAATATAACATCTGTCCAATCATTTTCGGAAGAGAAAGTAACTTGACCGCTGAATACTTGGGTCATTTGGCTTAATGGCATAGTATCGGAAACAACCATAGAGTTAAGAGCTGTTTCAGCTATATATACATTGAAAGTTACATCCAAAGGAGTTCCGGTAACATATTGGTATGCAATACCATTGATAGTGCCACCATAAACACCTTCTCTGCCTAATTCTTCTTTGGTATAGATTTGCCATGTTCCTGCTTTTGGATAAGAAGTACTTGTATACATAGGATATGTAGAACTTGTAGTAGTGGCGCTTGTACCGATAATAGGTTCTATTAATTCATCTCCACCGCAGTCTATAAGAGTTGCAAAATGACCTCTTTCGTTGCTCCATGCTCCGCTATCGGTACCGCAAACAGCTTTTACTGCAAAGTAGTAGTTAGAGTATGGTCTTAGACCGTTAATATTTACAGAGTCCACAGTTGTAGTGGCAACAGTTGTGCAAGTATCGGGATTGAAGTTTCTATCTCTCGAATATGCTACTATATAAGAATCGCCGGTAGAGTTAATCCACGACAATGTAGCACTATTTGCTGTAACGTTAGAAGCAGCAAGTTCTGTGGATTTTCTACAAGCAGGCAAGTAATCAACCACGATATTATCCATATATGAATAGTCTGTAGCAGTATTTGGCGACAAGAATGCTATACAGCCTTCTAAGTTGTTGTAATATTCTAATGATATTTCGTAGTTGTTAATAGTTCCTGCCACACCTTGTGGAACGATAGTATCGATAGGAACGAAAGTAGAAATATCTTGAGGATTAGACATTACACCTAATATCAAGTCGGCAGTGTATGTACTGTATTTTATCAAATCGAATGATATTTGTAATGTATTCAATGGAGCAGAGAACAATGGTAATGCTGCATAGCTATAATAAGAAGCTGAAGAGTAGAAATACAAACGTTTAGAATTATTATAGCTGCTTACGTATGGATAAGCAGTTGTATAGTTTGTACCTTTTGTCCAACAAGTATTCATTGTGCCGGTAGATCCTGTAGTATAACTTTCAAAATCTTCTGCGTATGGCAATGAATCTATAGTAGTACAAAGTGTTCTAAACGAACCGAAAGGTTCCCAGCTACTGTAAGTACCATTACAGTTTGCACGTACCCATGCAAAATATTCTGTATTTGGTTCCAAATCGTAGATAGTTCCTGTAGTATCGGTATGTAATTCAACAGAAGTAGCTAAAAGCACATCGTTTGCAGTACCCCAAGTTACTTCGTAGTTTGCAACATCAACAGAATCTGCAAAATTGAAAGTAGCCGAATTTTCGGTTACCGAAACTATTGTTGCTGCGTATGGGTGAGTACATGGACTGTTTTTACCAATTTGTAAATTATCTATACCTAAGTAATTGTAGCGAGTAGATGTTGTAGAGTAAGTACAAGCTTTAAATACTATGGCGATACGTGGGTTTTCCATTGTAAAAGTATCTAGTATAGAAGAGTAGCTTGCCAAGTTTACTTCTATGTTTTGAGTACCCGATACGGATACAAAGTGTGCAAGAGGAAGATAGGTAGTGTCACTTGTTGCGATAGCTATAAACATTGTGTCTACGATAGAAGCACTTGAGTTATAATATTTAGCATCGAACGAAATAGTAACATTGTTCAAAGGTTCGTTTACGGCAGGCAAAATAGCCATCTTCATAGAACCATATTGTTGAACATAATTCAAATATGATGCTGTAGAACCTATATATTGACAAATAGCCATTATTAAAGCATTATCGTTGCTTGTAGGACAATATGAAGTTCCTCTGTATATACGTGGGTAGTATGTGCCGGTTGCACCGTTGGTACCGTTGGTATAGAAATTCCAACAATCTGGCAATTCATTTGTAGCTGCATAACTACTTACACTTGAAGAAGGATTATACGAATCGAAGTTTTCGATATATGGATTTTCAGATATATCCATAGCTTCGGGACATGCAGTACGAACTGTTAAAGGTCCAATCCAGTTGCCGGTATCGGCACCACAATCGGCACGCAAATAAATGTCGTAAGCAGTAGCAGGGTTAAGACCATATAGGTTTATGCTGTCTTGGAAACCATATTCCAATGTACCTGTACCGAGAGTAAAGCCCATCAAGCCATATTCGGCCACATATCCGGTAGCACCGGTTTCGGTCCATGCTATAGTTGCTTCATTGTCGCTGGTAGCATAAGCTGTAACATTGATAGGATCGGGACATGCAGCCATATAATCAACTACAATGTTATCGATATAGTTTTGCGAAGCAATGCCGTTTGGCGATACAAATGCAATGTATCTGCCTAAGCCTTGATATATGCTCAAAGGAATAGTGAAATGTTGCCAAGTGCTGGATTCGTCGCATTCTACTGTGGCAATAGTGTCGAATGTAGAAATATCGTAAGGATTGGTCATTACACCTATCATGAAAGGATATCGTGTAACTGTGGTTTTGTATAAATCGAACGATACTTGCATACTAGCTACGTCGTAATCAAACATAGGCATAGCCAACCATGTAGCGTATGAAGCAGTAGAATACATATACAACGATTTAGCGCTATCGTTAGAATATGTAGTGCTTATGCTTGGGTACGAAGTAGCAGATGTGTTGTTGTTTGTAGCCACATAGCAGGGGTCGAAAGCGCCCGATGCCCAGCTTTCAAAACTTTCGTGATATGGCAATACATCCGAAGATAATGGTGCACAAGCAGTTCTAAAACTTGGGAATTGTACGTATTGGCTGCCACCATCGCTACACAAAGTTCTAACCCATGCATAATATACTGTATTAGACAATAAATCCGAAATTACGCAAGTTGTGTTTGTATATGTAGCAGTATTAGTAGCTAAAGTAATATCATCGATAGTGTCCCATATCAATTCGTAGTTGCTCATGTACAACGAATCGAAGAACGAAACTGTTGCTGTATTGTAATCAAGTTCTGTAACTTGAAGGTTGGTTGGTTTTGTACAAGCAGAGTATTTTGATACTATTACATCGTCGATACCTACATAACGTACTGTTGTTGTAGAGTAAGAACCATCTTTGAAAACAAATGCCAAACGTCCTTCTACCACAGTGTCTAATATCGAAGCATAAGTACTCATAACTAAATCTTCAACCACATCGGCCAAAGCACATGGATATGCTTTTAATGGAATGTAAGAACCATCGCTATATGCAACAGCAAGGAATAATGTGTCGTTATAAGATGAAGTTGTTCCCGAAAAACCTGCTTTGAAAGCTAAAGTAAGATCGCTCCAAGCTTCGTTGAATACAGGTAAATAAGCAATCTTCATAGAACCGTATTTAGCAGTATTGGCCAAATAAGAGGATGATGTGCTGTGGTATGTAGGTAATATTAAACAAGGATTGTTCGAAGTGGGTGCTGCGGCACCTGTTCCTTTGTAAATACGAGGATAGTGTGAATCTTCGGGTCCGTTGGTACCGTTGTTGTAAAATTCCCAACAGTTAGGAAGTTCATTGTTCGAAGAATATTCGTAAAGACTGGTAACTGCAGTGTATGAGTTGAACTTTTCTACATAAGGGAATGTAGAAACACTGATGGGGTTACACTTTGTATGGAATCTTACAGGAAGTAGAATTATACCACTGTCGGCACCACACATCGAGCGTACGTAAACTTCGTAGCCGGTGTTTTCTGTCAAACCGGATAATACAAGAGTGCTATCGGTAGTATATTGTCTGATTCCTGTGCCGTATTCAAAACCTCTTGTGCCATATTCTACAACAAAGCCTGTGGCACTTGCATCGGAATTTGTATTCCATCTAACTGTAGCTGATGTTTGAGATATTGAATTAACGGCAATGTTCAATGCTTTTGGACATAGTACTTCTTTTATAGAAATGTTGTCAATAGCAGCCGGAGGAGTAGTACCGCTGGTGCCGTCATTTCTCCAATAGAATACCAATTTGTAATTACCTGCAGTTAATTGAACTTCGTCTTTGCTGAATGTTGTCCAATTGGCTGACAAATTTAATTTAACATTGTTATCCAATGCTATCCAGCTTGCAGGAGATGCAGATGCTGTAATACCGGTGTGAGCGGTAGTGCCTGTTGATGGCACTATAGCTTGGGAAGCACCATTAGGTACCAAGAACACACGCAAAAAGTCGTATGTGCTTTCGCCATAGGTTTTCCAATCAAACGAAATGCTGTAAGCTCCGTCGGTGGCTACAGTAATCTCGCGATATGCAATCGCATAGCCGGCAGCCGTGATTGTGTAAGTGTTGGTGGTTCCGTTGGCATCGGAAATGTACAACGATTGAGTTCCACCATTGTTTGTAGCCGAACCAATAAAGAACTTATTGGTAGCAACACCATTTACAATGGTCCAATTGGAATTCTCGCCAGCATCTTCGAAGCCGCACGAGTATGGCAGCGATGCCGGGGCAGGCGTGGTTTGGGCCTGCAGTACCCACGGGATAAACATCACCATGAGTAGCAATTTAGAAAAATAATGTTTCATTTTCTAAGTGTTTTTTTGTTTGTAATTGATTTAATTATTAGTTTTGTTTATTTATTTTCGTTTTATCTCTTTAATATATAGTACGTAACGCGTATGCGTGTGCGTACTACACAAATTTGCAATATTACAATTATTATTCGATATAGGATTATGCATAGTTTGGTATTTTATTCACAAAGTTGGCTTTTATTTATCTATGTATATTTTAATCAATAAATTACTTTTATTAATTTGTTGATAACTTTGATTTTTGTTGTTTTTTTAAGGTTCGGGTGCTTTTTATGGTGGCTCGACGAGATGTAAATGTTAAAGATGTTCTTTAAACTGTTAAATTTGGGATGTAAAAAGGTCGTGATATTTGCTAAAAAAGGTCGTGATGGAGATGAAAAAACATCGCGATATTCTTCGAAAAACTACTCGAGGAAAAGCAAAAGTTCCCCCGAGGAAATGTGAAATCTCCCGCGAGGAAATATAAAACCTCCCGTATGAAAATATAATAGCACCCTATTGAAAAATTAAAAAGACCCTATTGTCGTCGGAATGACACCCTATCATCACCGAATAATCACTATTTGCTGCTTCGGGAATGCTGTAACGTGTATTTTCTTTCCGGAATAGTATTATTATCTTCCTCTAAATGATTTATTGGAAAAAGTACTCTTGTTGATTTTCAATCTATTATACTGATAACCCCGATAGAGCGCGTTATTTGCTTTAAAAAGCATTGCTGCGAACAAATAAGCCATTCTGCAGGTTAAACGAATCGTTGTTAAATTGGTCTAAATTTATTAATTTGTGAACAATTTAAAACGGGTTATAACTTGCGTGTAATTGTGAGGATATGGCATACTATGTGTCGCTTGTGTGCAACGGATGATAAACGAAGTCTAATTCGCTGTTTTTGTAGTTTATATGAGTTATTAACTTATTTTGCTGATAACTTTATGCGGTGGGGTGTGATAAAGTGGAAAATATAATGTAATTTTACCAAGTGTTTCTCGAAAGGGGTATATCGTTTATCGGACTAATATACAATTAAATATTTGCGTTGTATGAGTGTCGGTAAGTGGTGCATTTCTCCTTTTTTGAAGAACGAAACGATTGTGATGTTTTTTTTAAGCTTCTTTATTGCGTAAATTATGAAAGAAATGAAAGCTCGCTTGCTGGCGGAAACAGAAACTATTTTGGAAAATGTAAAACGTATTCAACAATGCGAAGGCAAGGTGCCTCAAATAGAATTGGATGTATTGTTGGATTCGATAAGGGGTATGTATGTTAGTGCATTGGAGTTGAATAAACTCAATGCTTTGCAGGACGATGTCGACAGAACTGCTGTAATAAAGGATATATTGCACCCGGTTGTTGCTACGGAAATCGTAAACGACGTAGTTGCTGAAGTCGAAACACCTATGGCTGCAGTAGAAACCGAGCCCGTGCAAGAACCGGAGCCGGTAGTTGAAGAACCTATCGAAGAAACACCGGCGGTGATGGAAGCCGAGCCTATGGTATCTGAAGAACCTGTGGACGAGCCTATAAAGAAAGTGTCAGAGCTGAAAGATGATAAGTTTGAAGAAGTGGTAGAGAGTGTTGATATGTTGAAAGAAATGGTCGGCAACGATATTCTTTCCAACTCTCCGATAATGGCCTTCGAACCTATCGACGATGGCGACGATGCACCGATGGCAGAGGAAGAACCACAAGCCGAAGAATTGAAAGCAGACGTGGTTGAAGAAGAGCAATCTGTAGAAGTGAAAACAGAAGAAGAGCCTGCCGAAGAGCCTCAAAAGGAATCGGAACCGATAGTGGTTGAACAAGTGCAACCTATGGTTGAAGAGACAATTGAAGAACCAATAGCGGTTGAACAAGTACAGCCTGTGGTTGAAGAACCAATCGAAGCCCCGATAGAGGCCCAACCTAAAGAAGAGAATAAGCCTGTTGTAGGCGGAAAACATCACGAAGAGCCGCGTCAAACATCATTGTTTGATTACTTGAAATCGACAACCATAACAAAGGCAGCCGAGCAGGTGGACCGTTTTTCGGGTAGTACTGTAACAACATTGGCCGATAAGTTTCAGCAAGCCAAAGAAAGAGAACGTCTCTTGTTTGGCTCCAATATGAGTAACGAAGAGCGTAAACAGCCACGTGTCAAAGACTTGCGTTCCATAATAGGTGTAAGCGATAAGTTTTTGTTTATCAACGAACTTTTTGGTAAAAATATGCGTGCCTACACCGAGTTTATAATGAAACTGACCAACATGGAGATAGATGCCACCGATGAAGCGTTGGCATATCTAAAAACCACGGAAGAGCAATACGGCTGGGATAAAGAGTCACTTGCTGTACAAACTTTTATAAAGATTTTTGAACGTAAATTTAAGTAATATGACAGCCAATATCGCAACAAACAACAAAGTTATCATATTCTCGGCACCTTCGGGGTCGGGCAAAACCACTATTATAAAGCGTTTGCTGTCCTTCTTTCCGGAGTTTGAGTTTTCTATATCTGCCACTTCGAGACAAGCACGTGCAGGTGAGATAGATGGCAAAGATTATTATTTTTTAAGCAAAGAAAGTTTCGAACAAAAGGTAAAGGCCGACCTATTCTTGGAATGGGAAGAGGTGTATGCCGGCACTTGCTATGGCACTCTTAAATCGGAGATAGAACGTATTTGGAGCAACGGCAAGATAGTGATATTCGATGTTGATGTGTTGGGCGGAATGAATTTGAAAAAGTATTTTGGCGACAAGGCTTTATCGATATTTGTAATGCCACCGAGTATAGAGGTGCTCGAACAACGCTTGCGTATACGCGATACCGAAACCGAAGAGGCTATACAAAAACGTCTTTCGCGTTCGGCATTGGAGTTGAATCATGCTCCCAAGTTCGATATCACCATCATAAACGATGTGCTCGACGAGGCTGTGCAAAGTGCAAGAGATAATATAGAAATGTTTTTGACCAAATAAACTAACCTTAAACTTTAAACAAGTATAGAAATATATGCAAAACCTGTTCCGTTTTATAAAGAAATACAGTTATGTATTTGTCTTTCTGTTGTTGGAGGCCATATCGGTGATATTGGTGGTGCAAACTACATACTACCAAAGCTCCGTTATAGTATCGTGGGGCAACAGCGTGGCAGGTGGTTGGTTTAATCAGTTTAGAAACCTTACGAGTTATATGAATTTGGCATCTACCAACAAGATGCTTGCCGAAGAAAATGCACGTTTGAGGCAGGAGATAGCCAGTTCGTATATACAATATACCAAGGGTATGTTTGAAATCGAAGATACTGTGTATAAGCAACAATACCGGTATACCGATGCACAAGTGATACGAAACACTTGGAACAGTGCCAATAATTATATAATGATAAACAAAGGCTACCTTCAAGGTATGAAACCCGATATGGCGGTGGTGTCGTCGCAAGGGATAGTGGGTGTGGTGGTTAATACTACCAAGAACTTTTCGAGCATTATGTCGATACTTCACTCCAACAGTCGCAACAGTATAAAAATAAAACGTACGGGTGTGTCGGGGTCGCTTATATGGGATTCGAAAGATTATCGCTATGGTACATTGGTGGATATACCTACCACACACGAATTGTACGTAAACGATACTGTGGTAACCAGCGGTTTTTCGAAAAACTTCCCCGAAGGGATACCGGTAGGCTATATAGAAAGCTTTTATCAGGAACCGGGTAGCGGATTTTACACTATAAAGATAAGATATGCAACCGACTT
>RHMF01001980.1_pt1 | contig 10945 bp, 10 predicted proteins | sample 5365151 | NCBI WGS metagenome assembly RHMF01 (sample SAMN10266501, study PRJNA497801) | feces metagenome | isolation source: feces | host: Bos taurus | place: China: Prairie of Fairy Mountain | collected 2017-08-14 | reverse complement strand
CCGGTGTGTCATTTTGCCCCGTTTTGTAAAATCAATGGAAATATTATTTTCTTGAAAAAACTCTATCAGTTCCGGTTCCGCAAGCCATTTACTGTTAACTACCGCAGAACAATCCTTAATCCACAGATAGTCATATACAGGGGGATTACTTACCACGTATACTTTTTCAGAATAATTCCAACGGCGAGCTCGCTTGGAACCACAATCTTCAAAAGCCCAGATAGACTCCCAGGGGCGAAGCCATTTCAGCAAAACGGATTTTCTCCATATAGTGGGCACAAAGTGGGTTTTCCAACCCTCTTTTCCCATAAGTTCATAAATCATGCCTTCACTTACGGCATAAGATTCCGGCTTGGCATTTCGAATTCTGGTTCCGTACAGTTGGAAGGAAGCGATAGACTTATCTGCTTCTATCATATGAAGGATTTCATCCATCTTGGAGATATCCACCTTGTCGCACAGGAAGAAGTCATCCAGCACAAGGAAAACATACTCTTCCGGAATGGCTTCCAGTACATCCATAAACCGTCTGCTCCAGGAAAGAGGCTTATCTCCCTTTTGATTAATCGTATTTACCTGAAAGGACAGTTCCTTTCGGGGAATATACTGCTTATGCTCCGTATTCAGATATACCGGCCATTCAATACCTTCCCACATCAAATCCAGACATTCAAAAAAGGGATGCCACAGGTCCTCATAGGTATCACACGAAGACATTAGAAATGCACATTTCTTATTCACTTATTTGCCCTCCTTCTTTTTGGGAAAAGACATCTATTTTTTGTACATAAGCCCATAGCCAGGCCAGTAAAAACCAGAAAGTAAAGCCTTCCGTACTGCCAACGGCAAACATAAAGGATTCACTCCAGGCAGAAATTGCCAAGGAAATCAGCATAATGGTTCCTATGCTAAACTCCGGGTGGCTTTTAATAAACTGCGGTTTTCCGAAATAAGCAACAATATTCAGGATAATGGGAAGCATTCCTAATAGGAAAAACACAGCACCCCACAGGCCGCATTCAGCAAGAAAAGAAAGGTAACTGTTATGGAATACCAGATCCTTTACTTCCGTGTTGAATCGCGCGGAAACAGTGTAGCCAACACCGAAAATCTTATGCTCTCGCCATACGTTCAAGCCGATTTCCCACAAATCCTCTCTCGCTGTTCCGCCTTCCTCCGCCAAGCGATCAATGGCAGAAATGCCTAAAAAATTTAGTTTTCCGCCTATGGCCAGTACGGCTAAAACTGCCAGCACAGCCGCCAATGCCCAGAATGTTCTTCTGTTCTTCACTGTCATAAATGCAAGTGCCAAAATATTCATGCCCATAACCACAAAGGCTGTTCTGGAACCGGACGCCAACGTGGTGTAAACAGTGGTTGCCAAAAAGAATATCCACAGAAGTCTTATTCTGCCGTCCTTTTGCTGTCTGCGGAAGTAAATACCTGCCCAGAAAGCCAGGTTACTATAGATGCCCAGGGTGTTGGCGTTAGTGGTAATGCCCGTGCCTCGGCCACCTACTATATTTATTCCCAAAACAGCAAAAACAAAGTTGATACATTGGAAAATGACCAGCACCGCACAGAGCAGACTTAGGCTCTGATTTAGAGCATCTTTGATGCGCAGCTGCATAAAAAACACGTAGCATCCGTAGAAAATAAGCACCCAAGAGATGTACTTTGTAATGGATATTATGGGATCTGCACCCAACACGGCAGGCACTAAAACTGCCACGGAAAACCACCAAAATAGCATCGGCGGTACGGTAATGCGCCCATTATTCAGAAGGACTGCAATGCCAATGAGCGCAAAGGGGAATACCCACCGCAGGAGAGTAAATGCGGAAATATTGATGTAGCGGGCATTCAGGCTGTAATACACCCAGATGGTGCAAAACAGGATTATTGCGTAAAGTGTGTTTGTGTTCTTTTTTTGCATATAGATTCCACCGCGCATACGAATTGTTCGTAGTATTTTTTATGGTTCCACTGTTGGGCTATGGAAATCTCCGGTTTCCCAAGGGAAAGGGCCTTTTTCATAGCATTTTCCAGGTCCATATCATTGTCATCTTCAAAAATGTAGCCGTTTTTTCCGGATATTACCAAGTCTTCCCGGCACCCCACCTTTGAGGACACTACCACAGGCAGGTCAAAAGCCTGGGCTTCATTAATAACTAAGCCCCAGGGTTCATAACCGGACGGCAAAACAAATACATCTGCCATTTTGTAGTAGGTCACCAGCCCGGGGAAAACCACATAACCTGCAAAATACACATCCTGTAAGGCAAGCTTTCCCGCCATTTCCCGGAGACTTTCCATCTTCTCTCCATCGCCCACAATCATCAGTGCCCCATTGGGATTGGACTTCTTATAGTTGGCAAAAGCCCGGAGCAAAACCGGCACATTCTTCACATCTTCCAACCGCCCAACAAAGAGGAATACATCCTTGCCTGCAAGACCAGATTGTGCTTTTAGTGTCTGCTTATCCGGCAAAGTTTCCCCCTGCGCCAGCAGGCGGCTGCTGTCCACGCACATAGGCATCACGAAGCAGCGTTCTTGAGGAATTCCATAGTACACAAGGTTTTCTTCCTGCAATGTACCTCCGGGAAAACCGCAGCAGAGGCGGTTGTGTAAAAGTGTCCGCAAATACACCTTTTTGGCTGCCGCCTTCAGCTTGTTTGCGGGGATATGCAAGGGAGTATCCGTTTCAATGGCATAAGGCACCTTTGCCTTTTTGCAGCAACGAATCAAAGTTGTCTGCTCTACCCCCACATAGCCGTTTATCACTGCCATATCCGGCTTAAACTGGGCAAAGACCTTTTTTACTTGCTCTTTTCGTTCCTTGGCTTCTCCCTGACAGACCACTGTGCCCGCCGGAAGGGACAAATCATCCTTGCCTGTCAGGCGGCTATGACAAAACACATACTGGTAGGCGTAGGGCGTTTTTTCATAAACATTATGAATCAGGTCCATAATGTAAAGCATGGGCTCTACAAACAGCACCAGTATTCTCGGCTTGTTATTTTCCATATTTGCGTAAGATCCTTTCCAGCACAGGGCTGCCGTAGATGATCCGTTTCAGTTTGGGTTTCAGCGCAAAAACTGTTTTCGCTTTTTGGTAATCCCAATATTTTCTATAAAGATACATGGTGTAATTGGTATCCAATTCGCATTCCCAGCGCATCTTAAAATCATAATCGCCACGCATAAAATCTACCTGTACATTTCCGGCATCAAAGCCGTCTTTTAATACATTATAGAACAGCAGTTGTCCGGGGAAATAATCCCGGTACTCCAATTTAAAAGCCACCAACCAAATGTACCGGCGGTTTTCATAGGAAAATGCCACCAAAAAGCCTACCGCTTCTTCGGCGTTTCTTGCCACATACACGTCCAGCATTTTTTCCTGCTGGAGAGTCTGTAAAATGGGGAAAGACCAGGAAATATCCGGTGCTTTACCCCGATACTCCTGTCTGTTTTCGTAAATCTCCCGGATTTCCTGCAACAGCGCATCTGTAACCGGCTCCGGCCCAATCTGCAAGCCTTTTTTCAGCCCTGCTTTAATGGTTTTATTCCGCATGCTTTGGCTCAAATGCTTCATATAGCCATCCATGTTTTCATATTGCAGTAAATTGGCGTGAACGGTTCTTGTGGTTCTGTGAAGGATGTATCTTTTCTTGGTTTCCAGCAATTTCTGCACCATATGCATTTGGCTGCTTCTTGCCGGCATCTCCTGCAGAGCCAGGGAAAAACCTTTTTCAAAAAGGGTCTGTACAAATCCCTCAATCACGACCATACTGCGTTCAGCCACCACAAACAGGCCGTAGTCCATATCCCGATTTCCAATAAACTGAGCAGTTCTATTCTTAACCACAATGGGGGCATAGCCAAAAACCTGCTTGCCCTCAAAGGCCTTTATAATAAACAAACTATCTTCCGGTTCATTGTGTTTCCACCAATAGTAGTTCCACTGCCAGGACTGAAAGGGAGTCTTATCCTCCATACGGGCGCAGATGGCATTCCAATTTTCCTTTTCTGCCACAAACCCGGCTTCATCGGTGATAATCTTATAGTCCATCCTTGTCTCCCCTTTCTGCATACACTTGGTACACCTGCAAAAGGGACTTGGCAGAGTGTTCCCACAAATAGTTTTCTGTTACCGCTTCTCTGGCTGCTTTTCCGATTTGCTGACGGGTAGCCTGGTCCAGCAGGCACTCCATACAGTTCGTTAATTGCTCCAAAGATTTGTTTTCTACCAGATAGCCCGTCTGCCCATGAATAATCACTTCGTCAATGCCATTGCCCCGGCAGCCGATTGCCGGCAATCCGCAGGCCATTGCCTCCAAATATACGCAGCCAAAGGCTTCATACCAGGAAGGCAGCACAAACACATCGCTTTCCTGCAGTTTTGCCCTTACATCATCATAGGGCACATAGCCAACAAACTCCACATAGGGCTCAATGCCCAGTTCTTCGGCCAGGTCTTTCAGTTCCTGTTCCAATGGGCCTCTGCCCAAAAGTTTCAGGCAGATGTTGGTATGCCCCTTTTCCACCAGCGCTTTCATCGCACGAAGGGTATAATCGTGGCCCTTCAAGGCAATCAAGTTGCCAATGGAAATAAAGGTGACCTTATCAGCAGGTGCCTTTTTTGCAGGGTAAAACTTTTCCGCATCCACACCATTGAATGCCACATAGCCCCTTCTGGATATATCCAACCGCGCCTGCACCATATCCAGCACCTTTCGGCTGACACCAATAATGCCATCTGCGGTTTCGTACACTTGCTTGCAAGCCTGTGCAATTTGGGGACAGTTCTTAGCATCCTTGTAACTGCCGTCCAAGAACATATCCAGTCCGTGACCGTGAACCAAAAAAGGTTTCCCGAGCTTCTTTGCTGCCAGCATGGCTGCCTGGCCGGAAGGAAGGGCGGCATCTGCATGGAAAATGTCAAATTGCTTCAAATTCAGCCCACGCAACCGGCGATATAGCGCCTTGCCGGTCTTGTGGAAGTCGCCGGAGCCGGGTATTTTGAAAAAACGAACGTACCGCACTTTCACCCCTTCATACTCCCAGCGGGATACCTTCACCTGCCGGTCGTAAAAAGGAATGGGCACAACAACCGTCACATCCACGCCCAGCGCCTTCAGCGCCTTTACCTGCTCGTGGCAAAAAATGCCCTGTTGGGGGTAGGCAGGAATGGGGTACATAGTTGTAATGTACAGTACTTTCATAGAAAACCTCTTAATACTCGTAATTTGTAATTCTTTCTTTTTTCAGGTTTTTAAGGAATAGCCGGAGCCTTTGCAGAGGGCCTTTCCAGTTCCGCTTGCCTTGGAGCTTCGCCTCGAAATCGGCAATGGTATCGTCGTTGGAAATGCCAATTCTGGGAAGCACCCGGCCTTTATTTGTTTTGCGAAGGTCTCCGTAGTAAGAGCCTAAAATGTAATCATATCTGCCGGTCTTTTTAAGCCTGCCCGTGCTGGCCCGGTCATAGGTGCCAAAGGGAAGGCAGAACGCCTGGGGCAAAAAGCCCAATTTTTCCCGGAAGGCTTCATCGGATGCTTTGATTTGTTCGCTCAACGCCATTTCATCCAAAGTCCGCACGTCCACGTGGTTATGGGTATGGGCCTGCATTTCAAAGTTGCCCTCTTGCAACTTTTTCACCATATCCCAATCCATGAAATGGGGGTCGTTTCCAATATAGCCTGTTGGTAAGTACACATTTCCCCGGATGCCATATTCTTCCATAATAGGGGCGGCATTTTCATAGACAGAACGGAAGCCGTCGTCAAAAGACACGATGATCGCCTTCGGGGGTAAAGGCTTGTCTAAATCGGAAAAATACAAAGTCTCGTAGCCATGAGCCTGCAAGTAGGCCATTTGCCGGGCAAACTTCTCTTTTTCAATTTTCTGGTAGGAAAAGCCTTGCCCTTCCTCTACCACCTCGTGGTAGTAAACGACTTTCAGTTTCTTTGCCATAAATCCTCTCATACTTTGCTTAGCATACTGCAAAGCAAACTTTCCTGCTGGTTATGGTCTCCCATTTGGGTAGGCACATATTCCATTTTGCCTTCAATGACGGACTGCATACAATCTGCCAATTTTTCCGGGTCATTATAGGGGAAAAACCGGGCATTGGGATAGCCGTCCAGCGCTTCGTGGGAAAAAGGCATATCCGATGCCAATATGCGGCTGCCGGCCATTTTTGCTTCCAGCATAGGCAGACCGCAGGTTTCCAGGTAAGAAGGAAACAGTAATGTTGCCTTACTGTAGTGCTGCCAAACCTGTTCATAGGTAAGGGCGCCCAAAATATCAATGGGCAAATCTCCCACTTGTTCAGAAATGCGCTGGGTAAATCCACCGGGTTGCAACGGTAAAATCACCCGGTATCCGGTAATGCCCCGGTTTTGCAATATCCTGCAGGCATCCAAAATGGCCTGATGGTTTTTATACACTTCCGCCCGGGCAGGATAGAAAAACACTTTAGATGTTTGCCCTTCAAAAGGAAGCATCGGCACGTTTTCCGGGAGTTTAACCGGCACAACGGTCACTTCCTCTTCCGGCCGCTTCAGCCATGCGCAGGTGGCATCCTTAATCCACTGGGTTTGCACAAAAATATGCTCTGCCTTAGGCATGGCATTCTTGATGATCCAGCCAATCATCCGCTGGCGAATAGCCAATGCCCGCTCCTCCTTTTTCAAAAAGGAGAATTTCTTGGGGCAGTACTGCAAAGACTGGTGCAAATACACAAACTGCCGCACCTTGCATCGCTTCACAGGCATATTCTGCAGGGAGATTACCAAATCCGGCTGGGTTTGCCGGATGATAGCAGGCATTTTCTTATGCTCAAAGGACAGCCTGTGGAGCCAGGACTGCTTTACCTCCGGATAACGCTGCACTTCAATGGTCTGCGTGGATTCCAATTCCGTCAAGGAAGTAAGAAATATCCACTTTATATGGCTGGGTGCCGTTTTCGCTGCTTCGTGAAATTCTTTCAGCAGAAGCAGTCCACCGCCATCCTCTGCAGCCACATCATATACCAGTATTTTCATTTCATCATTCCTTCAAGGGTTTCTATAAAGCCTTGCTTGTTGAAACGTGTTTCGTAATACTTCCGGGCATTTTGGCCCATTTGGGACTTATCTGCCTGGGCAAATGCCAAAATATTCTTTGCCAATTGGTCTGCATCTTCTGCAGGGCCGCAGTAACCGCATTCCGCTTCAGCAATAACGCGGGCGGTTTCCCCATTCACTGCACCAATAATGGCTTTTCCGGCAGCCATACAAGACTGCACTTTTCCCGGTAAAGTCAAGGACAGTACGGGATCTGCCTTCAATGTTACAAGCAGCGCATCCGTCTTTGCATAGAATTCCGGCATTTCGGATACGGGTCTTCTGCCGTAAAAAATCACATTTGCAAGATTCCACTGTGTCGCCAGTTTTTGCAGCCGCTCCAAATCTGAGCCGCCACCTACAATATGGAACGTGATGCTCTCTTCCTGCAGGTTCTTTGCAGCGCGCAAAATAGTTTCCACACTCTGCACTTCCCCAATATTTCCGGCAAAGGTCAGATGCAAGCCCTTCTGCGGAGGTGCTTCCGGAAGGGAAGCAAACAGTTCTTCTGCATACTGGGGAAGGTAGTGAATCTTTTCTTCCCGAATGCCGAACTGCACCTGCAGATATCCGGTAAATTCCCGGGATGTTACCAGGATTTCATCTATTTTTGTGTAGATTTTCCGGCTTACCCGGTGGAAGAACTTATAAATCACCGAGTTCCTGCCGATGCCTCCGGCGATCAGACTTTCCGGCCACAAATCCAGGCAGTACATCACTACCTTCTTTTTGTGCTTTCGGCCATAGAGGATGCCCGCCTTTGCCATCATCACCGGGGACAGTTGGTTTACAAAAACCACGTCGTAATCTCCAGGCAATTTCTTCACAAAGCGGCAGGAAGAAAACATATAACTGTAATAGTTCAGAAAACGGTGCAATACGCCAGTCTTACGGGGCATGGTAAAGCACCGGTAAACCTCCACCCCGTCAAGGACTTCGTGGCGGCGGTTCTTCTTTTCGTAGCCGGGGTAAATCTCCCCTTCCGGATAATTGGGCTGGCCCGTCACAACTGTAACCTGGTGACCCCGCTGGTGCAGTGACCGGCAAATATCCCCAATCCGGAACGGCTCCGGATCATAATGTTGACAAACAACAAGGATCTTCATAAAAGGCTCCTTTAATTTTTCACCGTTTCTTTTTCTTCCTGCTTGTGGAGTTCTCCTGTGCCACCCTCCACCACACCGTCAGAACGGAGCACGGAAGTAATTGTGCCGAAGAAGCATTTGCAATCAAATATAAAGCCCATCTTTGCTATGTACTCGCCATCTAACTTGGCTTTTACAGGAATTTCCAGTTCGTCACGACCGTTGATCTGGGCCCATCCGGTCAGTCCCGGACGCACATCGTTTGCGCCGTATTTATCCCGCTCGTCAATCAGGTCAAACTGATTCCAAAGGGCAGGTCGGGGACCGATAATAGACATCTGGCCGGCAAAAATGTTGAAAATCTGAGGAAGTTCATCCAGGCTGGTTTTGCGCAGGAACTTGCCCACCTTAGTAATCCACTGCTCTGGGTTTTCCAGCATATGGGTAGGCATATCCCGGGGCGTGTCAATTCGCATAGTGCGGAACTTCAGAATGTTGAAGTGGGACTTGCGGATACCCACCCGCTTCTGTTTAAACAAAACAGGGCCGGGAGAGTCCAGTTTGATAGCCACCACCAAAATCAGCATAGGAAGTGCCAACACCAAAATACCAAAAAAAGAAATGACTAAATCCAAGGCTCGCTTCACAAAAATTTTATACATATTTGCTCCTTCCGACCATCGGTTGCGGCATATTTTGTGATTGAAAATTGCATTTTGCAGTTTTTTTCTCGTACCTGTTCCCTTTTCCATGTTTCTCTCTCTGTTTTGAACAGTTGGAAGGGGCATAGGCAGGCATTTTATGGTAAAATGTAATAAAAAGCCACAATATCTCTCATAGATTATACCTCATAATGCCCTATAAAGTCAAGTATAGGAAGTCATTCAGGCAGGCAAAGAGCGAGTCAAAATTTCGCACATTTTCTCCTCCGCTTGTAGGGGAATGGGTGCAGCAATAAAAAATCAGCCATCCCGGATGGGATGACTGCGTAAAACCTATGTATAAGGCGGCTTATGCTGCTATCTCGTTGCGGTGAGCGGCTTTAGGAACAGAAAGGTTGTTTCGAAGAGGCAAGCACAGCTTGCCGGAGCTGCCTATCCAGATTTGTTTGCATTTTGCTCCCATAAGGAGCAAAATTAATGTTCGGCTCCATCCAGCTGTCGCCGGCAACGCTCGTCCGCGTTGCAACTGATCTTTCAAATCTGGCAGAGGCGAACAAAAAATCAGCCATCCCGGATGGGATGACTGATTTTTTGCTGATTTTTTGGAGCTGCTAGCCAGATTTGAACTGGCGACCTCATCCTTACCAAGGATGCGCTCTACCGGCTGAGCTATAGCAGCATATTCTTATGGACAGCTTTGCCATTATATCGCACACATATAAAAAAGTCAAGAGCTTTTTCGAGAAAATATCCGTTTTTTTAGGAACACTTGTCATGATTGTTTTCCTGTGATAATATGAAATAAATACTACCGGGAGGCAATTTATGAAAGACAGAAAGCAAGAAGCAAATGCGCTTCACGAAAAAGGATTTAACTGCGCCCAATCGGTGGCCCTTCCCTTCTGCGAAGAATTGGGCATGCCCCAGGAGGCGGCTATGAAGGCTTTGGAAGGTTTCGGTGCCGGCATGGGCGACCGTATGCAAACCTGCGGCGCATTGTCCGGCGCAATCTTTGTTGCCGGGCTGAAGCATAGCGACGGCAATTTGGAAGCCCCTGCATCCAAGGCTGCCACCTATCAGCATGCCAGCCGGATTTGTCGGGCCTTTGAAGCAAAATGCGGCAGCACCGTCTGCCGGGAGATCAAAGAGAAAAATCACGTTTCCTGCGGTGAATGCATTGCCTTAGGCGTACAGTTGGCAGAAGATAATTAAATAGCAAGCGGAACGAATATGCATCGTTCCGCTTGATTATTATGATGCGATTTGGCTTTTTACCAACTCGATGGTATAGGTGTTCCTGCACTCGTCCTCTGCATCGAAAAAGTATGTCGTTTTTTCCGGATCATTCAAAATGTTCAGGGTAATGGTGGCGCTCTCAAAGATATCTTTCACCCCATCGGAAACAGAAGCATAAATGACGAGATTCACCGTTTGCAAAGGTTTTGTATCGCCAATAAATCCTGTGCCGTCCGGCTCCTCCGCATCCATATACATATGGAATGTATATTTCCCATTTATCAGGATTTCAGAGTCTTGAATATCCCCAATATCATAGCTGTTGCCATTCAGATTCGTAAAAGTACCTCTCAGCACAAGGTAGGTTTCATCTTCTTCATCCGCTTTATAGGAATACACGCCTTCTGTATTGCTGGGTAGGATTTCCTCCTCCCAACCGCAGGAATGGACGGTAAACTCCAGGATATCCTCAATGACCACTTTTTGACCAAGGGTAATACTGTCCTTTTTAGGGCTGCTTCCGTTTTCGCAGGCACTAAACGCAAAAAGCAACACAGTTACAAGAATAAACGCAATGCCTTTCTTCATAAATACGCCTCCATTCCTTTCTGATAAATACAGTTTATCATCATTCGAGCCAAAATGCAATCGTAACCGTATCTGCAAAAAAGACCACACCAGAAGGTGTGGTCTTTTTTGGCAGGGGCACAAGGACTTGTTTGCATTTTCTGTTCGGCAGAAAATTAAGGTTCGCCTCGGTCCAGCCCTCGGCGGCAACAGTCCACCGGACTGTTGCATTTGGGATCTTCAAATCTGCCCGACCTGGGTTTCTTTAAAACAAAAAGGACATCCT
>RHMF01001412.1_pt1 | contig 10946 bp, 7 predicted proteins | sample 5365151 | NCBI WGS metagenome assembly RHMF01 (sample SAMN10266501, study PRJNA497801) | feces metagenome | isolation source: feces | host: Bos taurus | place: China: Prairie of Fairy Mountain | collected 2017-08-14 | reverse complement strand
GCGGAACTCCAGACCGATGCAGAACAACACAAACAGCACGCCGATGTCGCCCCATGCCTTCACGTTGTCGGCATTCACAAGGGTCTCGCCAAAGAGGTGCGGGCCTACCAAGACACCTGCAACGATATAACCCAGCACCACCGGCTGCTTTAATAACTTAAACACGATACTGACCACTGCGGCCGTAATCATCAAAATGTATAGATCTTGTACCATATTATATATATATTTATAGTCTATCGTTTCATTTTCTGCTACAAAGATACAATAAAATTTTAAACCTGCAAGTAAAAGTCGTAAAAAACATTGCCGGTTAAGAGCAATCATGGTCATGAAGGTCAGCCAGAAGACCATAGTGACTGTGATTTTTGTATTTCTGACTTTCAAAATATGCAAAATCAGTTTCAAAATATGCAAAAATAAGCAAAAACACACAAAAAATAAAGGTATTTTAAAGAATTTATTTATCTTTGTACAAAAAACTTAAAATCAAGAATCAATGAAAGCAGATTCTGACATATTACAATCGCCAGAACAGATCGCCGATCATCTGCGCGTGACTTATGTTCCCACCTATCTGTTGGCTATGGCTGCAGCGTTGCTACTGGCGGCATTCATCGTATGGGGATTTCTGGGAAACGTGAGCGACAAAGCCTACTATTCAGGCGTCGTGTTCCCCGTGCAGGGTACCACCGACATCACCCTGCCCAACAAGGGCATTGTACGCGCGATGCTAGTGCATAATGGCGACAGCGTGCGCCAGGGTCAGACAGTGGCCATGGTTTCCATCGGCGACAGCCATAGTTTTCTGACCAGCACGGTGAGCGGACTGGTGATTAGCACCAAGGCAGATAACGAGCCATTCGAGGCTTTCGACCCTATCGTGAGCGTGGTTGACGGTAATGCATCTGACGGACAGGCGCAGCACACCCAACTCATCGCCTATGCCGACAACGAGGCGCAGCGTGACCTGCGCATAGGTATGGAGACTCAGGTGTGGCCTGCCGACGAGAAGCGCGACGAGATAGGCTATGTGAGAGGCCGTATCAGTCAGGTTGTGCGCTATCCTGCCGATGCCGACGATGTGCGCCAGACATTGAAGTCGAATATCCTGGCCAAGCGATTGCTGGAACAGGGCGATGTGGTCTATGAGGTGCGCATCGACTTGCTACGCTCACCTGAGGACTCCACGCAATACGACTGGTCGTTTGGCGAGCCAGAAAATGTGAGCATGGGCATCGGCACCTACTGTTCTGTGCTCACCGAGACCCACCGACGCAGCATGTTCCAGTATCTGTTCGAGTCGTCGCGTACACGTTTCCGTAACCTAAAGCAAAAGTTTGAATGATGGCAGAGAAGACACGAAGCCGAAAAGCCGGATTGTCGATGGTATCGGCATTACGCTATTTCCTAAAGGGCAATATGCTTTTTGCCTTCAACGGTATTATTATCCTTGCCTTAAATTCCATAGTCAACATATTTCCGTCACTGTTTCAGCAGGTTTATACCGACAACATCATCACACGGAAGAACCCGGAATGGTTTACTCCGCTAATAGTGCTGTATATCCTGCTTTTCGTGCTTGAACTGATGATCTGGATAGGGTTCTCTATTTTACGCCGGAAGAGCCAGGCAAGAGTCAATATCACCACTTCGTCGAATTTCCTGTGGATAGTATTTAGACTACCGATGACGTTGCTCACCCATTTTTCACCAGGTGAACTGGCGGCTCGCTACACCACCATCGCAAAGACCTCCAGGCTGATAGACTACTCCCTGGCAGCCATAAGTTTGCTCATCCTGCCCATTCTCTGCTGCTATTTTGTCATGCTTTTCAACTGGAAACTGGGATTGCTGGAAATTTTCTCCGTCCTGTTGCTCGTTTACGTGATGCGCAGCACTGCCAACAAGCAGAAGGAACTCGCCATGAACCTGGAAGTGACGGAGACGCGGTTGCAGAACGTCACAATGACGGGAATGAGTAATCTGGACACCATCAAGGCCTTGGGCGGTGAGCGACACTTCTATGCACAGTGGGAGAAAACCTATGCACAGTCTATGAATGCCCGCGTGACCACCTTCACCAACAATATCTATTTGAGCGCCCTACCGGAGTTTGTATTGGAAGTTACCAATGGTGTCATACTGTGTATGGGCACCTGGTTCATCCTGCAAGGTGAGATGACACCTGGCATGATACTGGCCTCGCAGGGACTTATCAACGAGTCTATCAATCCCATCATCAGGACTATTGCCAGCGTACAGACCGCTTTGAGAATCAATTCGTCCATCCAACGCATCAAGGAGGTGACCGACTGCAGCCAGGAATGCGCAGAACTGCGCCTGCCTGCCGATGACGAACTGCCAGATGTGGCCAAACTGGCAGGTGAGATAGAGCTGCGTGATGTCACCTTCGGCTATGACCGCAGTCTGCCCCCCATCATCAGTCACTTCTCGCTGAAGATCAAGGCTGGGGAGCGCATTGCCTTAGTAGGCCCCTCAGGCTGTGGCAAGAGCACCATATTGAGTCTTGTGTCGGGCCTCTATGAACCATGGGAGGGTGAGGTGTTATTCGACGGGAAACCCCGCAAGGCCATCGACCGCATGACATTCGTCAACTCTGTCTCGGTGGTCAATCAGGATATAACGCTCTTCGAGGGCACCATTGCTGACAATGTGAAAATGTGGGACGAGTCGATAGAAGATTTTTCCATGGTGATGGCCTGCAACAGTGCGCAGATACACCACGAAATCATGGAACGCCCAGGGGCCTATCAGGGCATCGTCTCAGAGCGCGGCAAGAACTTCAGCGGCGGACAGCGACAGCGCATCGATATAGCCACCGCATTGGCTAAGGAACCCACCATCCTGCTGATGGATGAGGGCACCTCAGCTCTGGATCCTGAGACGGAAGCCAAGGTCATGCAGCATCTGTATTTAGAGGGTATGACTTTGGTTATGATTGCGCACCGACTGGAAACCATTGCCGACAGCGACCAGATATACGTAATAGAACACGGACACATTACCCAGCATGGTACACACGACGAACTAAGCCGGACAGACGGTCTGTATCGCAATCTTTTAAAATATGCCTGACACCATGAAGACGAATATATTCCTTGAACAGTTAGCGCAGCGCATGGATGGGGACCGCAAGGCTATGAGACAGACACGGGACATCCTGCGATCCATCATAGACCGGAAACTTTGGAAGCAGATGCAGTCAACTGTAGATTTGCCATCGGACATCGAGCAGATAGAGACGCTGTTAGACACCTATAACGTTTTCTTCCGCTACATTACGCTGACCGACCGTTGGTGGTCGCGCTGCACGGGCTACATGATGGGATTTATGGCCGACGACGACACGCCCGTCATACTTGTTCCCGGCTTTACAGATTATACGTTCACTCATCCGAAGACAGGTAAATTCATGATGGCCAGCAAAAATGCCAACCTGCTGAAGAGGGAGGCACTGATTACCTGTCAGCCTCTTACAGACGAAAAACTGACTGCCAGGAAAATAATGCGCTATGCCATAAATTGTCTCTGCGTGTCTGACTGGCTTTACTGCCTGATGGCTTGCGTAAGCGTTGCCCTGCTGACGATGTTTACACCATACGTGTGCAAGTTGATTTTTTCGGAGGTCATTCCATCAGGTGATGCCAGTCAGATTGTTCCCATCGCGACGCTGCTCTTCAGCGCAGCCCTTGGGCTGACGATGGTGCAGATAGCCCGCAACCTAGTGGTGGTACGTATCAAGGACAAGGTGGAATATGCGCTGCAGACGGCTACCATGTCGCGCTTGCTGCTACTACCTGCCACGTTTGCCAAAAATTTTACGCCAGGCGACCTTGCCAACCGTCTTCTGTCGTTGTCGCGCGTCAGTTCAAGTCTTACGGCCGATTTCCTGTCAACCATATTGACTTTTCTGTTTTCAGCAGTCATGTTCATACAGTTCTTCATCTATGGTGGTCCGCTGCTCTATACCGGTATCATCGTCATCGCCATACAATTGGCGGCTATCATGATGGAGTACTACTATGCAAAGATAGTGCAGTTAAGCGTGAATCCCAGCGGCTCACACCTCATAGGCACGCTGTTTTCATTGTTTTCAGGTATCCAGAAAATCAAGACTAGTGGAGCTGAGTTCCGGGCCTTCCATCAATGGGCTAAGGCATACGAACCTACCGAGGCGTATAGCAGCCGCCAGCCTTTGGGCAGTTTCTATGTGACAGGTGTCAGCTATTGTCTCAAGTTCCTGCCTATGATTGTGACGATGTGGGCAGCCTGGCACTATGGACTGGCACTCTCCGACTATATCGCCTATTGTGCCGTTTTGGGAATCGTCGGCAAGGCCGTGTTTCAATTGCAGACCATCACGAAAACGTTGTCACGCATGCTGCCGGAGATACGGCTCTGCCATCCCATATTTGCTGCAAGGACTGAGGTTAAGAAGGACGCTCATGTTATCAAGAGTATCACGGGTCGAATAGAAATACGCGGTCTGAAGTTCCGCTATGCCGATGACATGCCTATGCTCTTCGACGGCCTGAACTTGAGCATCAATAGCGGTGACTATGTGGCCCTTGTCGGAAGTTCTGGCTGCGGCAAAAGTACCCTGATGCGATTGATGATGGGCTTGGAGCATCCGTTGACAGGATCCATTTTCTACGACCAGTACGACTTGAGTGACATCAACCTGCGCAGCCTGCGACAGTTCTGTATTGGCATCTGCATGCAGGACGGCCAACTCGTTGAGGGCACCATCCGCGATAACATTATCTTCAATAATCCGTTGCTTACTGACGAGGATGCCTGGGAGGCCGCACGCATGGCAGCACTCGACAAAGACATCCAGCAAATGCCTTTAGGCATGGACACGCCCATCACGGTTGATGGTAAAGGTGTGTCGGGGGGGCAGCGGCAGCGCATACTGATTGCCCGTGCTTTGGTCAGAAAGCCCAAGGTGCTCTTCCTCGACGAGGCCACATCGGCGCTCGACAACATCAGCCAGCATATTATCATCGAGAACCTGGCTCAACTGAAATGTACTCGCATTGTCATTGCCCACCGCCTGAGCACCATCCAGAAGTGCAACCGCATCATCATGCTACGTAATGGCCGTGTAGAAGCCGATGGCACCTACGAGGAACTAAAGGATCAATTGATAATAGAGAAAGAATGAAATTAGACAAAAGAAGATATTGGGAGATAAAGAGACTCTTCATCTGTCTTCTTCTCTCTCCCGCTGCCTATCAGGCAAAGGGTCAGGAAACGTTTAGCCTTGACCAGGCCATCCGTCATGCCCAAGACAGTACGATCATTGCCTTTCAGAGCCGCTACGAATACGACTCCCATACCTTGCATTACGATGCGTTCCTGGCATTACGCAAACCCCAACTCAACTTGCGGGTGGCTCCCAACTATTACAGACTCATCAGCGACCTATCGCGCGACTATGTCTATCTGCGCAACTACAACAACCTGTCGGCTGCTGCCAGTCTCACACTCTCGCAGAAGATGCTCAACTGGGGTGGCGAGGCCTATGTCGGTACACAGGCTATCTGGAGCGAATATTTCAGTTCACAGGCGGCAGAGGTCAGGCAGTTCGTCGCTGCTCCCATCCTGGTGGGCTATCGCCAGACACTTCTGGGCTACAATCCCTACCGCTGGGAGAAAGCCGTTGAAGACCAGCGCATAAAGGCGGCTCGTCAGCAGCACCAATACGACCTGAACAGCATTGCAGAGGAGGTGACGCGTCGCTTCTTCCGATTGGTCTGTGCAAAAAGTCAGGCCGACATCTATCGGCGTAATCTGCAAACCACCGACACCCTCTATGCCATCGCCCGTGAAAAAGCCGCAATTCTCATGGTGACGATGGCCGAACTACGCTCACTGGAGTTGCAACGCATCAATGCTGCCAATGCTCTGACGATTGCCCACGCGGCTGAAGAGGAGGCCAGAACACAACTGGCATCCTTCCTGAAACTCGATGAAAAAGGTCTGGCAACCATGCACCTGCAATTTCCACAAGAGCCAAAGTCCATCTCACTGACAGTCGCCGAGGCCATCGATCTCACCTTAGCAAACAGTCCCGCCTATCAGCACCAGATAGCCGTGGTTACTGAGTCTCGCCATCAGGAGCAGAAGGCCCAGAAGGAAAAAGGTGTTAACGTGTCGCTCGATCTCAATGTGGGTATGCAGCAGGTGGATCCCGTCCTTAGCCGTGCCTATCGCGACCAACGGCTCTATGCTCTCGGTTCCGTCACGTTCAGTGTGCCGCTCATGGACCACGGCGCTGCCAAGAGTCGTCATGCTGCCGCCCAAGCTTGGGTGGAACGCGAGGAGAGCGCACTCGATGAGGCAGAACGTAAGTTGAGTGAAGATGTCACTACAACCCTGCACAACATCAATATCTATCGTCAGTTGTTAGAACAGACCATTCAGGCTGTCACCATGGCTGACGAGGTGTTTGAGCTGAACGCAGAAAACTATGCCAACGGCCTTTGTGACATCAATACTTACACGCTGGCACAGAACCGTCGCGACGAGGCCTACAACCAGTATCTGTCGGCACTCGAAAAGTACTGGACCACCTATTATCATCTACAGACATTAATTGGAGATTGAAATATGAAAATGAAGACATTTCACTATTTACTGGCTGTGGCGCTGGGGCTGGTACTGATGGCCTGTCATAACGAGCAGAAGAAAACTCCTATCGGCAGTAAAGGAGCTGTCACCGCTACTGAACAACCAGTCGCAACATCAACGCCTGTTAAGAAAGATATCGCCTCAGCAGACTTTTCCTGCAAGGGCACTATCGAGTCTGTCTCAGAAGTAGCTGTCAGCAGCCGCATCAACGAGCAAATTGTCATGTTGGGCGTGGTGATGGGACAACACGTAAAGAAAGGTCAGGTCGTAGTCCGACTTGACAGAACTGCCACGGAGGATAGAATCGTGAAAGGCCGCGCGGAATTGGAACGCGCCGAATACCAGTATCAGAACATCCTGATGGGGCAAGGCTATAAGCGGGGGGCCTTCGATCAGGCACCTGAGACCATCCGTGAAATGGCACGTGTCAATAGCGGCTATAACACCGCCAAGGCTGCCCTCCGTCAGATGGAACATCAGTTAACCTACTGTACCATTGAGGCTCCCATCTCGGGTGTGGTGACCCAGCTTAATGCCGTTCTCTATGCGACGGCCATTCCTGGCGAGACGCTGTTCCGCATTGTAGATACCGAGCATTTGAAGGTGTGCTTCGATATCCTTGAAAACGAACTACAGCGATTCGAGAAAGGTACCGTCATCACCGTGACCCCGATATCCTTTCCAGACGACCGCTATCAAGCCCATATCACTGCCGTCAGTCCCGTAGTAGAAAAGAACGGTATGATACATCTGGAAGCCACGCTCACGCCACATCCCCACCTGAAGCCCGGCATGTCGGCCATCATTGCATTGGGACATATAGAAAATTGAGTGAATATCAATGGCTTACCTGCATAATAATTTTCAAAATATGCAAAATCAGTTTCAAAATATGCAAAAATAAGCAAAAACGTCATCATATTTTAGGTATTTTGGAAAATTTGTTTAACTTTGCAAAGTTTAAAACTAAAAATATACTAAAAAAGATAAAAACTGTGATGAAAAAATTAATGATCATCGTTGCCCTGGCCTTGGTAAGTATGGCTGGTGTGGCACAGAATTTCAGAGCGAACCTTGACGAGAGTGTGAAACCTGGAGACGACTTCTGGCAGTATGCCGTAGGCTCCTGGCTGAAGAACAACCCCATTGACAAGGAGTACCCCATGAACGGTGCATTTGTGGATCTGATGAAGCAGAACGAGCTGCGCATCAATGCACTGATCATGAAGTATGCCAATGAAAAGAATCTGCCACAGGGTAGCGACGGACAGAAGATCGGTGCACTTTACCGACTTTATATGGACAGCGTGAGCCGCAATAAGTTGGGCTACGAGCCGATCCTGCCATACCTGAAGCAGGTACGAGAGATCAATACCCGCGAGGAGGCCCTGAAGCTGATGGCGGCGTTCGACGCCAAGGGCTTTAACACAGCACCTTATGGTATCAGTCTAAGCCTGAACCCGTTCAACTCATCGGAGTATATGATGAGCGCAGGTCATGGTGGTGCCACTATGGCGCAGGAGTATTATGCCGATCCCAACGAGCAGCAGAAGGCCGAAGTGGCTGCCAAGAAGAGTCTGTATAAGGACTTGCTGAAGATGGTGGGCAACAGTGATGCCGATGCAGAGCGCATGATGGAGGCAACTTGGGCCATCGAGCACAGAATTGGCGTCAAGACGCTGAACCAGGTGGACAGGCGCGACCCGATGAAGACCAACCACATCATGTCATGGGAGCAGCTGTTGCAGGACTTCAAAGGCATCGACTGGGTAGGCTATCGCGACGCCCTCAACTATCCGAAAGATATCGACCAGGTGAACGTGAGTCAGCTGGAGCCGCTGCATGAGGTGGAGGCGTTGCTGGCCGAGACGAGTGTCGAGGACTTAAAGGCCTATATGGAGTTGCGCGTCGTCAGAGCCTATAATGAATACCTGAGTGATGACTTTACTGACCGTGAATTCGAGTATAAAAAGGCCATTAGCGGTGTGCAGCAACAGAAACCCCGCTGGAAGCGTGCTGTTGCCGAAATCGACGATAATCTGGAAGAGACGATTGGTAAACTCTATGTGGCAGAATATTTCCCCGAGACCAGCAAACAGCGTGTATATCGTCTGGTAAAAGACCTGCAGCAGGCCTTCGAGGACCGTTTGAAGGAGAACACCTGGATGAGCGACTCCACCAAGACCAAGGCACTGGAGAAGTTGCATGCCATGTATATCAACGTAGGTTATCCCAACAAGTGGGAAGATATGGAGAAGTTCATCGACATCCGCGAAGATCAGAACCTCGTGGAGAACTTCATCCGCATCACACTGGAGTCACGTGCTGCCTTGATACGTAAATACTGGCACAAGCCCGTGGATAAGACCATTATGCCATTCTCTCCACAGACGGTAAACGCCTGCTACGTTCCAATGTTCAACAGCATCAACTTCCCCGCTGCCATCCTGCAGCCCCCGTTCTTCGACCCAGAGTCTGACTATGCTGCCAACTACGGTGCCGTAGGCGCTGTCATTGGCCATGAGATGAGTCACGGCTTCGACGATGAGGGCTGTCAGTACGACAAGGAAGGCAACCTGAAGAACTGGTGGTCGACTGAAGACAAGGCCAAGTATGATGAGCGCACCAAGGTGCTCGCCGACTGGTTCTCTAAGCAGGAGGCTCTACCCGGACTCTTTGTGAACGGTCAGAAGACGCTTGGCGAGAATATCGGCGACAACGGTGGAATACAGGTGGCTTATCGTGCTTTCGAGAACCGCATGAAGCAGGAGTCTCTGAGCACCGTTGACGGTTTCACCCCCGCCCAGCGCTTCTTCCTGGCCTACGCCCGTGTCTGGGCCAGCAACATTACGCCCGAGTTCCTTGCCCGTGCAGTCAATAGTGACGTCCACTCACCCCACATCTTCCGCGTGAATGCTGCCCTGCCAATGATCGACAGCTGGTACGACGCCTTCAACATCCAGCCCTCCGACAAGATGTTCATCCCCAAGGAGAAGAGGGCTTTGGTGTGGTAATTGAAACAAACGAAATAAACAACGAATAAAAAATGAGAATGAAAACTTTAAAATGGACATTCATGCTCGGCACCTTAGTCGGGCTGATGTCGTGCGGCTTAGACATGCCGAAGGAGACACAATCGTCGTTCGAGACAATGAAAGTTGAGAAATCAGACATTGAACTGCCTTATAAGTTCAGTGCCAGGATGAAAGGCCAGAACGATGTGACGGTAACGCCACAGGTAAGTGGTCAGTTGATGAAGATCTGCGTGGCCGAAGGTCAGCAAGTGAAGCAAGGGCAGACGCTCTTTATCATCGACTCCCGCAATGCCCAGTTGGAGTTGGAGGCCGCACAGGCCAACTTGCAGGCAGCCTTGGCTCAGGAAAACTCGGCGAAGCTGGAGTATGAGTCGAACAAGAACCTGTTTGACAAGAAGATCGTGAGCAGCTATATGCTGAACAACTCTGAGAATGCCTACAAGCAGGCTCAGGCAACGGTGGCTCAGGCAAAGGCTGCAGCTAACCGTGCAAAAGTGAACCTCGGTTTCTGCACCATCACAGCTTCAGTTCCCGGCGTTATCGGTGAAATTCCCGTGCGTGCCGGTGACCAGGTATCGCCCATGACACAGCTAACTATCCTGAGCGGCAACACCTCAATGTATGCCGAGATATCTGTAACGGAGGCTATCATCGAATCGATGGTGAGGGAAGGTGTGAAAAAAGCCGATTTGGAGAAGATTCTTGCTAAATTGCCCGATGCTACCTTTATCATGAAGAGTGGTACAGAGTATCCTCACAAGGGACGCATGGTCAGCATGACAGGTGTCGTGAATTCCTCTACCGGTTCGCTGACCACTAAGGTATCGTTCCCCAACCCTGACGGCCATCTCTACTCTGGCATCCAGGGTACGGTCGTGATGAACTTCGCAGAGAAGGGCGTGATCGTTATCCCCCAGAATGCTGTGGTACGCCTTCAAGACAAGTCACAGGTTTACAAGGTTAAGGCCGACAGTACTGCCACTGCTATCGACGTGACAACAGAAGATACAGGTAATGGTAAGGAATTCATCATTACCAGCGGTTTGAATCCGGGCGATAAGATCGTGACGACCGGTGCCAACAACGTGACTGAGGGACAGAAGGTGCTTTTCCCAGAGGAAGTGAAAACAGAGAAATAATCAGTGAAAAAATAGCTTCCACATGAAGAACAATATATTTATCAATAAATATGTGATGGCATGTGCCATCTCTATTGTGATAGCACTGGTGGGCTATATCTCAATGAGCACG
>RHMF01001411.1_pt1 | contig 10947 bp, 2 predicted proteins | sample 5365151 | NCBI WGS metagenome assembly RHMF01 (sample SAMN10266501, study PRJNA497801) | feces metagenome | isolation source: feces | host: Bos taurus | place: China: Prairie of Fairy Mountain | collected 2017-08-14 | reverse complement strand
TGTCTGATGCTTTTATTGTTGATCCTAGTAATCTTAAATCATTAGAAGATGCTATAAATGGTGATATTGATGCTTATTGAGATTTATGAGAAGCAGCTCAAGCAGATATTTTAATTCAAGCTGGAATGGATGATACACAGGCATATGAAGCTGCGACAAATCTTCGATCAATTCTTTATGACAATGGCTGAGATGATATTGAAATAGGTGCTTCTTTAGCAGGAGAAGATGAAATTCTTACGGCATTTGAAAATATTATTAATGCTGCTGGTATGACGTCTGAACAAGCTCAAGCTTATCTTGCTGAAATGGGTGTTTCTGCTACAGTGACAGAAAATACAGAAGAAGTTGAAGATCAAAAAGACGCTGTTGGATGGCATGCTGAACAAACTGGAAGTATTCCAGTTACAAGCGAAGTTACCGCACCTCCTACTCCAAATTCAGATGGTACGTTTACAGAAGGATCAACTTCGACAATTACTAGCCACATAGGTACTTATCGAATGGTACCAGATCCAGTTCAAGAAACTGCTATGGCCGCTATGACAAATTTTGCTATGGAAGTTGACACAGCTGGAGGAAAAAGTGGTGGAGGACATTTAACAATCGATCGTTCTACCGCTCGTAAAACTGGTGGTGGTGGAAGTCAAAAACGATCTGGCAGTGCTGCGCCTCGTTCTAGTGGAGGCGGTGGCGGAAGTTGTTTTGCCGCTGGTACTTTAATTTCTCTTCAAAATCAATTTAAAAATATTGAAGATATTCAAATTGGTGATATTGTTCTTTCATATAATGAAGAAATTCATCAAAATGAATATAGTATAGTTCTTCAAACAATGATTCATAATGTTACAGAAGAAATTTATGATTTATATATTGAAGATGAAATTCTTACCGTAACTGGTATCCACAGATTCTATGTTAGACGTAAGCATAATATAGAATGAATTCCTGCTTCTGATTTATATATTGGTGATTATGTATTATTTGCTGATGGTAATTGACACCCAATTTTTAAGATTAAAGTTAAAATTCGTTCTTTATTTGTTTATAATTTTGAAGTTTCTCATAATCATAATTATTATGTTGGTCGTAATCAAATTCTTGCTCACAATAAAGGCGGCGGTGGTGGAGGCGGTTCTGCTAAAACTATTCAACCAAAAGAAAAGAAAGAACATAAAAAAGACTATTATGAGAAAGTTAATTCTCAATTAGATAAACTTAAAGAACAACTTTCTGGAATTGAAAAGCAAGAAGATAAATTAATTGGTGATAAGGCTCGAGCAAATCAGCAAAAGCAAATTAATTTAATTCAGCAAGAAATTAAACTTGAAGAAGAACGTTTAAAAATTCTTCAAGATACTGCCGACAGTGAGCTAAAAGATGTAAAAGCTGCGATAGAAGCTAAAGATAAACTCGCTGAAGATATTCTTAAAGGTCGTGGTATTAACTTTAATATTCCTGCTCCAGAATATGATGAAAATGGTATCATTACTAATTATGAAATTATATCTGCGAAAATTGATGAAGCACATAATAAATTAATTGATCAATATAATGCTGCGGCTGCCGCAGGCAATGAAGATCTAACAAAAACTATTGATGAAGCTATTAAGAAATATGATGAATATTCTGCAGCAATTCTTGAAAATGCTCAAAGACAAAATGACATTCAAAAAGAAATTGAGTCTACTAAGAATACAATTCAAGAACTTAAAGATTCTATTACAGATATTAATATTGAACTTTATAAAACTTCTATGGAAACCATTGATAATCTTAAAGATTTAAATGAGAAATGAGCAGAATTCCAAGGTTTCTTAACTGGCATGCCTAGCGATTCTCCATTTAGAGAATTAACTGTTGATCTTCTTAAACTAAATACTAGTTTTGAAATTGGACGAGAAGATGCAGAGAAATATTATCAAGAAATTATTAATGGTAAACTTGCAGCTCGAGATGCTACAGATGATAAAGCAGAAAAAGAAGCAATTCAAGCTTCAATTAACTATTTTACTGGATTAAAAGAAGGTTTAACAGATGACATGTTAAAGAATGGCCTTCTTGGTCTTGCAATGACTGATCTAGAAGAACTTGAAAAATGGTATAAAGATCCATCTCTTAAAGATAATCCCTTTAAAGATAATCAAAAAGCTTTAGTAGAAGCATATCAAGAAGGTTATGAAAGAGTTCTTGAATTAAGTCAAGATTGACAAGATTTACAAGAAGATATTGTTAATGATGTTATTGATGGATTTGATGAAATTGCAGATAAGCAAGATCGTCAGCTTGAAAAATATGAACGTCTTGCTGAAGAGCTAGAACAATTAGCTGACACATATGCCTTATCATATGGTGATGAAAGCTACAGAGCTTTAAGCGATATTGGAAAACGTCAAGCTGAAACATTAAAAGCTCAATTAGGTCAATATGTTAACATTTATAATTATTGACAAGAACAATATAATAAAGCTGTAGAAACCGGTAATGAAGAATTAATTAATTCTATTGAAGATCGTATGAACGATGTTCGAGATGAAATGCGAGACTTAGCTCAAGAATCTGCAGAAGCTTTTGTTGAAGCATATGAAAATGCTATGGATGCCGCAGTTCAAGACATGTATCAAAACTTATTTGGTGAAAATAATCTTGATCATCTTGATAGAAATTGAGAATGAGACAAAAAAGTAATTGATAATTATAGAGATGAAGTTGAAAAAACATTTGAAATTGAACAACTTCGTAGCAAATATAATGATTTACTTAATGATGCTCAAGGTTCATCTTTAGCAACTCAAAATAAAATTCGTAAACAAATGCAAGAACAACTAGATCTTCTTAAGAATCAAGAGTCTATGTCTGAATATGATGTTCAATTAGCTAATTCTAAATTACTAATTCTTCAAAAACAAATTGCTCTTGAAGATGCTCAACAAAATAAAAATCAAATGCAGTTACGTCGAGATAGTCAAGGTAATTATCGTTATGTATATCGTGCAAGTCAAAATGATATTGCAAAAGCACGTCAAGAATATATGCAAGCAGTACAAGATGCATATGAACTTACAAAAGAACAAAGGCAAAAAACTGCTGAAGAATTAAGCAATACATTAAAAGACTATGCTAATGAATGGCGAGATCTTAGTACTAATATGAATTTAACTGAAGAAGAACGGTTAAATCAAAGTAAAGAATTAACAATAAAGTTTTTAGAATATATGAAACATCTAAATGAAGATCTCACAGATAGCCAATTAGGTATGTCAGATGTATTAAATTTCATGGTAGAAAATGGTACTGCAGATGTTGCTGCGGCTGCTCAACAAATGCTTGGACAGTTATTTGACGATCAGGGTAATTTAATAGAAGATACAAATATTGCATGATGAGATTTTGGAAATGATCTTGCAAAGAAATTATTCCCATATATTGAAGATGCAACTTCTACTATGAATAGTACTCTTGAAAAAGAAGCAGATGAACTTCGTGAAAAGTTAACTGGTCCAGATGGCGTTATTAAAGAAGTTACAAATGCAATTGCTGGTGAAAATGGTTTAAGGCCAGCATTAGAAGATGCTACTAAGGCTATTGTTGGTGAAAATGGATTAGATGCTGCAATGGATTCTTTAGCAGATAGTCTTGAAAATCAAAACAAGAAATTAACTGAAGGTATGGAAAATATTGAGAAATATACTAAAAGTTTAGCTGCTGCGCTTGATTGATTAGCAACAGCTCAAAATGCTATTAAAGATTTACAAGACATTACAGTAGGAGAGCTTGTACATGAAACAAGCGCTCCATTACCAGAAGAAGCAAAACCAAAAGAAGAACCAAAACCTGCGGCGACAACAACAACAACAACTGCAAAACCCGCAGCTAAACCTGCTACTCCAAATAATAGTAGTAAAGCCGATGGAGTAGCCGCAGCTATTTGAATGCTTAGTAATTTTGGTGGCTGAGGTAGTGGTGATGAGAGAGCTAGAAAATTAAAAGAAAAAGGTGTTTCAGAAGCTCAAAGTATTCTTGCGAGAGATGCTAATTCAGGTGCTTTAATCGGCAGATGATGAGGCAAAGATTTAAGTAAATATAAGTATGGAGCATTTGATACTGGCGGTTATACCGGTGAATGAGGTAAAAATGGTAAACTTGCAGTTTTACATCAGAAAGAATTAGTCCTTAATGCTGAGGATACCCGCAACATACTTTCCGCAGTTGATATTGTAAGACAAATGACTTCTACTCTTGGAAATGCATTAACAAATTATTCAATTGGTGGTGCAAAAAATACTTTAATGAATTCTGGTTTTGGCACGGTTGATCAACGTGTTGAAATTAAAGCAGAATTCCCCAATGTCAGAGATGCATTTGAAATTGAAACTGCTTTAACAAATTTAGCTGATAAAGCTTATCAATATGCCCACAGAAAGATTTAAGGGTAAAAACATGTAAAGTCTATATTTCCTTTTTTAATTAATAAAGATGAGATATAAGGCGAATATTAAGGGAAGAGTTAATATTGCTTTAACTCTTCCCTCTTTTTTTATAGAGAAAGGAAGCGCAGTATGGCAAACACACAAGCAATGCAAGAAGCAATACTTAGAGCTGTTGATACCATTGTCACACAGCGCACTAATGAATTAGAATTAGATAAAACTATTACTGCTATTATAAAAAAGAATCTTGGGCAAAGAAATGGTAGAGCTCTTTATCAAGTATTATATAGTGGTGGTTTAATTGAAGCAATTTCTCAAAATGATGAGGTTTATTTACCAAATACTGCAGTTTATGTGTTAGTTCCAGAAGGAAAATTTTCTAATGAAAAAATTATTATTGGGTTAGCTAATACTGCGAATATTAATCAAGAAAAAATTACAACAGCAATTGCTGAAAATTTATATGCGAAATTAGGATCTAATTTATTATTTATTGATAATAATAATAATCAATATGGATTACATTCTTGACGTGAAAAAGGTAATATTAATGACAATGATGAAAGTCATTGTTTTAAATATCTATATAAAAAAGATGATAATATTAATGACATAATTTTTAATCAAGAAGCATTAGACACTTATAAAAATAATGCTATTGCTTTAATGATTAAAGCAGATTTTCAAACTAATTTAACAGTAGAGCAAAAACAAAATTTTAATGCTCGATATGGCTTAATTTTTAATTTTACTCTTAATAATTTAAATCAAGGATATGGAAGAACAAATGGAGAAGTTTTTGATAATTTAGCTCCATTAATTAAAATTCAAAATTTAAATGAAGAAACTAATGAATTAGAAATTTTTAGTTTAGAAAAATATGATATTGAAATTAAACAAAATAATTTTTCTTTGTTAACAGAAAATAAAATAAATTCTTATATTCAAAAAATTAAAAGGTTATATGAAGATTTTGAAAATAATTCTGATAATACCATTCCTATCTCATCAATTAAAGTATTAATTGATAAATATTTAATATTATTAAATTCATTAAAAAATTTAGATGCATATGATAAAGAAGTATTTTATACAAATTGAAGAAAAACTGTTATTCCCGATACAGAATATAAATATAAACGTTTTATTTTGACTTCAGATGAAATGATTGGAAATCCTTTTTTATTTAATCAGTGAAATACACAATATAACATATTTAAAACTGATTTAAAAACTTTAAATTCATTAGATAGTATAGTATTTTTTCAAGAAGGATTTAATCAAGATTATAATAAAGAACAAAGTTGACCTCCTAGTAATCCAGGTGGTCCTGATATTTGAGTAAAAAATTTACAATTATATCCTTTACATTTAGTAAATCAAGTGGACGAATATAGTTTAAAAGTTGAACCTTATAATGATTCTGATTTTATTATTACAAAAAGATCAGATCAACTTCAATTTAAAGCTACAGTATTAAGAAAATTATATGAAGATCTTACTAAAAATTCTAATATAGAAATTCATTGATTCAAAGAATCTCCATTAGTTTTTAATTATTCTAGTGAAGGATATAATCCATTTGCAGGATCTGGTTGAAAAGAAGTTGAATCAACTAATAATAGTTGAATTTTATCTACTACAGTGGATGAAAACAGAGCAATTCAAAATAGATATAAATGTGTAGCCGTATGTAACGGAACTACAATTTTAAGCTATAATTTTACTATTTATAATAAAATTGTTCCAATAGAGATAAAATTAGAATCTAATTTAGGAACAGAATTTTCTTTTGATGCGGGCATTCCGACTATTTCTATTAAAATTAAAGATGATGGAGACATAGATTTTCAAGAAAAAGGATATGACGAAAATCAAGATATATATCCTCTTTATAAATATATATGGTCTATTATTGATGATGACAATGTTCAAATATATTTAAATAATGAAACTTCTGATGCTGTTTCTACTATAGCAAAAGAGACTTCATGAAATAATATTAAAGAAGAAGTACTACTTTCTAATGGCAATGTTATAGATTCATTAAATTCAAATTATACAACAAGAATTTCTTGTCCAGTTTCTGACATTGAGAATACTCTTACTGTAATGTGTCAAGTACAGAAAAAAGAAGAAGGAATTGATGAATATTATAATATTGGTTTTGCTAAATTAGTTCTTATAAATAAATTATTAGATAATAATATAATTGATTATAAGATACAGATTATAAATGATAGTCAAATGTTTAAATATGATAGATATGGTAAAGCTCCTACGGATGAGTCTAATAAGAATCCTTTAAAAATTCAGTTTTTAGAAGCAAAATTATTAACAGCTAATAATATAGAAATAGATTCTAATAATTATACAGTTGAATGAATTTTTCCTGCTAAGGATACTAGTTTATTAATTTCTCCTAATAAAGAATCAAATTCTATTTATGGTAGTCAATGTGCTTTTGATATAGAAAAAAATTATGACTCAACTAGACACAATAATCAAATTACATGTCATATTCAATTAGACGATAGACATTTTTATAAAGATACAAGATTTTATTTTACTAAAGAAGGCGATAATAAAGTTAATGGTACTGATATTATTGCTAAAATAGATTATGCTAAAAATGATGATTATAATAATATTTTAAATAATGAGCCTGTTACTTTATATATTTATAATAATAATTCTTTTATTAATACAGATGATAGTCGTAATTTAGAATCATCTCAAATTGTTTTTAAAGATACTGGAGATACTATAAATACTTCTTTTACTCCAATTTTTGAAACAAATTTATATCAAAGATCAGAAAAGATACCTTATTCTGTTTCTCCAATTTATAATTTAGCTGGTAATAAAAAAGGTAAATATTTTATAACTGGTACAACACTAATTTGAAATGGAGCAGATGATTCTAATGATTTACCTTTAATTCAAAATATAAAAGCAGAAATTAAATTAAATGATAATGAAACTTATTACGCTTTTGTTAGTTTGCCTTTTATTAAATATGAAACCAATCCAGTTACAGAAGAAAATTTAATTTCAATTGATAAAGATTATTATTTAAATGAAGTCATTTATAACAAAGATGGCCGCAATCCTATATATGATCACAATCAAGGATTAAAATTAAATCTTCCAGATAATATTACTGTTGTAGAGTATGTTGCTAAAGGCGGGTTTATTCAAGAGTCTAATGGAGAATATCTTGAAGGTACGCCTTCTTTTGCACTTTTAGAAAATAAAAATGAACAAACTAAACGTGGTAATATAACTAAAATTGGAATAGATAAAGATATAATATATGTTATTCCTAATGATGATTATACTGGAATGGTTACTAATAATAGAATAGAAGCTAGATGTTATGCTAATAATGAATTAATAGCAACAGTGTACGCTCCTATTAATATGACTTTAGATACTTTTGGATTAACTTCTCTTAGCGCGTGAGATGGCAATAGTGTAACTATTGATAATGAGGGTGGCTATGTAATGGCCCCACAGATAGGAGCTGGAGAGAAAGATAATAGTAATCGTTTTACTGGTATATTAATGGGAAAGACAGAAACGTATACTGGCGGTGCTGTCCAAAAGAAACAAGTAGGATTATTTGGATATTCTTGCGGACTTCAATCTATTTTCTTAGACGCGGAAACTGGTAATGCCACTTTTGGCTTACCAGAAGGATATACTATTCAAACGAGCAACGGAACATCTGTTCCAGTTAAAGAAAAAGATAATTATGGAGAAGGACGTATAGAACTTCGTCCAGGCGGTGAAAGTAAAATTGGTGGATGAAAAATTGGTAGACATAGTTTATATTATACTATGAAACCAATTCCTATCGTTAAGGTAGAAAACAATTCTGTATTAACAGATTACTTAACAAAAAATAATAGATATGTATATGAATACTCTGGAGAAATGGGATTAAGATATACAAATGACGAAGAAACTCCTAATGGTCGTCAATATGCAGAACATCATGAAAAAGATATTAGTTGTCATGATTCTGGCATTTTAATTTCTGGTAGTCCTCCTTATATTTCTATTGTTGGAAATATGTTAACAGAAAACGAGATTAATGATATATCAACAGCTTTTCTTAGCAGAGGAGATTCTGTTGAAATTCAGTTAGATCCGCAAACTCCAACTGTCTTTACTATCTTTAGACATAATAGCGAGTTTAGAAAAGAAGCTGCAAAAGCTAAAGGTGTATTATTAGGAGATAGAACATTTTTAGCTGGAATTAATGCTAAAGGTCAGTTCCAAGCAAACGTTTTAGGTTCGTCTGGCGATGATGAAAATCAAACAATGCTGCATGCAAGTAAATTTAGAGCATTTGATCAAACAGCATTACAAGATCCTGGATATATTGGTACTATTTTTGAAGCTGGTAATATTTCAAATACAAAATCTTTCTTAAATTTCTTTATGGAGCAATCTGAATTAATTACAGAAGGTCCTGTTATTGAAGGAGAACAGACCGTTGAGGTTACTGATGATGCTCATGTATATATTACAGGTGGAAATTTTGGTATTACTAATAATGCTGGTGGAGATAATTATCATCGAGATATATCAATTCATGGCAATTCTTTATTTTTATATGCTAAAAATTCTAATGGTAATGGAAGTTTAAAACAAACTGATCATAATCTAAGTTTAGATTCTAGTTGAAGAACCGATGAAAGAGATGGCGAATATATCCCTATTAAATTACAAGCTAGTAATTATAGTTTTGGATTAAAAACTATAAAAAGTAATAATGAGTATAATTGAAAATTATATACAAATATGCCTGCGGGAAACATATATTTTGGTGCTACTGATTTTTCAGGTGCCAATAAAAATGTAGGTTATTCAGATAATGGATATTATACTATTTCCGATATAACTACTTTAAAAGATGCTATTGATAGTTGTCTAAAAGCTGCGGGAGATGCTAGACGAATAGCAGAAGCTGCATTACATCGGTATAATGAATAGTAAGGAGATAAAATGATTGATTTAAGAACTCGTTTAGAGTTACAAGTTTCAGCGCAACAATGAGTTGATTCTGTTATGTCTCAGTATAATATTTCTGCGGCAGAAATGGAAGATGCTTTAGTTAAAGTTGTTTTAAATTTAAAACAAAAAGTTTTACAAGATTATTTAATTGAACAACAGGAAGCTTATCAAAAAGCAAAGACGGCTAATGGTCCAACTCAAGAAATAGAAGAAAATTAATTAAAATAAGAAAGGAGGATAAATAATGGCAAATGTTTTGAACACACTTTATCCTCCTTTAGTTGATACTTTTCAATCTCCTTTTTTATATACTGATAATGCAGAAGTTTCTTTTACAATTTCTCCTTATAATTCTTATAAAGAAATAAGTAGATTACATATAACTTTAGTTAATCAAAGAACAAATCAAAGTGTTTTTGCTTCTGGCATGATTCAATTAGATGAAACGGTATTAACTAATGGAGTATGAATTGTCCCATTTAATACAAATAATTCTTATTTAAAACAATCTTATAATACTAAAACCTATACTTTAGAAATTCCTTCTGGATTACTTAAAAAATTAACAGATTATGAAAATCCATCTTATACTTGTGATTGTTATTATAAAATTCAAATTCGTTTTGATAACTGTTCAGATGAAATTGATGGATTATATTTAAGTAGTAAACGAATTCATTTTTCAGAATGATCCGCAGTTACTTTACTAAAAGCAATTCCAGAAGTTACTGTTGAATTAAATAATTTTGATGTGAATATTGGGGCAATAAAAACAAAAACTCCTCAATATACTTTTGGAATTATTCCTGTTACAGGAGAAGTTTCTTTTAATCCATCAAAAACCGGAGAATATTTAGAATCTTTTAGGGTTGAAATTTTAGATGTTAATGATGTCATAATTAAAGAAAGTAAAATTCAATTTGTTGAAAAAGGTACTAATACATTTAATTGGCTGTGTGATTTAACAGATGCTCCTACTGGAGATTATATTATTAAATTGTATCTAGTTACCAATAATCATTATACTATATTTAAGAAGTATAATTTTAAATTAATTGAATCAAGTTTATTAGATTTTAACCCTATTTGAGATTTTAATAAAATTACTTTACCTTTTACTGACGCTATTTCATCAGATAATACATATATTCCTCCTAAACAAATTTTACCTTTATCGGAAGATGGATGAGTTACGATTAATATTTCTATTCCAAATTTATTACCTGCGGGTTATTTATTTATAAAAAGAGCAAGTAATTTAGACAATTATTTAAATTGAGAGATTGTTAATTGTACTTATTTTGCAGAAGGAAACAATATTTCAACTACTTTTATAGATAAAACAGTTGGAAGTTTAGTAGAATATAAATATTCTTGTCAATATTTAACTACGACAGGTATTTGAAGTAAAGTTGTAAAAACAACAGAAATAATATATCCAGATTTTTATGATATTTTAGTTTTAGAAGGAGAGCGACAATTAGCTATTCGG
>RHMF01001410.1_pt1 | contig 10953 bp, 7 predicted proteins | sample 5365151 | NCBI WGS metagenome assembly RHMF01 (sample SAMN10266501, study PRJNA497801) | feces metagenome | isolation source: feces | host: Bos taurus | place: China: Prairie of Fairy Mountain | collected 2017-08-14 | reverse complement strand
GCCTGATTCCACATCACAGGCTCAATGTAGAGGCGGATGATAGAGTCCACCGAGTTGCTCACAAGCGAGTCACACACCATCTGCGCATCGCTGCGGAACATCTTTACATTGCGGTAAGCCTTCACCAGACGATATATCGAGTCGGCATCCCTGAGTGACGGAGTCTTCTTCTCCTCCTGCTGCTGTTGAGCCTCTGGGAGCTTATTTTCAAGGCTATCCTGTGGGAGTGAGTCCTTGGTCATCTCACGCATCACACGCTGATTTCTGATGGCTGCAAGGCTATCCTCACGGTCGAGTGCCGAGACATCCTTACCCTTCGCCACCAGCCTTGCCCTACGCTCCGCACGACGCACCGAGTCCTCGGCAATACGCTTCAGCTCCTTCTCGCGGGCTGCATCCAGTTGTTTGTTAATCTTCGCCTGACGCACCATAGCAATGGAGTCGAGCTTCGCCTTCTTGAGTATCGCCTCCTCACGCTTCTTCAGCTCCTTCTCTTGCCTTGCCTTCAGCTTCGCCTGCTCTCGCTCATAGGCGGCACGAGCCTTGGCTGGGAGCTTCGCAATAGAGTCCGCAAGACGCAGGCTATCCTCGTTTATAGGTGCAACCTTCACACTATCAGCACCCTCCACCTTCAGAGAGTCGCTCTGCTGAATACCCTGTGGGCGGTTTCTGTTCGACTGACCCGATGGCATAGAGTGGTTCTGCTGACCACCGCCGCCCATCATAGCAGCCAATTCACTTGAGCCCATATTTGTTGATGGAACGCCCTCCATACCCTGATTAAGGTGGGGCGATGCAAGCATCTTGTTGAAGAATTCGGTATTGCGTTTGTTTGCCTCCTCACGCTCCTTCTGCGGGTCGATGGTCAAGAGCCACAACGAGTCGGCAGACATATATACGGTGTCGCTCTGTGTGGTGTCATACCCCATAGCCGAAGGACGACGGGTCAAGAGGGCATTACCCTCCGCCTGCCAGTACTCGGCGAAGTCACCGAAGGCCATAATCTTGTTCTTGATGTCATCCATCTGGATGTTGCTGCGTGCGATGATATGCTCCGCCCCGCGATGATACTCCAGCGTATCACCCCACAGCTCCTGCTCCTCGCTCAGCAGATAGCCATCACGCGTAACCATATATAACTCGCGTGAGCGGTCGTAGTAACCCTGCTGGGCAGAGAGATACTCGCCATCGGCATTCCATATCTCCGACGAGGTGAAGAACTGCGCAAACTCGGTCTGGGTGTTGTATATCACCGAGTCGCTCTTCATATCGTAGTCCGCTCCGTGAAGCTCCACGCTCTCCACACAGATGATATTATGCTCGTTGGAGTCGTAGTAGCCTCTAATTGACTCCAGGATGTTGTCATCGTGTACCAGCACACCACCGCCTGTGTATTGACCCACACGGCTCTCGGTGTTGAAGCTGAAGTTGTAGGTGTAGAGCAACGCATCGCCATCCACCACCTTGATTATAGGGGCATATATCTCGGCGTGAGCCGCATCACCATCGTAGATTGCGCTGTCACCATAGATATATATAGAGTCCTGATTGATTACCACGCGTGAGAAGAAACCCCATCGTGTGTCGTTGTAACGCACCGCACTGTCGCACCAGATGACTGCTCCGTTGTGATGTGCCGCGAAGTTACCCACGAAGTAAATCACACTGTCACCGCCCTCGTTGTAGGGCTTCACAAGGTCGGCAATGTAGTCCACCTTACGCTTGCGTGGCGCAGACTGACGCTTCACCACCTCGCTGCGTCGGAGAGTGTCATCCGCCACCCTCTGTTGTGGAGAGGCAATATGCTCCCTCACCCCCTGTGCAAAGAGGATGCCGGCAAATGCTACCACTACGAGCAATGTAGATACTATACGACGCACCTTGACGATGTTTTACTATTTCTATTTCACCCAGTTAGGATACTCCCACTCGCCCTCGCGGAAGTCGGGAGCGATATAGACATACTGTCCGTCAATCTTCTCCTTCATCCACTCGTCAAAGACGCGGTTCTTCTTGTCCGTAAGAGCCATCTCCTCGATATTGAGGTAGTCCTCCTCGAGCGAAGCGGAGTGAGTAGGGATAATCTCCAGCAGCTTGACAATCTTGCTGATGACATCGCCCTTGATATCGGTTGCAACAAAGGCCGATGACACATCACCCACCTTCATTGTGATAAGGTTCATATAGTCCTGCTGACGGGCACCGAAGTCCTCACGACGGAACTTGGTAGCGGTGTACTTCACATTACCCGCGTTGTAGTGCATCAGAAGGTCGTGGTTGGTAACCAGACCGCCATTCATCTTCGTGAGGTCATCCTGCGAGTGCTTCAACGCCGCCGCCTCGAATGTGATAGAGTCAGCCTTGATAGCTGTCGAGAGGCTGTCGAGGAAGGTGATAGGCTCCATCTGCTCCTCGATGGTGTACTGTGGCTTGAGAAGAATGTGACGGAAGTGATACAAGCCATTCTTTGGCTCGTCCAGAAGCTCAATGATGTGGAAACCATACTGCGTCTCCACCACCTCCGAAATCTGACCTGGCTTAAGCTCCGACAACGCCTCGGCAAAAGGGCCTGTCAAGCCGCTCAATGCGGTAGGAGGCATCTCACCGCCCTTCATCGCGGTGCCTGGATCCTGAGAGTATGTGCGGGCAAGGATACCCATATTTGACTTGCCGGAGATAATACGCTCACGCATATCGAGCAGACGCTCACGGGTACGACGCTTCGCCTCCTCCTGCGAGGCTGGGAAACGAACGATGTGGGCATATACATACTGCTCTGGCACCAGAGGCTTCTCCTCCTCCTTCAAATCCTTGAAGAAACGAGTCACCTCACCTGGAGTGACCACCACATTTGCCACAACGTGCATACGCATCTCCTGTGCATAGACCTGCTCCTTGACTGTCTGACGCACAATGTCGCGGTAGTTGAACAGAGCCATATGCTGCTTCGCCTCAAGCTCGGCAACCGAACCCTCCTCGGCAATCATTCCCTGCAACATCTCCTCAACCTGTGCCTCGATGCGACCATCAGCACCCACCACCACAGAGTCAATCTCTGCCTGGTTGTAGAGCAGCTTCTGCTTCATCAGCTCCTCCAGACCCTCGTTCATTGGGTCACGATCCGATGTATAGCCTTCGGCACGACGCTGCTCAACGAGCTGCTTTGCCATCTGTGACACCTCGGAATAGAGGATTGACGAGCCACCCACGACTGCCACAACACGATCCAGCATCACCTGACGCTTATCGGCAAATGCCATCGAAGTGGCTGCGATAGCCACCACCAACATTGCCAAAATACTCTTCTTCATATCTTTTTATTTATTTCTCTTTTATTAATTACAAACTAATTCTGCTGCAAGCTGTCGCTCTTAGGCTGTGGCTCCTCATCGAAGCCGAAACGACGCAGACGCTCCTCCGATTGCGCTGCTTGGAGTATCTGCTCCTCGTGCTGACGAATAACCTCGGCACGACGACGCGTGAGCAATATGCGGCGAATATTATCTGCCACCACCTCCAGCGGTGCTACATTACCCTTGCGACATACCGATGTGAAGTCGAAGTAGTAACAATCCTTGCCCATCTTCATCTCCTGCACACCCATCTTGTCAAGCAGAGGCTCATTATCCTGCGCTGCCAGCACAGGCAAGTGGGTGATAAAGTCGGTGAAGTTGAGCCACGCAGCACGGTTGTCGATAAGCTCAAAGCCATTCTTCTGACACACATCCGTAAAGCTCTTCTCCGCCTCGCTTGAGCTCAACGCCTTCTGCATCTGCTCCTTGAGGCGTTTGGTCTGACGATAAGAGGCATCAAATCGCAACACACGACCCTTCACCATAGTGCGGTCGAGGGTAAAGTCCGACTTGTGGGCGTTGTAGTACTCCGCCACCTGCTCGTCGGTAACCTCCTTGTCCATCTGCTTGTCGATGTAGAACTGATCCACGCGAGATATGAGCAGCGACTGACGGTAATCCTCCACCATCTTCTCGATGTCGTACTCCGATTCGGGGAATAGCTCCGCCGCCTCCTCAATCTTGAGCTGACGCACAAACCACTTATCGACATAGGCCTTCACATAAGCCACAGAGTCAGCACCCACAACTCCTGCGGGGATGACCTCGGCGATATCGTCCTTCGTGAGGTACTCTCTGCCCACCCTTGCGATGACATCGTCACCCAACAGATAGTCGGGCAACTCACGACACGAGAGCGTTGTGAGAGCAACCAAAAATATAGATATTTTTACTAATGTGCGCATAATAATTGGCAAAGATAGTTTTTTTACGCGAATTAAACGTAGTTTTTGGCGATATTATTACTTTTTCTGCTCAATATTCTCACTTTTCAGGCGACTAACAGCCACGGTCATACGCCACAGAGCCACCAAAGTGACCAATGCCGAGACTCCATAGACCACCCAATAGACCTTGTCGTTGGAGATAATCTCACGCACGCTCAAATCATCCAGCTCCATTGTCTTGAGGAAGCAGGCGGTGATATTATTCATTGCGTGGAGCATAATCACCATCTTGAGTGAACGGTAACGCAGGAAGTAAAAACCCAGCACCAGACCCGAGCAGGTAGCACTCACCGCCACCGAGGGGGCACCGTGCACCACACCAAAGAGAATTGACGACACCAGCCACGCCGCCACACCACCATACGAGCGTCGGAGCATACCTGCAATGTAGCCACGGAAGATTGTCTCCTCAAACACCGGAGCAAGCAGCACCGCCGAGAACAACAGCCACCCTCCGCCACCGAGCGAACTTTGGTCGCCGGGCAACATCTCCGCCAGTGGATCAACCGTGATGCCCACACACCACAAAAGCAGATAACCGCACAACAATCTAAATGGGAATGACCACCCCACTTTTCGGTGAGAAAAAGGCTCTCGCCAGCCACGCCACTGACTGTAAAAACGCACCAGCAAAAGACCCACAATCATAGCCACCAGATAGCTCACAGCAACCATTCGCGACTGCAGGAAACGCACCTGCTCAACCACTTCAGGATCAACACTTTCACGCATCACCTCGTTGGGCAACTCCATACCTACCAGCGGGGCAACAAAGCCACACACAACGCCGCCCGTAACCATCGCCACAGTGAACAGAATCATTACCACCAGAGCATCCCACCAGCGACCCAATATAGGGGATGTTTTTTCGCCATTTTCGGGCATCTGTGACGCACTCTGTGACTCACTCTGAACAGGCGTTTGCAACTCACTCTGCGAAGCGGTTTTTTCCGCCACTTCGGGGACAATATTTTCACTCATTTCCGACATATCAAATCTGCAAATAAAGGGTAATACCGATGACAAAGTTAATCATTTTTCGCAAACCATTGTTTTATTTAATTTAATTTCACTAATTTTGTCCGATTATATCCCCTTTATAAGGGGTTATACGGCTCCCGAAAGTGAGTCAAGCCAAACAAAGACAAACAATTAAAGAGTATAGAGAACTGATGGCTAAAGTTATAGCATTAGCAAACCAAAAGGGTGGCGTAGGCAAAACCACCACCGCAATCAATCTGGCGGCATCACTCGCCCTGCTGGGCAAGAAGGTGCTTTTATTGGACGCCGACCCACAGGCAAACGCCACTTCGGGTCTGGGCTTCGACATTGAATTGGACGGCATCTACGAGTGCATCGTGGGCGAAAAGCGTGCCGAGGAGGTTATCCTCCAGAGTCCCGACATCAAGAAGTTGTGGCTGCTGCCCTCAAGCATACAGCTGGTGGCTGCCGACACTGAGCTGCCAAAGATGGAGAATGGTCACCACGTGATAAAGAACATCCTGGAGCCTATCCGCGACAAGTACGACTACATCTTCATCGACTGCTCACCATCGCTGGGCTTCACTACGGTGAACATCCTCACCGCAGCCGACACAGTGCTGATACCTGTGCAGTGTGAGTACCTTGCGCTGGAGGGCTTGAGCAAGCTGCTTAACACCATCAGAATCGTAAAGAGCGGACTCAACCCAGAGCTCGACATCGAGGGCTTTGTGCTGACGATGTATATGCGCAACCGTCTGAACAATCAGGTGGCAACCGAGGTGCGTGAGCATTTTGGTGAACTGGCATTCGACACCGTTATCCAGCGCAACATCCGTCTGGGCGAGGCTCCCTCTCACGGCAAGCCAGTGATGCTCTACGACGCTACGGCAACAGGTGCGGTGAATTATCTCACCCTTGCAAAGGAGTTCCTGAAGCGTAACCGCAAGTCAAAACAAGAACAAAAACAGTAATCAGATATGAAACAGAAAGGTTTAGGTCGAGGTCTGGATGCCATATTCGGCACAGAGAAGGTGGCGGTAAAGACCACCCCTATGACTCAAATGACAGAGATTGCAATCTCGCAGATCATCCCCAACCCTACACAGCCCCGTACACAGTTCGACGAGGAGGCTTTGAAGGAGCTCTCTGACTCAATCAAGCAGCTGGGCATCATCCAGCCTATCACCGTGAAGAAGCAGGATGAGAAGTACATCATCATCAGCGGTGAGCGTCGCTGGAGAGCATCGCAGCTGGCTGGACTCACTACCCTGCCTGCATACATCCGCGAGGTGGATGACGAGAATCTCCACGCAATGGCTCTGGTGGAGAACATCCAGCGTCAGGATCTCAACGCGATAGAGATTGCTTTGGGTATGCAGCGTCTTATCGACGAGTGCAACCTCACACAGGAGGCTATGGCAGAGAAGGTGGGCAAGAAGCGTTCTACCGTATCGAACTATATGCGTCTGTTGTCGCTCCCATCGGAGGTACAGCTTGCCCTGAAGGAGGGTCTTATCACAATGGGTCACGCAAAGGCCATCGCAGGCATAAGCGAGGATCGTCAGCTCTGGGCTCTGAAGAAGTGTATTAAGAAGGCTCTCTCGGTACGTCAGGCAGAGGAGCTGGCACGCAAACTTGCGTTGCCTATCAATGCCGACATCGAGGAGGAAGAGTATCCAGAGTCATACTCTCGTCTGGTGGAGCAGCTGGAGCCATACTTCTCTGACCGCATCAGCATCAAGCGAGGCAAGAACGGCGGCGGAAAGATTGTCATTGACTTCTCCTCTGACGCAGATATTGATTCATTTATCGAGCGTTTTCGTAACAAATAAAACCCCACAGAATGGCTTTAGGCTTTAACCGAGGACTCACTTTAGCAGCAAGGCTGATGGCTTCCCTACGCTACATTGCGGTGTTGGGAATACTCTGCTTTACGCTCTCTGGCGAGGCTTCGGCACAGGATTTCAAACGCAGCGAGAAGCAGATGGTCACAGGCGGTATGCTCGACAAGAGTGCCAAGCTCGACTCGGTGAAGATTGAGACCAAGGAGGAGCTGAAGATGCGTGAGAAGATGCATCGTCGCAAGCTCGACTCACTCGCCCGATATGAGCAGCGTCTGCAACGTGCCCGAGAGCAGGACCGTGTGGATGAGTTTGGTAACATCATCCCCCGCGACCCACTCTTCAGCGACTCGTCATCACTTTCGAAGGTCTGCATCACAGGTGCCATACTCCCTGGCTATGGTCAGATCTACAACAAGCAGTACTGGAAGCTCCCCATACTCTACGGTACGATGGGTGCATCAATCGGTATGTGGGCTCACTACGGCAGCCAGTACCGCCCCCTGAAGCGTCAGTATGAGGATATGCTGCTCAACGGAATGGGACGCACCGAGGAGCTGAACTCACTGCAACGACAGATGATACGCGCCAACACCAACAAGCAGATATTTATGGCTACCACAGCCATCTCCTACATCTACTTTCTGGGTGATGCGGCACTGAACTACTCCACCAACGAGGTGTCGAGCGTGAAGAAGGCTACAACCCTCTCGCTAATCTGCCCTGGTGCGGGTCAGATTTACAACAAGAGCTACTGGCGTGCCCCAATCGTGTGGGGAGGTCTGGCCTCGATGATTTATGTCATCGACTGGAACAACCGAGGCTTCCAGCGTTTCAAGAAGGCATACTCGCTCCGTGCTGACTACGACCGCAACCCCGACCTCTACCCCAACGGCTCGGTGGATGAGTTTCACGGTCGCTACTCGGCTACATTCCTCAAGAACCTGCGTGACTCCAACCGTCGTAACCGCGACCTGAGTCTGCTGCTCACAGCGGGTCTTTATGTCTTCCAGGCGGTGGATGCTCACGTTGATGCCCACCTGCAGGACTTCGACGTATCGGACAACCTCACGGTCGATATCAAACCGCTTATCGACTGCCAGTACACACAACACAACGGCACAACGCCTATTTTCGGATTTGACTTAAACGTAACATTTTAATGAAAAAGATAACATTCAGAACCCTCACACTGCTTCTTGCACTCTGCTCTTTCGCCCTGCAGGCAGAAGCACAGATTATCAAGCGAAACAAACCAAAGAAGTTAAATGCCAAGTCACAGCTCATCGTAGAGCGTCAGCGTGCCGACTCCCTCGCTTCACTCGTGGAGGAGTATCGTCAGCGTGAGAGCGACTGGCAGCGTGCGTGGCACGACGAGAACGAGGCTCGCAAACAAAAGCCTACAAGCGAGCGTCTTACGGTAGAATACACCCCTGCACAGGTTGATTCACTGCACCGAGTGCTGAAGCTCCAGCAGGTGAACGACACCTTCCAGGCATTCTTCGAGGAGTATATCTGCGAGGCGGAAAACCCAACCACCGACACAGCAATGGACTCGCTCTACAAGGCTCGTCTTGACCAGATGGTGACACCTATCCACCTGCCATACAACGAGCTGGTGCGTGACAAGATTCGCGTATATACCAACCCTTCGGGTGTAATGAGCCGCGTGTTGGCACGTGCAAGATACTACTTCCCGATGATTGAGGAGGAGCTATTGAAGGCTGGTCTGCCCGTAGAGCTTCGTGCACTGGCAATCATTGAGTCTGCCCTGCTTCCTACGGCTATATCACGCGCAGGAGCAGCCGGTCTGTGGCAGTTTATGCCTACGACTGGTAAGTCATACGGTCTGGAGGTAAATACAATGATTGACGAGCGTATGGACCCCGTGAAATCGACACGTGCAGCCTGCAAATATCTGAAGGTGCTCTACAATATGTACAACGACTGGAGCCTCGCTTTGGCGGCATACAACTGTGGTCCTGGTAATGTAAACAAGGCATTGGCACGCGCTGGCGGCAAGCCCGAGTCATTCTGGGATGTATATTGGCATCTGCCACGCGAGACCCGAGGCTATGTGCCAGCATTCATCGCTGCGACATACGCCTACGCATACCATCAGGCACACAACATCGAGTATGTTGATCCACCATTGCCAATCGCAGTGGATACCGTACACATCGACCGTCTGATGCACCTCAAGCAGATTACATCCACTATCGACGTGGACAGCGCAACAGTTGCAATGCTCAACCCACAGTATAAGATGGCGGTGATTCCTGCTACAACCAAGCCCTACACACTGGTGTTGCCAGCAAACCGCATCACAGAGTACATCGAGAATCAGGACTCAATCTTTGCGAAGGACTCTACCTTCCTGAAGGAGTACCTCACACCTGGTGCCGTACAGAAGAAGATGCAGGAGACAGCGGTTATATATCACAAGGTGAAAAGCGGCGAGACATTGGGCTCTATCGCCAACAAATACCGCGTCAGCGTAAAGCAGATTATGACCTGGAACCGACTGAAGAATGCCAACCGCATCAGCATCGGTCAGCGACTGAGAATTGAGAAACGATAAAGGATGATTTTCCACGACACAGACACCATCGTAGCACCCGCAACAGCTGTGGGTGGTGCGTTGTGCGTCATAAGGTTAAGCGGCAGCAACGCCATCACCCTGTGCGACAGCATCTTCAAGGGTCGCAAGCCTTTAGCAGAAGCCCGCACAGCCACGCTGCACTACGGAAATATTGTGGACAAAGAGGAGATTGTGGACGATGTGGTGGTGAGCATTTTCCGCGCCCCACACTCCTACACAGGCGAGGATACGGTGGAGATTTCGGCTCACGGCTCACGCTATGTGATAAACAAGATTATCTCGCTCCTGACCGCCCGTGGCGCACGCCTTGCAGAGGCTGGAGAGTTCACACGTCGTGCCTTTTTAGCGGGAAAACTCGACCTGTCGCAGGCAGAGGCTGTGGCAGACATCATCGCCTCGTCATCACACTCGGCACACGCCATCGCCTCAACGCAGATGCGTGGAGCATACTCCAACGAATTGCAGGCGTTGCGTGAGCAGCTGCTGCACATCACCTCGCTGCTGGAGCTGGAGCTTGACTTCTCGGAGGAGGATGTGGAGTTTGCCGACCGTAAGGAGCTACGCCAGCTACTGAATAAGATACTCGCAAAAGTGACCTCACTGGCGGAGTCATTCTCATTGGGCAATGCCCTCAAGGAGGGAATTATGGTTGCCATAGCGGGACGTCCTAACGTGGGAAAAAGCACCCTACTGAACCGTCTGGCGGGCGAGGATCGTGCAATGGTGTCGGACATAGCGGGCACCACACGCGACACGATTGAGGCGACAACAAATATCGACGGCGTGATATATCGTTTCATCGACACCGCAGGACTGCACTCCACCGACGACAGGCTGGAGCAGATGGGCATCGAGCGCACCGAGCAGGCTCTGCGAAAGGCTCGCATCATCCTCTGGATGCAGGATTATAACGATAACGAGTCCACTCTGGAGAACTACACTCCAACCAAAGATCAGACTCTGCTTCGTGTGATAAACAAGATTGATTTAAGAGGGGACAAGACGCTCAGCACGGAGGAGAATTCGGGCGTTCCCACCTACTATATCTCGGCAAAGAGTGGCGAGGGCGTGGAGCAGCTCATCGACGCCTTCAAGCAGACGACTAACGCTTCGGCGGCATACCAGGGCGAGGTCATCGTGTCATCCCAGCGCCACTACGACGCACTGATGCAGTCACGCTCAGCCCTTGAATCGGCTCTCTCGGCGCTCGACAACGGCATCAGCAG
>RHMF01002630.1_pt1 | contig 10954 bp, 7 predicted proteins | sample 5365151 | NCBI WGS metagenome assembly RHMF01 (sample SAMN10266501, study PRJNA497801) | feces metagenome | isolation source: feces | host: Bos taurus | place: China: Prairie of Fairy Mountain | collected 2017-08-14 | reverse complement strand
ACCCGTACAACGGGTCCACCAGCGGTCGGTGAGCGTGATATAGCGGTAGAAGACGTTAGAGCGATCCAGCATCGTCTCAATCTGCTCGATGTCCGGGGGCAGCACGCCGTCGGTCTCCATCAGCTTCCACAGTTTCCTGTCCAGCATGGAGCGCAGGGTCTCCTGCGCCTGGTTCAGCGCCTTGAGGTCGCCCTCCATGCGCTGGGCTAACTGCTGAAGGAATATATTCGTTTGCGGTCAGGCGAATTTAAGGAGATTACTGTACAGGCCGTCCATCCGGCTCAGCTCTTCGTGGATGCCGTGCTGGATGACACGCCCCTGCTCTATCACGTATATCTGGTCGCAGTCGGCAATAGTCGACAGGCGATGGGCTATCATAATGAGCGTCATGCCCGACCCGTAGAGGTTCGCCATCAGCCTGGCCTCCGTCTTCGGGTCGAGTGCCGAAGTCCCCTCGTCCATCAGCAGGATAGTAGGTTCCTTGGCCAGCGCGGTGGCTATCTCGATGCGCTGCCGCTGACCGCCGCTGAAGTTCTTGCCGCGCTCCGCTACCTCACCTTGGTAGGCACCGGGGCGTTCCATGATTTCCTCATGAATCTGCGCATCGTTGGTGGCCATCATCATGGCGAAGTCCTCGATGGACTCGTCCCACATCTTCACGTTGTCGGCAATGGTGCCTTCAAAGAGCGTCACGTCCTGATTGATGACCGACACGGAGTTGACGAACGTCATGCGGTCGATAGCCTTGCGGGGCTTGCCATCGAAGAGCACCTCGCCCTCCCACGGCTCATAAAGACCGGAAACCAGACTGAGCACCGTACTTTTGCCGCAGCCCGACGGACCGACCAGGGCGATGCGCTCGCCAGCCTTGATTTTCAGCGAGAAGTGGTTGAGGATGGGTGGCAGCGAGCGGTCGTAGCCAAAGGTGACATCGCGCAACTCAATCTCGCCCGTCAGCTTCGCCACGTCGGGCAAATCGCCGCGATGAGGCAGGCGCAGGCTGGGTGCCTTGTCACCGGCGTCGGTCACTTCCTTGATGCGACTGATGGAGGAATGCGCCCTCAACATGACCATGATGCTGTCGATGGTCTTGTTGATGGGGTAGATAGACTCGCTGATGAGTCCCTGCGAGGCCAACAGCATGCCCGGTGTCAGCTCGCCTTGCAGGATGAGCCAGGTGCCTAAGCAGACGGCGATGGCATTGGTGAGCTGCAGCACCAGCAGGGGTATGGCACTGAGGAATACGGTGTTGGTGGTCGTCGTCACACGGGCATTCATGGACTGTGCATAGACACTTTCCCAACGGCTGAAGAAGAATTGCTCGTCGCCCAGCGACTTGATAGTCTCCAGATTGCTCATGCCCGTCATCGTGACGTTCTGCAACTGTGCCTCGGTGACTTCCAGGCTCATGGCAATCTTCTTCTGGAGCTTGGAGGTCCTACGCATCACGTAGAGTAGCAGCAGGATGGAGGACACCTGCACCACTGCGAGCTTCCAGTTGAAGAAGGCAATCAGGCCGCAGTTGATGACCGGTATGACGAAAAGCGCCATGGCCGGCAGCGAGGAATCCAGGCTGAACACGGTCTTGGTGATACTGTTATAGCGGGCTACCAGCTCGCCCGGCGTAAACTGGGTGAGGCGGGTCATCGGCAGCTTCATGACCGACCACAGATAGGCCGACGCCCTGCTAATGATGAGGCGGGCATAGCTTGTCCTGCGAACCACCGAGAGGGAAATCCAGACGCTCAGCACCAGGACAAACAACAGGACATAGATGGTCAGCAGCGGTACGAACCATTCGGGGTTCTTGTGCGTGATGATGTTATCGGTATATACCTTCTGGAACAGCGCCGGGAGGATACGCGTCGGCGTATCGATGATATAGATGACGATACCGCTGGTCGCAAACAGCAGGTTGCCCTTAAGGAAATACTTAAGCGCACTGAGGAGAGAGAGTTCCGCACCTGCTTTCTGCTCCATGATTATTCCTCTTCAGGAGAGGCAACGGAAACGAATGCCGTCATGCCGGGAGCCAGATGGCGATGGGGCTCCAGCGTCGCCTCGATGTGGACCATGCCATTGTCATCGATGACGGGGTCGACGGCTGATACCGTAGCCTTATGGTGCTCAGAGGGGAAGGTCAGGGTGGAGACGGAGAGACTTGCCCCGTTCTCGTATTTGGCCAGCTCGTTTTCGAGCACCTCGAAACTGACCTTCAGATGCTCAATATCCACTAAGTAGAAGAGGGGTTCGCCAGGCTGAGCAGCCCCGTAAAGCGTGTTGCGTATTTGCGATACATAACCGGAAACAGGGGCTGTAATGGTGCAATAAGACAGACGATGCTCCAACTCATTCAATTCGGCTTTGGCTTCGTTATAGCCGCTATTGATACGTGCCAGTCGCTTGATATTATCGGGTGCAGCATCCAGTTGATCACGCTTATACCCCTGTCCCATGAGGATGGCCTGGTACTGGAATTCCGCTTTCTCCAACTTGGCACGACTGTGTACAATCTTGTCGTGCAGGGAAGCGTCGCTCAGTCGTGCAACGACTTGACCTTTTTTGACGTACTGTCCGGGCTTCTCAATGGCGAACATGACAATCTGTTCAGCCAAACGGCTATAGACCGGAATCTCACTTTCGCTTTCTATCTTACCTTTAGTAACTGTGGCATAGCTCTCAACTTGCTGAGTGGACATGGATTCTGCGGAATTTACAGTCATGGTGTCGGCCTGCTGATCAGCCTGCTGCACATCCTTCTTCTGCTGACAGGCAGATAGGAGCAAGATAGTAAAAATACCTATCCATAAAAAACGCATATTCTTATTCATAGTTTACAAGGGTTTGCAGATGATAGTGGTTTGTCCAGAACTCCTCCATGGCAGTCAGGTAGTTGCTGTAGGCCGTAACCCATCGCGACTGTGCCAGGGTGAAGGTGTTGATATCGCAGAGGCCGTTGGCATAGTTGTCGGCGGTCTCGTTGAATGCCTCTTCCGCCAGGGTGACGGTACGCTGTGTGGTGGTCAGCAACGCCCTGCTGGCCTGTAGCTTCTGTAGGGTTACGGTGGCATCTTCAGCCAACTGGCGCTCCACTTCCTGGAGTGCCGACTCCTGTCGCTCGACCCACGCCGTGGCAGCGGCATGGCGCTTCTTGGCAGCACCATGGTCTACCAAGGGTATCGTGACCTGCACAGCACCCAGGGCATAAACCTGTTGGTTCTTGTAGGCACTGCCGAAGGTGTTGTTGACCTGCTGCAGGCCCAGATTGACGTCAACCCCGATGTTGACGCCCCGTTCCTTTTGCGTCTTGTCTTCCTGATGACGGGCTTCGGTCAGCTCGGCCAACTGCTGCTGGTAGGCGGGGCTGTTGTTCATGGCACGTGCGGCCACCTCTGAAGCCGTATAGTCGGTGGGGGGCAGGGTCTCGGGGATGTCGAGCAGAGGCAGGGTTTCAGGCGTCGGCTTGATGCGCAGGAATGACGCCAATGCTGTCCTGGCCTTCAACTCTTCCTGACGTGCCACAGCCAGATGGTTGGCGGCATTCTGCTGCTGTACCTCGATAGAGTGCAACTCCGCAAGCGAGACAATGGCGATGCTGGCTTTCTCGCGGGCAATGCTCAGCAGGGTATCACTCATCATCAGCTCGTCTATCCGCATCTGTAACACCCGCTGCTGACGGGCCAGGTGGAAGTAGCGTACGGCAGCCTCCTCGGCAATGCGACGCAAGTTGTACTCATGTTGGCGGCGGGCAGCCTGCAGACGCTGGTCTTCCACCCGTTTCTCCCATCGGAAGGGATTGTAGCCCAGCAGGGTATGGCTATAGCCTATCAACAGCGGACTCGCCACGAACTGGCGGGGATAGCCTGAGGCGCTCTCGCGGAAAAACTCGCTCCAGATGGCCTGTGTGCCGACATAGGCCTCACCACCGAAGGGCAGCACCTTCTGCGTGAGCCGCACCTGGGCGGAAGTGGAGAGGATGTCGTAGTTGCGCAGATAGACGTAGTCGCGAGTTGGGTCGCTGACGATGCGGGAGTAGTTGGGTACTACCTTCAACGTCAGCTGTGGCTTGCGCAGGGCCTCGAAAGCCTCGTAGGAAGCTTGTCGGCTTTGGTATTCCTGCCGGCTCTGGAAGGCGGTGATGGCACTGTCTTGCGCCAGTCGTATCACCTCGTTCAAGGTCAGCGATGTCTGTCCCCAGCTACCTAATGGTAGCAAGCAGAGTGATGTCAAACCTGTCAAGAGGCGTATGTGGATGCTTTTCTTCATATCATTACTGTTCTTTGTCGTTTGGGAAATAGCCTTGTGCCTGCAGTTCCTGGAAATTGCCATCGGCCTCCACACGCCCGTTCTTCAGCACGATGATGCGGTTGCACTTCTGTATGGTACTCAGGCGGTGGGCAATAACGATGCGCGTACACTTCAGCTTCGCCAGGTTTTCGACGACGACATGCTGGCTGATATTGTCGAGGGCCGACGTCGCCTCGTCAAGGAAGAGCACCTTCGGCTTCCTGACCAGTGCACGGGCGATGAGGATGCGCTGCCGCTGTCCGCCCGAAACGCCTTTACCGTCGGTGGTGATGGGCGTGTCCATGCCCAAAGGGAAATTACGGATATCGCCATCGAAAGCTGCCATGCGTGCTGCCTCCCAGGCGTCGTCGTCGGTCAGCAGCGGGTTGTTGAAGAGGATGTTGTCGCGGATGGTACCCTCAATGAGCTGACCATCCTGCATACAGATGCCGATGCAGTATTGGCGCAGGCTGCGCAGGTTGATGTCTGCGATGTCATACTGGTCGTAGAAGATGGAGCCCGCCAGCGGCTTCTCCAGTCCCATCATCAGGCGCATCAGCGTGCTCTTGCCACAGCCCGACCCTCCGACCAGCGCCACGTAGTCGCCGCTGTTGATGCTCAGGTTGAGACCGTCGAAGAGCAACGGCATGTCGTCGGCATAGCGGAACTTCAGGCCTCGGATATCTACCCGTCCTGTGATGTCCTTCACCACATGGCTTTCTGCCTTGACCTCCGTCTTAGCCTCGATGATAGGACGGCAGAGCTGTATCTCAGGCAGCAGGCGTGACACCATCTTCGTGATGCCCTGCAAGTTGGAAACGGCAGTGCAGACAAGTAGCAAGACGGAACAATAGGCGATATAGTCGGAAAGCGACAGCTGGTAGTACCATGCCGCCCACATCGTCACAATCATGGGCAGGAACCTGAAGCAGTAGCTGATGGCTGTGATATAGAAGCTGACCAGTGGCTGGCGGCTGCTGTACATCTCGGAAGGAGCGTAAGCCTTTGCCCATTGGTGGAAGGCGCGGAACTCAGATCCTGTGGTCTTGATCTTCTGGATGCCTGAGAAGAGGGCAAACAGCATACCTACGAGGTGAGAGCTGGCCGCATTGACATTCAGCTGCACCTTCTTGGTATAGTAGTATTCCAGTAAGACGGCTGCGATGCGCAGCATGATGACAGCGACACCAGTATAGAGTAGCGGGCCGCCATAGACGAAGAACTGGAAGAACAGAATGGCAGAGAAGAGGAAGGTCAGCATGGAAGACAGGAAATCGGCCGTCAGGTTGGAACTGACACGCGACAGCGACAGCAATCGGTTGGAGAGGTCGCCAGGCGTATATCTCTTGGCAAACGTAGTCGGCAACAGCAGCAGGCGTGACATCAGGGCGGTCTGCAGCGCATATTCCACCTTGTCCTTGATGCGCACCACCACCAGGTTTCGGGCTACCTGCACCATCACCAGTCCGGCAGCAGCACTGAAGAGCAGCGTGGCGATAGGGACAATCTGGCTGGCATCGCCCGAGGGGATGACCTCCGAGAATATCAGTTTGCTCACGTACGGCGTGAACATCGTCAGCAGCGCGACACCTACGCAGGCCATCATGGTGAAGATGTAATCATACAAACACAGGCTACTCACGGCATAGCGTATGACGGGCTTTACGGTCAGTTCCCCTTCTGGGAAAGGAGTACAGCTGATCAGCGCCTCCTGCTTCAGCTGGTCGGCATTCTTGCTTGCCGTCATGGCCTGACCGGTCTTCGGGTGGATAAACGTATAGTCCGTAAAGCCGGGCTTGAGCAGGACTGGGGTGTTGTCGTTGGCCATGAATCCAATCATGTAGCCCGTACAGCGCGACCACCAGCCGCCAGAGAGCGTGACGTAGCGGAAGAAAATGTTATGGCTGTCGAGTAGCGTCTCAATCTGCTCGATGTCTGTTGGCATCTCTTCGTCAGTCTCCATCTGCTTCCATAGCTTCCTGTCCAGCATGGAGCGCAATACATCCATCGTCTGGCTCAGTGACTTACGGTCGCCGTCCCTGCGCTGGGCTAACTGCTGAAGGAATATATTCGTTTTCATTGGGTCAGACATATTTTAGGAGATTACTGTACAGGCCGTCCATCCGGCTCAGCTCGTCATGGGTGCCATGCTGGGTGATGCGTCCTTGTTCTACTACGTATATCTGGTCGCAGTCGGCAATGGTCGACAGGCGATGGGCAATCATGATGAGGGTGATGCCCATCCCATAGAGATGAGTCATCAGTCTGGCTTCCGCCTTGGGGTCGAGTGCCGAGGTGCCCTCGTCCATCAGCAGGATGGTGGGCTCCTTGGCCAGGGCGGTGGCTATCTCTATGCGCTGCCGCTGACCACCGCTGAAGTTCTTGCCGCGTTCAGCTACCACACCCTGATAGGCACCCGGGCGTTCCATGATCTCCTCATGGATCTGTGCATCGCTGCAAGCCATCATCATGGCGAAGTCCTCAATCGACTCGTCCCACATCTTGACATTGTCGGCAATGGTGCCTTCGAAGAGTGTCACGTCCTGATTGATCACAGAGACAGAGTTGACGAATGTCATGCGGTCGATGGCCTTGCGGGGCTTGCCGTCGAAGAGCACCTCGCCCTCCCATGGCTCATAGAGGCCGGAAACAAGGCTCAGCACCGTGCTCTTGCCGCAGCCCGACGGGCCTACCAGGGCGATGCGCTCGCCGGCCTTGATCTTCAGCGAGAAGTGGTTGAGGATGGGCGGCAGGCTGCGGTCGTAGCCGAAGGTGACGTCGCGCAGCTCTATCTCGCCCGTCAGCTTTGCCACGTCAGGCAACTCGTCGCCGTCAGGCAGGTGCAGCTCCGCAATCTCTTTGTTGCAGTCGGTCACGCTTTTCAGGCGTTGGATGGATGAGCTGATTCTCAGGAAGGTCTGCACGCTGTCAATAGTCCTGTTGATGGGGTAGAGGGTCTGGTTGATGAGTCCCTGAGAGGCCAGAATCATACCCGGCGTCATCTCGCCTTGCAGGATAAGCCATGTGCCAAGGCAGAGGATGAGACCGTTGGTGAGCTGCAACACGATGTCAGGTAGGGCTTTGATGTAAATGGAGGTGGAGAGGGTGGTTATACGTGCATTCATCGACTGTGCGAAAGCCTTCTCCCATTGTGCATAGAAGGCGCGTTCGCCACCCAGCGACTTGATGGTCTCCAGGTTTCCCATGCCAGTCATCGTGACGTTCTGCAAACGGGCGTCTGTTACCTCCGACTTCATGGCGATCTTCTTCTGGAGCGTGGAGGTCCTGCGCATCACGAAGACCAGCAACAGGATGGAGAATATTTCCAGCAGTCCCAGTTTCCAGTTGAAGAGCATGACAAGGTAGCAGCAGATAATGGGCAGGATGATGACGCTGACAGCAGGCAGGGCGTAGTCCATCAACCTGGTGGTCTTAGAGATGGAGGAATAACGGGCCACCAGCTCGCCCGGCGAAAACTGGGTGAGCAGGGTCATTGGCAGTTTCAGTACCGTCCACAGATAGTTGGCCGACGTGGTGATGTTGATCCTGGCCTGGCTCTTCCGGCGCAGAACGGAGAAAGCAATCCATATTATAAGTTCAAGCACGAAGAGCAGAACATAGATGACCATCAACGGTGTAAACCATTCCGGGTTCTTCTGGGTGATGATCCTGTCGGTATATACCTGCTGGAACAGTGGCGGGAATACGGTAAATACAGCGTCAATGGCAATGAGTATGATGCCGCTGAGGGCAAAGACCAAATTACCCTTCAAGAAATAGCTGAATGCCGACAACATCGACAGACTGGATTTCTTATCTTCTAGTTTTCCTTTCATCATTCGAACATTTGCTGGAAATTGCGGAAGTGGGTGCGCGACGACTCGAAGAGATACTGGAACATGCTGCAACGGCGGGTCTCGGTGAGGACGGAGCAGTAGGTGCCTATCTCCATGCTCACATCGTCGGGCTTGCCGAACGACCAGTCGTAGTGGGTCGAGTCGGCGGGGTCGCGCTGCAGATTGATGCGCACCTCATAGACCATGTCCTCACCATCGGCCATGAGGCGCTGGGCCAGGTCTTCCGACTTTAGCTTCTGGTTGATCTTGCTTATTTTGGCAGGATAGCGCACCACCTTACTTATGTGGCCGCGCACGTAGCCTATCTCGTCGCGCTTCTCGTTGGCAGGCCATACCTGAGCCTCCATACCGACGCGCAGATGACGCTGGGCCTCCATGCCAGCATAGGCGATGAGCTGCGTCTGGCGGTTGGCAGCACCGCACGATGGGCTCGAAGGCCTCAAAGGGCTCGCTGACGCCCTTCACACTGATGACCAGGCCGTCGACCGTACTGGTCAGGAAACTGTAGCTTCCGTTGATGGAGACCATCGCCACCGTCTGTCCCTGGTGTACACTGTCTCCGTTGTGAACCAGCATCTTGCGCACGATACCGTCGTTGGGCAGCGTGATGTCACTTGTACCCTCAATGGGGAATATCACCCCGGAATAGTAAGCCTTGTCGCTCACATTGCCCAGGAAACCCCATACGATGAATGCGGCAATGAGCAGGGCTACTGCCGTTGCCAACAGATAGGTGGGAACGTAGGTAATCTTCAAATGGTCGGCCATCTCCGACGGTGAGTTGTATACATTCTTCTCTTCTTTCATCGCTACTGTGTCTATTATTTTTATTTATTAATTTAAGTTTCGCAAGCGAAACATCAGGGGCGAGGGCGAAGTCAGCACCTGAACCAGGGCGTCGAGCTGCTGCTGACTCATGCCGTGAGCAAGCAGATAGGCGGCAAACGCCTTGGCGTAGTCGATACTGGGCAACAGCGCCTCGTCGGTGACGTCGGCATAATGCAGCAGGCACGGGTTGAGCTTCAGCGTGATCAGGGCGTCGCAGGTCTCAGGATTGCTGGTCGTGTTGACGTTATAGTAGTTGTGATAGGTCACCAGATAGTCGGCCACAATCTCCTCATACGTCGCACCGCAGAGTCCTTCGAGCAGGGCGCACACATAACCGGTACGGTCCTTACCCTCCAGGCAATGCACAACGTAGGGGGCGGGACGTGTCGGCAACTCCTTCAACGCCTCAATCAGCCGGTTGTTGAAGTCGGCTGCCGTAGGATCTGCCTTCAGCGGACACAGGATGACATTGCCACCTTCCCAAAGTGAGCGGCTGAAGGTAGGCATCTCATAACTCTGCATCTTCTCCTCGGTATCTGCGAGGTTGAGGATGGTCTTCACCTGCTGACTTTCCAGGTAGTCTGCCACATAGTAGGCGCGGTAAGTGAGGTTGGCAAACGGTGTCGAACAGCGGTACAGCACGCCGCTGGCAATGTTGCCGGCATGTACGACGCGGGCATTGGCAAACTCGGCGTCGCTAATTTCGGGATAGTCCTTGCGGTCGTTGGAGTATTTCATGCTCATGGCCTTCTGTACAGTAAGACACCCACCCTTTTCCTTCATCCTGACGGTAACGGCATGCCCCACCAGACCGAGAAGTTCCGAGGGTAGTCCAGTACTGCTGGCGGTGAAGCAGATAGTGGAATAGCTGGGATAAGCCACGAACAGCATTTCACCGACACGGGTGTAGTAGCCGTCGTAGTAAGGCATATCGTATGTCTTGCCATCGATGGTGACGCAGAGAACATCGCCCAGTGCAAATCCCGCATTCGCCATGTCTTCCTTGGTGAAATCCAGAAAAGCTCCGTCGTACAGGTTATACGACGAGATGACACCTTTAAGTAGCGGCTCGTTGACGACGGCATTGTCGTCCGTAGAGCAAGAGGTCGCAAGCGACAGGAACCCTACGAGAACCAGGAGGAAAGCCGTCCTCCAGCGGGTCTGCAAGCATGCTGCGGGCTGTGAGTCTCCGTATGGAAATAATAGAGTCATTAGTATGTAATATTGATTAGATGCGCAAAGATATACAAAATATCAAAGAAACAGCCACAAAACCGTCAAAAAATTAAATTTTTGCAGATTTTGAAACTCTTTTTGCAGATTTTGAAACTCTTTTTGCAAGTCAAGCGACCTTCAACATAACAAAAAAAAGAAAGGGCCGAAGCCCTTTTCGTTTAATCCCCCTCACCATCGTTCGTCGGTGAATCGTCGTTGGTGGGTGAATCATTGTTGGTGGGTGAATCACCGCTGCCGCCCTGGTTCTGCGCCGAACCGGCATTGCCACCCTTCGCAGCTGCTATCTCGGCCTTGGCCTTGTCGGTCCAGCTGAGCTTCACCGCCTTCTTCAGCTCCTCGCGAGTGAGGTCGCCAGTCGACTGTGCCAGCAGCTTCACGGTCTTCACGGCAGGGCCGGTCTTGTCGCCCTCCTTCAGCTCACCCAGCGTAGCCTGAGCCACCTTGTCGGTCTGTGCGTCGTAGAGCGTCTCCAGCGCGTTGGCCTCCACGGTAGCCTTGAAGATGGCCAGATTGTCAATCTTCACCGTGTTGCCGTTCAGCACCTGCTCGCGTACACACTTCACGAAGTCGGTCAGCACGCCCAGAATCGAGCCTTCCGAGAACACCGTGTTGTGCTCTGCCATGTGGCGCGCCATGTCCGTAACTGACATCGCCTGCTTGTAATTCACTCGGGCATACAGCTTGCCCGCCTGTTCGGTTTCCGAAGTCTCGGTCACCTTACTCAAATAAAGTTCAATCATACCTTT
>RHMF01001409.1_pt1 | contig 10955 bp, 9 predicted proteins | sample 5365151 | NCBI WGS metagenome assembly RHMF01 (sample SAMN10266501, study PRJNA497801) | feces metagenome | isolation source: feces | host: Bos taurus | place: China: Prairie of Fairy Mountain | collected 2017-08-14 | reverse complement strand
ACGGTCGAGGTTCCTTCGGAGTTCTTCCGAGAATATCTGGAAGGTGCATATCTTGATATCCTGAAGGCATCTTTGAAGAAGGAACTTGGAGCAGGTGCTCAGATTCTCTTCTATGTGACTCCGGTCAGAAGACAACAGCCGCTTGTTTACCCAGCTGCTCATGGCAATGCTCCTGTCAACAGGACAATTTCTGTCGAAACATTCTCAAGAGGTGGTAATCCGGGGCCGTTTGTATTCCCTGGTATTCAGAGAGTACAGGTCAACCCGCAGCTGAATCCTGTCTATTGTTTCGAAAACCTTATAGTAGGCGAGTGCAACAGAATGGGATTTACAGCTGGAGAGAGCATTTCAGCAGCTCCGGGTAAGACTGCATTCAACCCTCTCTTCCTTTTTGGAGGACCAGGTCTGGGAAAAACCCATATCGCTCAGGCTATAGGTATTGCAATAAAGAAGATGCATCCTGAACTTGTCGTACTTTATGTACCTGCAAACAGATTCAAGACCCAGTATATGGATGCTGTCAATGTAAGGAACAAACTTACCGACTTCCTTGCATTCTACATGAAGATGGATGTGCTGATCATGGATGACATCCAGGATCTCATGGGACAGTCGACCCAGAATGCATTCTTCAACATATTCAACCACCTGCACCAGTCTGGAAAGCAGCTGATATTTACATCTGACAGACCTCCTGTAGAGCTTGAGAACTTCGAGGAAAGACTTCTTTCACGTCTGAAGTGGGGCCTTTCAGTCGAGCTTCAGCGACCTGACTTTACGACAAGGCTCAATATGCTGAAGGCGAGAGCCTTCCGTGAAGGTGTTCAGTTGAGTGAGGATGTACTTCACTTCCTTGCTACCAGGATAAAGTCAAACTTCAGGGAGCTTGAAGGTGCACTTATTTCGCTTATAGCAAATGCTACTCTTGCCCACAAGGAAATTACTGTTGACCTTGCGGAGCAGATAACCGAAAAGATTGTCGGTGAACAGCAGAACGATGTTACCATCGACAAGGTTCAGAGGGTAGTATGTGACTACTTCAATATCAGTCGCGACGAACTCCTGTCCAAGACTCGCAAGAGGCAGATCGTTCAGGCAAGACAGATTGCGATGTATATGTCAAGAAGCCTTATCAATTGCTCACTCTCTACTATCGGAGCTGAGATCGGAGGCAAAGACCATGCGACGGTTCTTCACGCCTGCACTACTGTGACAGACCTTATGTCTACTGACAAGTCCTTCAAGCAGTATGTCTCGGATATAGAGAAGATGCTCGTTCCTGTACGCAGATAATTGTTGATAACTATTTCGTTTAAGTATATATAGATTCCCTGCAAAATGATATCTTTGCAGGGAAAATTTTTTATATCATGAATTCAGAGAAAGTACTTTCATTCTTCAAGGAGATTACCAGGATTCCAAGAGAATCCGGACATGAAGAGCAGATAATAGCCTATCTGCAGGAATTTGCTGCAGCACGCGGCTTTGAGTGCAGGACTGATGAGGCTGGAAATGTCCTTATCGTCAAAGAGGCGGCAATAGGATATGAAGATGTTCCTGCAATCGTTCTGCAGAGCCATTCGGATATGGTCTGCGAGAAGAATGAAGGCGTGGAGCATGACTTCGCAAAAGATCCGATCAGATATGTCATAGAAGATGGATGGATGATTGCTCCCGATACCACCCTCGGTGCTGACTGCGGTATCGGTATTGCTGCACAGCTGGCTTTGCTTGACAGCGACATGCCATGCGGTAAGCTGGAATGCCTGTTTACCACTTCGGAAGAGACTGGCCTTGACGGAGCTATGGCTCTGAAGCCGGGATTCTTCTCAGGTAAGGTCCTGCTTAACCTTGATTCTGAAGATGAAGGTGAGATTTTTGTCGGATGTGCCGGTGGTCTTGATACAACAGCTGAATTCCATTATACGGAAGATGACATCTGCGAAGACTTTGAATTTGAGGAGATCTTTGTAAAGGATGCTCTTGGAGGTCATAGCGGAGACGATATCAACAAAGGTAGGGCAAATGCAGTGCAGTTGCTTGGACGCTTCCTGTACAGCATTCTCGATCTTGACTGGCAGCTCGTCAGAATTGACGGTGGTAACAAGCGGAATGCAATAGCACGAGAGGCCAAGGCTGTTGTTGCTGCAGAGCCTGATACACTTGACATTATCAATGAGAGATTGGAGGCATATGCTGCAGATGTAGCAGAGGAATATGGGGCTGTCGAGACAAACCTCAATCTCGGATATGCTGATTATGAAGCTGATGGAGTAAAGGCCATAGATGAGATGACTGCATGGAATCTTGTGACAGCTCTTTGTGCATCGCCGCATGGTGTACTTGCAATGAGTCAGGAGATAGAGAATTTTGTGGAGACCTCTACCAATCTGGCATCAGTAAAGATGACTGAGCCTGGAATTATACGCATCGGATCAAGCCAGCGAAGCTGTGTGACAGCAGCCCGTAGGGCAGCTGCAGCAAAGATGGAGGCATGTTTTGTGCTTGCAGGTGCTGTTGTAAGACATGAAAGTGAGTATCCAGGATGGGCTCCGGCTGCAGTATCTCCTGTCAGGGATGCATGTGTAGCATCATACAGGAAGCTTTTTGGCGTGGATCCTAAGGTCAAGGCTATCCATGCCGGACTTGAGTGCGGATTGTTTACGGAGAAGTTCCCTGGATTGGACATGGTGTCATTCGGACCTACACTTCGAGGCGTCCATGCTCCGGGAGAAAGACTGGATCTGGCTTCTCTTGATAAGTTCGTGGCTTTATTGACTGATGTTGTAGTAAATTACCGATAGATATGATACAGATAGCACCTTCCATGCTTGCAGCAGACTTCCTCCATCTGGAGAAGGATGTGGAACTGGTTAACGAGTATGCGGATATTTTCCATCTTGATATAATGGATGGTACTTTTGTCCCTAACATTTCCTTTGGCTTCCCAGTGGTGGAAGCCATAGCGAAAAAAGCCTCCAGACCTCTTGATGCGCACCTTATGATCGTGCATCCGGAGAAATATGTGGAAAGGTTTGCAAAGGCAGGAGCAGAATACCTGAGTTTTCATCTGAATGCAGTGGATAATCCTGGGCAAGTGCTGGCACAGATTCGTGCAGCCGGTCTTAAGCCAGGTATCGCTATCAATCCTGACATACCCGTGGACAGCCTTTATCCATATCTCGGACAGTGCGATTATGTCGTCCTGATGTCTGTATTCGCTGGATTTGGCGGACAGAAGTTCATTGAAGCGACATATGATCGTCTTGCTCAGCTCAAGGCTGAAATCGTAAGACAGGGAGCAAGCTGCATGATTCAGGTAGACGGAGGAGTTTCTGCAGACAATGCATCAAGACTGGCAGCACTTGGAGCTGATATCCTTGTCGCAGGAAGTGCAGTATTCAAGGCCGAAGATCCGGCAGCTGTAATAGCAGCCATGAAGGCCTAAATGATATAACCGATTTCCTTGAAGGCGAATTCTCTGAGTTCGCCTTCTTCTGTTTCTATGAGCAGATGTCCCAGATCTGAGACCTTTCTTATTGTCCCGGTAAATTCTTGTCCTGACAGACAGTCTATAAATTGCGAAGTATCATCCTTCCGCCACATTTGAGATATGTAAAGAGTACGGAGTTTTCCTAATCCTCCGTTGATATGAAGGTATCTGTTGTAGTATCTTTTGAAAATATCCATGAACTCTTCCAGAAGCGGTCTTAAGTCAAATCTCTTACCATCTTCCATGAGTGATATCATTGAGATAGGATTTGGCAGTTCTGACGGAAAGTCTTTCTGATTGACATTGATGCCTATGCCGACTATGCTGCTTGACAAAAACTCTCCTTTAAGAGTGTTCTCAATAAGGATTCCGCATATCTTATTGTTACCGACATAGATGTCATTGGGCCATTTGATCTTTGCCTCAATGCTGTGCTGTGCCAGAAAATCCACTACCGAAAGAGCGGCTGCCTGACTGATGGCAAACTGGTCATATGCCTGAAAAGGGGAGTCATCAAATCTCAGGACTATGCTGAAAAGAAGATTTTCTCCGTCCGCACTTGACCATGAGTTGCCGGCCTGTCCTCTGCCTGAAGTCTGCTTTAATGCTGACAATACTGACAAATTGTCAATGTTTGAAATATGTCTTTTGGCTTCATAATTGGTAGAATCGGTGCTGTCAAGCCATATAATGTCATGCTTCTTTGTCATGGTGCAGATTTTGTTTATCTTTGCTGAGATTTTCACAAAATTAACAATTATTTCTAAAATGGAGAATAAAGAACTCAAGGTTATAGCAGATGCTATGCTTGAAAAGAAAGGACAGGACGTGGTATCTCTTGACCTTAAATCTATCGGAACTGCTATTTCTGATCATTTCATAGTCTGTAATGCGGATTCAACACCCCAGGTAAATGCGATAGCTGACAATATTGAGGACAGGATGATTGAAAAGTGCAAAAGAAAGGTTGTACGTACTCAGGGTAAGGAAAACTCTTTCTGGGTCATTCTGGACTATGGTGACATTGTAGTACATGTCTTTCAGACACCTTACAGGGCATTCTACAGACTTGAAGACCTGTGGGCTGATGCTGAAAGGACAGTATATGAGGATTAACCGGAATACATATGGCAGAAAAAGACAATAAGACTCCTCGCAGGAAAAGACCTGTGAGACTGACATTCAATATATCCTGGATATATTTTATCCTTCTTCTTGGTATAGGCTGGATGTTCTTCAATCAGGGTGGTGCAAACCCTCAGAAAGAAGAATGGGCAGATGTCAGGAAACAGTGGCTTGCCGGTGATATCAAGGAAGTCGTCTTCATCAGAAATGAGTTTGAAGGACGTGTCACTGTCAGGCCAGACCGTCTTTCAAAGTATGAGAGTGACTTTGGAGGAAAGGTTCCTGAGAAGTCGCCGCATTTCATCTTCCTCGTATCCGGAAGCTTCAATGCCGAGGAAATGTTTGATGAACTGAATGCCCAACTACCCGCAGATCAGCAGGTAAAGGTTGTCATCGAAAACCATGAAAGCTGGTTCGGTATACTTGAATGGCTGATTTTCCCTCTGTTGCTGATCCTGATGTGGGTCTTTATGTTCAGGGGAATGAACAGGAACATGGGCGGTGGAGCCGGTGGACCTGGCGGTATCTTCAATGTCGGTAAATCAACGGGAAAACTGGCGGAAAAAGATAGCATGAAGGTTACATTCAAGGATGTTGCCGGTCTTTATGGAGCGAAGGATGAGGTCATGGAAATTGTGGATTTCCTTAAGAATCCGAAGAAATATACCGCTTTGGGAGGAAAGATCCCTAAGGGTGCTCTTCTTGTCGGCCCTCCGGGTACCGGTAAGACCTTGCTTGCCAAGGCTGTTGCAGGCGAGGCGAATGTTCCATTCTTCTCGATATCAGGATCGGATTTCGTGGAGATGTTCGTAGGTGTCGGTGCATCCCGTGTAAGAGATCTCTTCAGACAAGCAAAGGAAAAATCACCATGTATCGTCTTCATCGATGAGATCGATGCAGTAGGACGAGCAAGAAGCAAGAATGGTGGATTCTCTTCAAATGATGAGCGTGAAAACACTCTCAATCAGCTTCTTACCGAGATGGATGGATTCGGGTCAAATTCGGGAGTAATCATTCTTGCAGCTACTAACCGAGCTGATATTCTTGACAAGGCCCTTATGCGTGCCGGCCGTTTCGACCGTCAGATTCATGTGGAGCTTCCTGACTTGAAGGAGAGGGAAGAGATATTCCAGGTACATCTTAGGAATCTTAAGCTTGCGGATGACTTTGATCTAGAGTTCCTTGCGAAGCATACACCTGGCTTCTCGGGCGCAGATATCGCTAATGTATGTAACGAGGCGGCACTTACCGCAGCCAGAAAGGATAAGTCTGCTATCGACAGACAGGATTTTCTTGATGCAGTGGACAGGATAATCGGAGGCCTCGAGAGGAAGACCAAGATCATCACCGAGCAGGAGAAGAAGTCAATTGCCCACCACGAGGCCGGACATGCGACTGTAAGCTGGCTTCTGCCGAATGCAAATCCTCTCTTCAAAGTTACTATAGTCCCACGTGGACAGGCCTTGGGTGCTGCCTGGTATCTTCCGGAAGAGCGTCAGCTTGTCAACAAGGAGCAGATGATTGATGAGATGTGCTCACTTATCGGAGGCCGTGTCGCTGAGGAGATTGTCAACGGACAGCCTTCTACCGGTGCTCTCAACGATCTTGAGCGTCTTACAAAGATGGCTTATGGCATGGTTACATATTACGGTATGAGCGAGAAGGTAGGTAATCTGTCGTTCTATGACTCTACCGGAGCACGTGGATATGAACTGACCAAACCATATAGTGAAAAGACTGCAGAACTGATCGACAAGGAGGTAAAGGATCTTATTTCCTCAATCCATGACAGGACGTTGAAGATCCTGACAGAGAATAAGGACGGATTTATGGAACTGGCAGCTCTTTTATTGGAGAAAGAAGTTATCTTTGCAGATGATCTCGAAAGGATATTCGGACCGAGGGCCGGTGCCAAGCCGGGGGAGGAGCTCCCGAAGGATCCTGAGGAAGTCGCTGAAGAGTCGGCTTCATAAGTAGAATATAACTGACCTGTTATGAACAACCTGATCAAAAGAACTATATCCGGTATTGCTTTCGCGGTAATCATGCTTGCCGCGTTCCTTACCAACAAGTATGTTTTCGGAGCTGTAATGCTTTTTGCCCTGATCGTCATGATGAGGGAGTTCCTTCAGATGACTTGCGGAAAGGAATACAGATACTCTCAGATACTTTCCATTCTGGCCGGAGTGATTCTTTTCGTCCTTGTCTATCTGTTCAAGGGATTCAATTTTCCGGGAAGACTTGTGATACTTGCATTCGTGCCTGTCTTCATACTGATGATCAATTCATTATATGTAAAGGATAAGACAAGATTTGACAAGTTTGCAAATCTCTATACTGCACTCATATATATAGCAGTACCTTGGTCTGTCCTGAATTTTGCAGTATTCAATGCTGATGGTGATTTCAATGGAAGACTTCTCCTTTGTTTCTTCTGTATCATCTGGGGATCTGACGTAGGAGCGTATTGTTTCGGAATGGCTCTCGGACAGAAATACGGCAAGAAATTATTTCCTTCAATATCACCTAAAAAATCATGGATCGGATTCTGGGGTGGAATGCTTACAGCTGTACTTGTATCAGTTGCATTGTATTTTACTGGAATCTTCCCTATGGAAGCTGGCAGTCAGCGTTTTGATCTTCTTCATTGTGTTGTTATTGCTATGCTTCTTGATATAGCAGGTGTTTATGGAGACCTGATCGAATCACAATGGAAAAGACACTATAATGTCAAGGATTCAGGAAAGTTGATTCCAGGTCATGGAGGGCTTCTCGACAGATTTGACAGCGCTTTGATAGCTATCCCTATCGGCATTATATATCTTGTGGCTTTGGACGCCATGTGCCTCTAAGATATTTGCCTAATTGACAGACATTTCGTATATTTGCAGCCGCATTGTGTGTCTATACAATGCGGCTGAATTTTACACTATACAGAAATGATAATACATAAAGACTGTTACGGAACAATACTTCTTGTCTGGCTTATCTGTGCGCCATTGATCTATCTGATCATGAGCTTCGTACCATGGTCATTCATCTCATATCCGCTATGTACTATTCCTATGTTCTTCATGGGATTTGTTCTCTTTTTCTTCAGAGTACCAGTAAGGCAACGAACCGGAGATGACAATGCTGTGACTTCAGTCGCTGACGGAAAGGTGGTTGTGATTGAGAAAGTATATGAACCGGAATACATTAAAGGAGAATGTCTTCAGATATCAGTCTATATGGATTTCTTCAATGTACATGTGAATTTCTGGCCAGTGGATGGAGAAGTCGCATATTATAAGTATCATCCTGGGAAGTATATGCTCGCATATCTGCCGAAAGCATCTGAATTGAACGAGCACTCGTCAGTTGGAATGCATACCGCATACGGTGATGTATTCTTCAAGCAGATTGCCGGCACATTCGCCCGAAGGATTGTTACTTATGCGGATCCCGGCACCTCTGTCAGGAAGTCAGATGAATGTGGTATTATCAAGTTCGGATCGAGAATAGACATGTATCTCCCTCTGGATGCTGAAGTCAAGGTAAAGCTGGGCGATTGCGTCAAGGCCAGCGAAACGGTATTGGCAGAATTACACAAATAGATATGGAAGAGCAACTTATATATATAATTATGTTAATTTCCATAGCGCTGTCTGCGCTATGTTCAACGTTGGAGGCAACCTTGCTTTCTACTCCTCTCTCATATATAACAGGACTGGAGGACCAGGGAGTTAAGGGTGCTGCCCGTCTCAAGAAGTTAAAACAGAATTCCGACCGTCCTATCTCAGCTATCCTTTGTCTGAATACCATCGCAAATACAGTAGGAGCATCAATTGTAGGTTCATTGGTATATGAGGTATATGGTGATGCTTTAGTCGGTGTGTTCTCGACTATATTCACTTTTGCAATTCTGATCTTTTCCGAGATTATTCCTAAGACTATTGGTACCAGCTATTGGCGTTCACTTGCTTTGCCTGCATCTGTCATCATCAATGCGATGATTTTTATTTCATTCCCTCTAGTGTGGATTCTTGAACGCATGCAGAGACATATCTCATCTCGTTCTAATCAGGTTAGTGTGAGCCGTGAGGATATTTCAGCAATGGTAAGCGTGGCGACTGAGGAAGAGGTGATCGAGAAGGAAGAGAAGAAGATGATTCAGAATCTTCTCAAGCTTGATGAACTTACTGCCCATGAAATCATGACCCCGAGTGCGGTTGTAGAAATGGCGGAAGGCAATATGACAATACGTGAATTTTACGACTCAGACCTCTCACATTCGAGAATTCCTGTATATGACGAAGAAAACGATGAGTATGTCATCGGTTATGTTCTCAGGCAGGAAATCCTTGAAAAGATGGCTGAAGACAAGTTTACGACCAGATTGAATGATATCATCAGACCTATCATGGTCTTTAATGAAGAAGATTCAGTAGCAGATATATGGGAGAAGATGCTTGCAAAGAAAGAGCATATCTCCGTTATCCTTGATGAATATGGTTCTGTACGTGGAATAGTTACCCTTGAGGACGTTATCGAAACAATGCTCGGACACGAGATCGTCGACGAGAAGGACGAAGTCGTGGATATGCAGGAATATGCCAAGGAGCAGTGGGAAAAGGCTCAGAAGGAGATGATCAAGGCTGAGTAATCAGTTCCAGCAGACGGTCGATAGCCTCGGATTCAGGTACATGCCTGAGTACCGGGGTTTTTCCTTTATATATGGATACCTTTCCGTTTCCTTCTCCTACATATCCCCAGTCAGCATCGGCCATTTCTCCAGGACCGTTTACGATACAGCCCATGACAGCTATCACCATTCCTTTCAGATGGGATGTGCGACGCTTCACCTCCTCGAAAGTACTCTCAAGATTGTACATGGTTCGGCCGCATCCTGGACATGCAATATATTCCGGACGATAGAATCTGCGTCTTGCTGCCTGCATCAGTTCGTCGACCAGATATTCAGCATAACTGCTTCCGTCAAGATAGATAGTCTGGCCGTTTTCATCGACATAGGAACCACAAAGAATAACTTCATCCAGCTCTTTGTCCAAAAGTCTCTTGCCGAAATCGCACGAAAAATCAAGCAGGAGGCGCTCCTTTGATGGAGCTGCATATGTGGCAGTTGCAGTCTTTCCTTCAAGAGTCAGAGATACCATGCTAGAATGGAGTCTGCGGCCATATCTGTCTGCAAGATACTGCGCTACTGGTATCTCGTTGGCAGGGTCTTCAGTGAGTGACACTCTGATTGTATCACCGATCCCTTCTGAAAGGAGTGCTGAGATTCCAACTGCAGACTTGATTCTTCCGGCATCACCATTACCGGCTTCTGTCACTCCAAGGTGTAATGGGAATACATACCCTTTCTCCTGCATCTCGTTGGCCAGCAGGCGATAAGCCTCTACCATAACAAAAGTGTTACTTGCCTTAAGGGATACTACGACATTGTGGAAATCGTTTTCAAGACACATGTCCAACCACTCCATGACTGCTTCTTTCATTGCCAAAGGAGTGTTTCCATATAGGTTAGTGATCCTTTCACCAAGAGATCCGTGGTTAAGACCGATTCTGACAGCAGTTCCATTTCGTTTGCATACTTCCACGAGTCTTGAGAACTGTTCACGTGCCTTCTCATGGTCTTTATGGAAATTGCCGGGATTGATACGCACTTTCTCAACGACTTCAGCTGCTGCTATTGCAATCTCGGATGAGAAATGTACATCTGCCACAAGGGGAGTCTCAATACCGGCAGCTCTTAGTCTTGACTTTATTTCCTTCAGAGATTCTACCTGCGCCAGAGAAGGAACGGTAAGGCGGATCATCTGAGCTCCGGCCTCATGCAGACATATACACTGAGCGACTGATGCTTCTATGTCGGAAGTGTGCGTATTGCACATGGTCTGGACTACAATCGGGTTACCTCCACCGATAAGGACGTTACTCACTCTGACTGTCATTGTTTCCATATACGATTTCCTTTGCCTGTTTCTTCAACTGTGCCTTACTCATTCCGCTTCTTTTAGAGAGCTGGAAATGTACACCGGCTGATATTATTATATTTGATGGATATGCAAACCTGTAATAGTATGGACTCGCATGATCCGGTTCATACAATGATGCAAAAGCGTGTTTGTACATTGCTTGAATGTGAATCTCGATCGGATCGAACACAAGACCGAATCCAAGACCTCCCTTGATTCCGTAATCAAATCTTTTATCTGTTGGAAGAAAAGACCTTACATTTTCAGGTGATACATATCCTGTCTTTCCAGGATATCTGTGGATGCTCAGACGGTAGCCTGCATAAAATCCGATCTGGGCGATGATCTTCATATGCCAG
>RHMF01005119.1_pt1 | contig 10959 bp, 12 predicted proteins | sample 5365151 | NCBI WGS metagenome assembly RHMF01 (sample SAMN10266501, study PRJNA497801) | feces metagenome | isolation source: feces | host: Bos taurus | place: China: Prairie of Fairy Mountain | collected 2017-08-14 | reverse complement strand
TGCTTTTAAGAAAAGGTTTGCTTGGATTTCTTCTAAGAGTCTTTCTATTGTTGCTACTGCATCTTCTACTGCAATGGTTTGTTTTTCCAAGGTATCGCGGCGTGCGATTTCGCATTTGCCTTCTGCTAAGTCTCTTGCCCCCATTGTTAAGCGTACGGGTACGCCTTTAAATTCGTATTCGCTGAATTTCCAACCTGGTTTGTATTCTCTGCGGTCGTCATATTTAACGCTAATGCCTTTTGCTTTAAGTTCTGATTGGATTCTTGCTACTTCGGCGTTTATTTTTTCGCATTCTTCTTCTGTTTTGAAGATTGGAACGATTGCTACTTGGATTGGTGCAAGTTTTGGAGGGAGAACAAGTCCGTTGTCATCGGAATGCGACATTATTAAGGCTCCCATAAGTCTTGTGCTTACGCCCCAAGGTTGCCCAAACGTATTCTAATTTGTTTTCTTTTGATAGGAATTTTACGTCAAAGGCTTTTGCGAAGTTTTGTCCAAGAAAGTGTGAGGTTCCTGCTTGTAGGGCTTTTTTGTCTTGCATCATTGCTTCTATACAATAGGTGTCGATTGCTCCGGCAAAGCGTTCGTTTGGTGATTTCACGCCTTTTAACACTGGCATCGCCATATAGTTTTCTGCAAAGTTGGCATAGACTTCTAACATTTGTTTTGTTTCTGCTACTGCTTCTTCTTCTGTTGCGTGTGCTGTGTGTCCTTCTTGCCAAAGGAATTCTGCTGTTCTTAAAAACATTCTTGTACGCATTTCCCAACGTACTACGTTTGCCCATTGATTGCAAAGGATTGGTAGGTCGCGGTAAGATTTTATCCAACCTTTGTATGTGTCCCAAATAATGGTTTCTGAGGTTGGTCTTACTATTAGTTCTTCTTCTAATCTTGCGTCTGGATCTGGTTCTAAGCCTTTTGAACCGTCTTTTTTAGGTTTTAGACGGTGGTGTGTTACAACTGCACATTCTTTTGCGAAGCCTTCTACGTGTTCTGCTTCTTTTTCAAAGAATGATTTCGGAATAAAAAGAGGGAAGTATGCGTTTTGGTGTCCTGTTTCTTTGAACATTCTATCTAATTCATCTCTCATCTTTTCCCATATTGCGTATCCGTATGGTTTTATTACCATACAACCTCTTACAGATGAGTTTTCTGCTAAATCTGCTCGAACTACTAATTCATTATACCATTCTGAGTAGTTTTCAGAGCGTTTTACAAAATCTTTTGCCATATTTATACAACTTTTTATCTCTGTTTATCGTTTAATTATTTGCAAGACAAAAAAATCTTTGTATTTTTGTCTTTTCAAATGTGTTGCAAAGATACAAATATTTTATAAACATTTTTTAGAAAAAGGAGTGTATTATGAAAATTGATAAGTTATTTAGAACTTTAAATTTAGGTTTTTGTAGTTTGATACTACTGTTTGTTTTCAATGGTTGTGGAATGCCTATTCAAACAATTGCGTATGATGATGTGTATGCTACGAATTTGAAGGAGCATGAACCGTTTATTGCAGAGGATAGCGATAATGCTATATACCAAGATAATTCTTATGTGAAGAAAAAACAGCATTATAGAGAGTTGATTAAGGTTGAGGATAGCATTGCTGAGCAGGAAAACTTTAATGCTGAGGAGTTGCAAGGGGAATATGATGTGAATTATGCAGAATTTGATGAAGAGGATTATTATGATTATGCTTATAGCGCAAGATTAAGAAGATTTTATCACCCTGTTGTTTACAGAGATTATTATGCTGATTATTATACTAATTTATATTGGTACACATACGATCCTTTCTGTTGGGGTACTTCAATTTATTTAGGTTATAGTTGGTGGTATCCTTCTTATTATTCTTCTTTGTATTGGGATCCTTTCTATAATCCTTATTGGCATTATCATCATTTTCATCATCACCATCATCACCACCATCATTCTCATTATGATGTTTGTTATTTCAATTCTATGGACTATAACTCAAATATGTATAGAGGTAGTTCTGTTGGTGGAAGTATAAAAAGAGCTGGTAATGTTAGTGGAAGTTCTATTAAAAAGCATATAACAAGAAATGATAATAAAACTGTTAAACCTTCTTCTAATAAAAAGGTTGTTTATACTAATAATGCAAAAAGATATAATAAGCCTGCTAATTCTACGAATCGTATGAAGCCTGGTGTAAATAGGGGAGGAAAGGTTTCTACAATTAATAGACAAACAAATAAGAATACGAATTTATTTAATAGAAGTAATTCAAGAAGTAGCAATAGTAGTAAATCGTACAATAGAGGTAGTGGTTCTTCTATTAATCGTAGTGGTGGAACTCGTTCTTCTGGCTCTTCATTCGGAGGAGGTTCAAGAGGAGGTTCTCGTAGTGGTGGTTCAATAAGAAGATAATGTAGTAATAAAAAAAATAATATTTACAAATATGAAAAAGATAGTTGGATTTATATTAGGTGTTTGTGCCTTTATTGGTGTAAGGGCTCAAAGTGAGGACTTTCCTTTGTTTTTTAGTCAATTAGGCTTAGAAGGAACAGCTAATTATATGGGTAGGGCTGGTGCAATTGGTGCAGTTGGAGGAGATATTATGTCAGCTAATTATAACCCTGCTGGATTAGGGATTTATAGAGTTGCTGAAATGACTTTTTCTACTGGTTTAAATTTTGCTAACACTTCTGCTTTTACAAATGATTTAGGCTTGAAAGATGATAAAACAAAATTAACATTTGGAAATTTTGGCGTGGTTTTGCCTGTTAAAGTAGATGAGTCTTATTTGAAGTATGTTCAAATTTCTACTTCGTTTAATAGATTGAAAACTTTTTCTAATAATGTTGCAATGCAAAGAAATGGTTTGACATCTTCTTTTATTGATGCAGTTGTTATGAATGATATTGTTGAGTATAATAATGCTGAAAATGAATTTATAAGAGCTGGTGTTGTGGAATTAGATACTAATACATGTAGTATTTCGTCTTTTTTTGAGGTAGGTACATTTAATCAATTTAGAAGAATTAAATATAGTGGAGCGCTTAATGAATTTGCTTTTTCGTTGTCGGGAAATATAAATGATAATTTGTATTTCGGTATAACAGCAGGTATTCCTATTGCTAATATGACAACTCTTGGTACTTTAACTGAAAGTAAAATTGATATAAATGGAGAAGAAGTAGCTTCTTATGTTCATACAACTCAACAAGATTTGGTTTGTGCTGGTGTGAATCTTAAATTAGGTGCTATTTTTAAGCCTATTTCACCTTTGAGAATAGGGGTTGCTGTTCATACTCCTACTTATTATTCTGTTACAGATGATTATTCTTCAATAGTTCAATATGATCAAACAGCAGGTGCTATTGCTCCAACTTTTTATTATGGAATACAAACCCCATTCCGCTTTTTAGCTAATGCGGCTGTTGTATTAGGTGATATTTCTTCTTCAATTGTAGGAACAATTAGTGCTGATTATGAATATGCAAACTATTCTCTAATGAGATTTGATTTTACAGAAGATGTACTTGCTGAGTATGATTTCAATACAAGTATAGAAGATATTTTCTCTCCTGCACATACATTTAGATTAGGAGGAGAAGTGAAATTTGGTCCTTTTGCTCTTAGAGCAGGTTATGCAATGCAAGGCAATCCATACGTAGAGGTGCAAAACGATGCTTCAATAAATTATACTACTTTTGGATTTGGATATAGAAAAAATAAAGTTGGATTTGATTTAGCATACGTTCATTCAACAGGAGATTCAAAATATTATTGGTATGACGGAACTGAAACAAATATGACAGAAATTCACAATATTATTCAAGCAACATTAATTTTAAAATTCTAAACAATTAAAAATAAATAATAGTTATGGCATTACAAATTACAGACGCTACATACGATGAAATGGTAGCAAAATCAGACAAATTAGTAGTTATTGACTTTTGGGCAGAATGGTGCGGTCCTTGTCGTAAGGTAGCTCCAATTATTGACGAACTTTCAGGAGAATATGAAGGAAAAGCTGTTATCGGAAAATGTGATGTTGATGGAAATAGCGAAATAACATCAAAATTCGGTATCAGAAATATTCCTACTGTTATATTCTTGAAAAACGGAGAAGTAGTTGATAAACTTGTAGGCGCACAAACAAAAGCTGCTTTTGTTGAAAAAATAGAAAAATACTTATAATTTCTATTTTTTATGTCAGAGGAATTAAGAGACAAGTCTCTGTATAATTCTATAGATTTTAAAACTACACAAATAGTAGAAGGATTTATGACGGGCTTTCACAAAAGCCCGTTTCATGGTTTTTCAGTAGAGTTTGCCGAACATCGTTTGTACAACACGGGTGAAAGTACAAAACATATAGATTGGCGTTTGTATGCTCGTACTGATAAATTGTTTGTTAAAAGATTTGAAGAAGAAACGAATTTGCGTGCAATGTTTGTACTTGATTCGTCTTCTTCAATGTTTTTTCCTTACAAAGAATCTTCTAAAATAGAGGAAAGCAATAAATTTTCTTTTTCTATTTATGCTTGTGGCGTAATTATGCAAATTCTTTATAAGCAACGAGATGCCTTTGGATTATCTTTTGTTGCTGAAAACATAGATTATCTTTCACCTATAAAGACTAATCTCGCTCATAAGCAGTATTTGTTTACTCTTTTAGAAAATAAAATTAAGCAAGACAATAAATTGTCAAAAATTACTTGTTTGGACAAGGCTTTACATTCACTTTCCGAACAAATTCATAGACGTTCGCTGTTTATTATTTTTACAGATTTGTTTTCTGATAGCTTTTCAGCAGAGCAATTAATAGATTCTCTTCGACATCTAAAACATAATAAACATGAAGTAATACTTTTTCATGTATTTGATGGAGATAAAGAAATTAATCTTGATTATAAACAAGGTTATTATAGGTTTATAGATGTGGAAAATAAAATGGAACTTAAAATAACGATAGAAGATATAAAGAAACAATACACACAAGCAATAAAAGATAGATTAGAGCTAATCAAAAGCGAGTGTAATAAATTAAGAGTTGATTTTGTTGCAGCAGATATTAACAAAGGCTTTGATCAAATCTTATTTCCATTTTTAATAAAACGTTCAAAATTAAAATAAACAATTATGAAAATAAAGCAAATAATAAAAAAAGTATGGTCAATAGAAGCAAATAGGTATATTATAAAGCATTTTTCTGTTTTTTGTATTGTTAATATTATTTTTCACTTTATATATTGGAATACAAATATGAATTCTTGGTTGTTTGGACCATTTACAACCGAAGTATTTGACTTTTTTACTCGTCTTGCATACGAAGGAACTCATATATTATTAAAAGCATTTTCTCCACATACGTTTGATGCAGAAGGATTGAGCTTTTATTTCTACGATAATTTAGGATATTATGGTACAGTTACAATTATTCACGATTGTTCTGCGATAAAGCAATGTATGCAGTTTCTTTTAGCTATGATTTTCTGTCCAAATAAATGGTATAAAAAACTATTATATTTCCTAATAGGATCTATAATAATTCTTTTGTGTAATATATTGAGGTGTTATTTGCTTTCAGAAGTTTTAGCAAGCGGAGGAGACTTTGATTATATGCATGACTGGGTTGCACGTCCAATAATGTATGTAATTATCCTTGCATTGTGGTTTGTATGGATAGAGTTTTTTGCACGAAAGAAAAAAACTAAGAACGAGAACGTTCAAGACACACACTAACACTTTGCATTTGTCCCCCAAGAGGCGGATTCATTTTGTGTACTCTTACTTTACACCTACTTACTTGTGGATAATTATTAAGAATAACATCAATTATTCTTTTCGCAACGTGTTCTAAAAGATGCGAAGGAATTTCCATTTCTTTTTTTATTAACTGATAAACATCAAGATAATTAACTGTATCATCTATGTTATCACTTTCTTCTGCTAAAGAAGTATCTGCTTCCAATTCACAATCAACTTGGAAATTAGTTCCTATTTTTCTTTCTTCCTCAAAACAACCATGATGAGCGAAAAAAGACATCTTATTTATACGAATTTCTGCCATAATTACATAAAAATAGCAACGAAATTATTTTTTTGAAAACATTTCGTTGCTATATCTTTAATTATTAAAAATTTTGTTTGAATTGATTAAGGAATCTTACATCATTCTCAAAATACATTCTTAAATCATTTACTCCGTATTTAAGCATAGCGATTCTTTCTACACCCATACCAAAAGCAAATCCAGAATAAATCTTACTATCTATGTTAGAAGCCTCCAAAACATTAGGGTCAATCATTCCACAGCCCATAATCTCTAACCAACCTGTTCCTTTACAAACATTACAACCCTTTCCTCCACATAGATTACAAGAAACGTCCATTTCTGCACTAGGTTCTGTGAAAGGGAAATAAGAAGGACGAAGTCTTATCTTTGTATCTGCTCCAAACATTTGTTGAGCAAAATAAAGTAAACTTTGTTTAAGGTCTGCAAACGATACATTTTTGTCAATATACAAACCTTCTATTTGATGAAATATGCAATGAGCTCTTGCAGATATTGCTTCATTTCTGAAAACTCTTCCCGGAGCAATAATTCTTATAGGAGGTTGTTGAGTTTCCATTGTTCTAACTTGAATAGAAGAAGTGTGTGTTCTTAAAACAGCGTGATTTGCATCTTCTCTATTTTTCAATAAAGAAAGTATCTTGCATATCTCTTGCAGGGTGTTCAGCAGGGAAATTCAAAGCTGAAAACACATGCCAATCATCTTCTATTTCAGGGCCTTCAGCCACACTATATCCAATTTGAGAAAAGATGTCAATAATCTCAGCTCTTACAAGAGAAATAGGGTGTCTTGAACCTGTTTTTTCCAATAAAGCAGGTTTTGTCAAATCATCAATTTGAATTTTTGCTTCGTTTTTATTTTCAATGATTTCTCTTAGACTTTCAATTTTATTTTGAATAGCTGTTTTCAATTCATTAAGCATTGCGCCCATTTCTTTCTTTTCTTCATTAGGCACACTTTTGAATTGAGCAAACAACTCATTCATTAACCCCTTTTTACCAAGATATTGAATTCTTAGTTGTTCCAATTCCTCAGCAGTATTTACACTTAACTGCTTTAAATTTTCAATTGCTTGTTTTAATCTTTGTTTCATAATACTTATTCAACAATGCTTATTGTCATTTTAACATCTTCCACAGGGCGATCATAGCGGTCTTTTTGAACTTTTGCTATTTTGTCAATTACCTCTAAACCTTCTATTACCTGACCAAACACTGTGTATTCATAATCCAAGAAAGGAACTCCACCTTCATTAACATAAGCATCTTTTTGTGTTTGATTGAATTGTTTTCCCATTCTTGCTTGCAACATATTCAATTCCTCAGAAGTGTAACGTTTACCTTGAGCTATGTAGAATTGACTTCCTGATGATGCTTTTTGAGGATTTACATTATCACCCATTCTTGCAGCAGCCAAAGCACCTTTTTTGTGAATCAATTCTTGTTTAAACTCTGCTGGAATAGTGTATCCAGGTCCACCTTGACCTAACATTTGTTTTGGTTTAGCTGTTTTAGAATCAGGATCACCTCCTTGTATCATAAAACCATCGATAACTCTGTGGAAAAGTGTTCCATCGTAATACCCTTCTTTGACTAATTTTATGAAATTGTCTCTATGCAAAGGGGTTTCGTTGTAAAGAATGGCTTTCATCTCGCCATAATTTGTGCTAATCAATACCATAGTTGTAATTTCTTTTGTTTCTTCTTTATTTTCTTGGGGTGTTGTAGCTTCAACCTTTGACATTTTGCTTGAACAAGCACCCATAAAAATACCCATTAAAAGGATTAAAAATAGATTTTTCTTTGTGTTCATACTTTTTTTTATTAGTTTTGCAATCTGTTATTAAAATTAAAATGCAATACTACAAAAAAAAACTGTTATGGGAAAGAATATGTTAAGATTTTTTTTAATTGCAATTTGTGCAGTGTTGATTTCTCCAATTTTTTCTTCTTGTGCAGAAGATAAATTAGACGGTTGCGGATTAACTGTTGTAGTTAAAGATGCGAAGAATCCATCTAAAACATACGCTGGTGCAACTGTCAATATAAGTAAGGATTCTGGTAGTGTGAAACGCACAGGAAAAACCGAATCAAACGGAGAGGCTTATTTCGTTTTTGACAATGAAGCGATATTAGACATCTTTGTAACTCACGTTTCAGAAGATGCAATGCCGGTTACTCGCACAGGAAAAAGTACAGTTAGATTAAAAGACGGAGAAGTCGTAGTTAAAGACGTTTTGATTCAGTTGTAATCAAACGATTCTTTCAAAGCGATAACCCTTTTCGCTGTAAAAAGACAAAACCCTTTCAAGGCAGAAAAGCATATTGCATTCTGCTTTTGGGTTGTCGTGAAAGAGAATTATATCACCAGCTTTTAGTTTGAGAGAATTTTTCAAACAAATAGTTGGTGTGTTTTTTTGATTGTAATCAAAACTTATTACAGTCCATAAAATTATGCGATAACCCTTACTTTTTACAAAAGTAAATTGCTTTTTTGTGATTCTGCCGTAAGGAGGGCGAAAAAGATTTGTCTTACAAAAAGCTTCACATTCCTCAACGCTTGCTTTATAATTTTCAAACTTAGTTATAGGTCCGTTAGAGTGATACATAGTGTGATTTCCTACCGAATGCCCTTCACTTAATAAAGATTGATAGCACTCAGGGTGTTTTCTAATATTATCACCTACACAAAAAAAAGTAGCTTTTGCATTATAACGTCTAAGAATCTCTAAAACCTTATTTGTAATCTCAGGCACAGGACCATCATCAAATGTTAAAAAAATAACTTTCTCCTTTGTCTTTATTCTAAACTCAACTTTTTTTGAAAATAATATTTGAAGAAATTTTGGTATTTTAGAAATCATAATCCATGTCTTTAATAGCCTCTACAATATCATTATACGCAAAACCTTTACCTAAAAGATAGTCAAAAGATTTCTTTGTTTTAATCCTTTTATCACTTGAAATAGAATAATATTTTTTTGAGAAAATTTCCTGAATTAAAGAAATATATTCGTTGTAATCAATAGCCTCTAAACCTTTCTTTATACAAGCCTCGCTAATATGTTTTTGTTTTAAATAATACGAGATTTTTATCTTACCCCATTTGTTTTGATGAAACTTACTTACGGCAAACAACTCGGCATAACGTTGTTCATTAATATAACCCTGACAAATCAATTCTGCAACACAATCCTCGCTTTCTTCTCTTGTTAGACCTAAACTTATCAACTTAACGATAACCTGACTTTGGCAACGTTCTTCTTTTGCACAATAATCCTTTGCGTATTCTAAGCCTTGATAAAAAGTATATAATTTTTGTTGTGCCATAGTTTTTTTTGCAAAGATAACAATAATATTAAATACAATGAAATACAATAAAGTATAAAGCATTAGAAATAAAATATTAATATGTTAAATTAAAAAAATCTAGTTTTTTTTTGGAGAACTGAAAATAATTTTTATCTTTGCCCTATTCAAAACAATTAAAAAAATAAACTAATAAACATATAGTTATGAAGATTTATCATACCTCAGAAATCAAAAACATAGCTCTATTAGGAGGAGCTAAATCAGGAAAGACAACTTTGGCAGAAGCCATGTCATTTGAAGCAGGAATCGTTTCACGAAAAGGTGCAATAGAAGATAAAAATACACTATCGGATTACAGAGACATAGAAATAGAAAGAAAATCCTCTGTAGTATCGAGCGTCTTGTATGCAGAATACAACAATAAGAAGATAAATATAATAGATGTTCCAGGATACGCTGACTATCAAGGAGAATTAGTAGCAGCACTTCACGCAGTAGAAACAGCTGTAGTAGTAATAAACTCACAAATCGGAGTAGAAGTAGGAACAGAGATAGCATTTCGTCATACAAAAAGACTATCAATTCCTTTAATGATAGCAATGAACCAATTAGATCACGAAAAAGCTAATTTTGACGAACAAATAAAAGAATTAAAAGAATTCTTTGGAGACAAAATCACAGTAGTACAATATCCAATCAATGCAGGCGTAGGATTCGATAGCTTTATCGACCTAATAATGCAAAAGATGTACAAATATCCAAAAGGAGGCGGAAAACCAGAAATATTAGAAATTCCAGAAAGTGAAAAAGAAAGAGCAGAAGAACTAAGACTTGCATTAGTAGAAAATGCAGCAGCAGGTTCAGATGATTTAATGGAAAAATATTTTGACGAAGGCGACCTTGCAGTAGATGAAGTTAGAAGAGGATTGCGTTTAGGAATGGCAGCAAGAAACGTATTCCCTGTAACATGTATTTCAGCTAAGGAAAACATAGGAGTAGGAAGATTAATGGAATTCATCACATTCAATGTTCCTTCACCAACAGAAGCACTTCATACCAAGACATTAGTATCAGGAGAAAAGATAACATACGATGAAGCAGCACCAACAACATTATTCGTGTTCAAAACAGCAAACGAAACACACGTTGGAAACATTGCTTACATGAAAGTAATGAGCGGAGAAGTAACCGAAGGAATGGATGTTGTCAATTCATCAAACGAAAGCAAAGAAAGAATAGCACAAATCTTTGTAAATTCAGGTAAAAACCGTACAAAAATTGAAAAAGCATGCGCAGGAGATATAGTTTCTACAATAAAATTAAAAGATGTTGCAACAAACGCTACATTAACTTCTCCTAAAAACGTAGGAGACAAGTTAAATGCAATTCAATTCCCTGAACCAATCTATACAACTGCAATAAAAGCAGTAGATAGTGGAGATGATGAAAAACTTGGAGCAGCACTTAACGAATATTCTTCACACGATTGCTCACTAAGAGTAGAAATTGCAAGAGAATTAAAGCAAACAATCGTAAAAGGAATGGGAGAATATCACATCAATACATTGAAATGGTATTTAGATCACGTATATAAA